>Ga0307511_10000488_pt1 | contig 42847 bp, 68 predicted proteins | sample 13_EM_MG_FD_200266 | JGI IMG/M metagenome (GOLD analysis project Ga0307511, IMG submission 200266) | Populus trichocarpa ectomycorrhiza microbial communities from riparian zone in the Pacific Northwest, United States - 13_EM | ecosystem: Host-associated > Plants > Roots > Unclassified | place... | reverse complement strand
TCTCCCATGTCCGTAATTGCGTGTCTCGCCTAGCCCTACTCCTTCCATCAGTACCCCCCGGAGTCGCCATGCAACTTATCCGAGACCCTCACTTGCCAGCCGACCGCTTTCCTGGGGCTGTCGCACTGCCGCTGGTGATGGGGTCCACTGTTGTAGCCTCGTATCCGTAGTAGGTTTCTCGTTGGCTTCGGTGGCTTCGTAGTGTACCTGGTTGCTTGTAGGTAATCGCGTTCCTCCCCGTGTTTATACTCCCAACTACAATTTGTTTGAACTCTGCTGGATCCTTGCATCGTCCTCGTGTCCGGTATAAATGACGATCCGCGACACTCGCTACCCGGACCCGGCATGGACGTACCAAAGTGTCGAATGATTACATCCAAGCCACTGTTGTCCCAGTCCGGTCGCGTTCAGCTAAGCGTCTGCTGGTCCAAATATGTCCCAACAAAGCTCCCAGAAGCTCCGGGAACTCTTGCCGGTCGCCTCTAGACACTGCGGCCCTCGACGTAACCTAAGGCCAGAAATTCGCCCATCGGTCATCAAACACGGTCTATATGTGGTGATACTCAACCTGGAAACCATGTCCGGAGTCGGTCGCCCCGCATCGGAAAGTTCACCTTAAAGAACAGGCCTTGAGACATCGAGCAGCGGCTGAACTATTCATCGATCCATTCCATCGGTCCTTTGCCAACCAATTTGTCCCGGGAACCAATCGCACATTCCGGACCTCCGCGGGCTCCATATATACTGCTCGGCCCGGGGGATTCCGTACCGTTACAGCTATTTGTGTTTCGATATACTGCCTCCCGCAGGACACGGCCCCAGTTCTTTGTTTACCTTTTGTATATTATAGTTGTGGTAAATGGATAGGCCCGGTGACCAAACGGAATTGCGTCTGCTCCGTGTTCAATGGTACGCGTCAGAGGACAGGAGCGTACACATCATATCTCTTGTGATACAGTTGAAATGGCTGATTATGCAAATTCACTGCAGATTGTGAGGGGGGCAGATCGGCTTTCCATGAGAACGGACGCTATGCGTCATTGCAACTTCTACTGTAATTCGAAGGGTAAAGCGGGCAAAGAATCATTCGGTGAGATATCGCGCGAGGCTCGCCGATCCACCAGTTTTTTCAAGGGTTTCCGTTCGCCCTCATCCCGAAAGGGCTGATCCAAACCTCTGCATAAACCCACTGCAGGCTCCTCATATCCAGCCTTCGGTGAACTTGGTACGCGAGATCCTATTGGTGTTGGGCGGGATCCATGGTTAGACTGGGGGGAAATATCCTTTTGGATCGACCATTGAAGATTGAGTGTACAAAACTCTGTGTCCGATTTCTACAGGATGCTGCACCGCCCCCTCCCTCTCCACCCCGGCGAACCAAGCCCGCGCAACGGCAATGGGACGATATCCCTGGACAGAGGTCCTCCTCCTTCAGGTCCTCCACATCATCTTCTTCTACCCAACACATCGAAATGCCTACCGGGTGGTCCTCCTCCCCGCTATGATTTACCTTGCATGGCAAATCTACTCAACGCCAGAGATCACCGACCCACTCAAAGTGACACACTCTGTGGGATGTGGGATCGCGTCCCACTTCACGTTTATGGCGTACATCCTCTTCGCAGAAGGGCCCTTCCCAGATCACTGGAGGCGCGTTCGCGACGAGATTAATACGGGGGTTGATGCAGGTGGCCTGAATACACTACCATCAAATCTCCCCTTGAAGAAGAAACTTTGGTGGATGGTTGACATCGCAAACAATGTCCGTATGATCGGTTGGATCCAGGAACCGCAAAACGGCATCCCGCCACACCCACCACCTTCGCGCCGAACGTTTCTCTGGAAGACCTTCTTGAAACTCATCGTGAACACCGTCACTGCCGATTTTATGAATTCCGTGCTCGCTCTGAGTCCAGCATTCGACTATCGTGTACACGCTCCAACCGACGGCCCAGAGACCTACCTCGCCGCGGTTCCGCTCTTGCGTCGGGTGCCTTACATTCTGGCATGGTCAATCGGGACGGGAGCCTCGGTAGGCGCTATCCACAATGTCGCGGCTTTGGTGTGCGTCGGCCTCGGTGGCTCGAGTCCCACACTGTGGCCGGACATGTGGGGTCGTTGGAGAGACGCATACACAGTGCGTAAACTTTGGGGGTACGTACGTTGGAAAACTCTCCACTCCCTCGTCAAATAACCGGATCTGTTTTAGGGAAACGTGGCACCAAACGCAGCGACCGGTACGAACACTTGTCATCTTCTCTTCGCACGACATTCTGAGGACTTCATGCCCATCAGATGCTCGGAGGGTTGGGAAAGCTCGTCGCGAACAAAATTTTGGGGTTGCCCCGCGGTACAAATCTATCATCTTACACTCAGATCTACGTCGCTTTCTTCCTCTCGGCGCTTTCCCATTCCTCCGGTGACTTCATGATCGAGAAACGCATGGTATCTCGCTCGTTCGAATTCTTCCTCCTTCAAGCCGTCGGGATTACCATCGAGGATTTCGTCATCTATATCGCGAAACGCTTGCTTCTTCGAGGCGGGGTCGAACTCAAACTGGGAAAAGTTGATGGGTCGTGGGCAGGAGCGGTCGGGAGGGTTGTTGGTTATTGCTGGGTAACCCTATGGGTTTCTTGGACAATCCCGGTGTGGTTGGATGGACTCAACGCTGACGGGTGGAGTAGTGTCGATAGGGGGCCTATTACCCGGTTATTGTTGGACAAATGGAAACAAAGGGTGTGATGCACGTACCGTATATCTGTCCACTCGGTTGTACGCGCAGGTGTACACCCGGTTCTTGACCTCCGGGTATGAACTCGACCCAGACACAGGTGTGTTGGCCGTGGTTCTGGAAGATGATAAACGTGGGTACCGTAATCCGTCAGTGATTCGTATCGATTCTATTGTACGTGGCGCACATCTACCCCAAATCTTCGATACATCGAAGTTCCCCAGTTCGTTGAATTACACCCAATCACTCGACTATTTCCGTGATCCATACTGTAGGAATAATATATAGATCCTCATGCATTCCGGTTACTATGGTGAAAAACTCAAATGGCAACCGATACGGAAAACTGAAATGTCGAGTCACTTGGCAAAAGTTGAAATTTCTTCAAACGTCCGCCATCCCCCGAAGCTCGTGCGATGATTGCAAAGATGCTCACACGACCGGGACCCCGCCTACACCGTGTCGTCGTCCTTGTTGGACGAAGGATCATCGTACCCTGCGAGGAGGTTCAACGGGTCCGTGTGTGTTGCCTCTGGATGAGACGGGGGCTCACGTAGGGGTATTGATATCGTAACATCCTGACATACAAAGCAGATCAATAATTGTTTGATTATACGGGGGTTACGCTTACATGGTGCTTATAATTCGGGGTGTCCGGAGAAGCTTTTCAAGTAATATACACCCACCTGTTCTTGATACCATCCCGGATCATCACCTGTTTACTTCTCGTCACTTCCCACCGGACCGTTTATTTCACACTTCTGTGCCATATTCGGGTATCGGCTTCTAGTGCTTAAGGCATCACTTCTAGAAGTACGTACTTTTACCATCTTTCCGCCTTTCCTTACGAAACGTTGGAAAAGGCGGGGGGCATTTGTTGCCCACCTTCCCGATGTGTTTCATTCGGATTCAAGGGACACTCGCTGATTAGCGATACAGCGGAAGTCGTGATGATGCATGTTACTCCAAGAATCACCTCTCGAAATTGGAGTATGTTCTCGACCGTTTCAGTGAGTCAAATTGGGTCGCGGGACGACCAAACGTAGCGCACGAGTGTACAAACAATTAACCTATGAATTCCGGAAGTTTGTGACTAGGTAGAACGGGCATCTGTCTTTTCGGGCCTGCGGCCCACAGTACTAGCTGACATCCTGCAGACGATTGGTGTTGGCCCAACAGCGGTCCGGCGTCTCACATACAAAAACTCTCAGAAGAACCATGTACGTCAAATCACAGCAGAGGACGCATTGACAACTGGAGGGAAACTTCTATGCCAACAGTTTGCACGGCAACAAGCCAGGCAGTGCCTATCCCCGAAGCAGCCAACTGAGTTCCCCGCGTTGTCTATCCACTCCTGATGGCAGTGATCTTCAAAGGGAGCTGCGTTCCTTTGTGTTCCTCTCCGAGGACTATGGGGGCCATCAGTCCGAGCCTGGCCCTCCTAATTTGTGGGCAGCGGTCCGCATGCGAGATGTCGAACTTTCTGAGGAGGGTCACCAGGAACGCTTGCATCTCGATCACGCTATCCAAAGGGCAGCTTTAAGTGTCCCAGGGAGAGTGGATATGAAAAACAATAAACCCACGCGACGCGCCATCCGATGCAGCTCCTAACGCCTCCGGAGAACGTAGAGCTGGGTGAACGAGAGGTTAATACTCGAAGGGACCATCGGAACTCCATGTGTGACCGTACAGGTTACCATACACCCCAACGGGTGATTCCACTTGCCGACCCATTTCGAACCAACGTTCCGGTCGGAACACATCAACATCTGGACCCCACAAATCCCGGTTGCTGTCGCGAAACAATAATATGGCTCAGCCGAGGAGGTTGTGGCCAAGGAAAAAGAGGCGCACAGGTTGTACCCAATCGTCGAGATGGCGATAGGAGTTCCTTTTGGAATGGGTAATTCGGCGTACACCCTCCCGGAAACACCAACAATCGGCTTCGTGAGAGGCAGGACGTCGTCCTCCGTAGGTGCGCGTACCAATGCCACGGTGGTAGGGTTAATCCTCAAGGTTTCCTAAGCCAGGACTTGATAAGTTTCACTCCCATCTGGAGACGCGAACAAATAATTCTGACGAACCTTCGTAAACGCGACCAAATACGGCATACCCTCAAAGTCGTTGGCCGTGAAGTCAGCATCGCCTCTCGCCTCGATCTTCGCCAGAGTCTCGTTGATCTCCGCACGGAGTTTCCCCTGACAATCCCGGTGCTTGGCCAATTCCCAAAGGGCAAGGGTCAGCTGGAGAACTCGTGAGGGTCACGTTCCAAGAGAGAAGAAACAGTTCCAACCGCTTTTGCTGTGGTTTCGTGTGCGGCAAACAGGATCGTCCTTCAGACAGTGAGCATGGTGATTTCGGGGTGGCGGCCGGAAAACAACACCCACCGGACTTGCGGAATGATCTCTTCGTCAGTCAACCTCCAGTCCTGGCGCTGAGAATCGCTAGCTTTGACTGATGTGGAGAGTTCCTCAACAACCACGTGAACAGAAACGAGAGAAATGGAGCAACGAACCTAAAAAACTCATGATATCTTTTCTCGGCGCACCATCCTTCAACTCTTTCCTTTTCGAATCGAGCAGTTTCCCGGCGACGCTGCGCGCTAGGTCCCTGTTCCATCGGAGTTTCTGCATTCCAGGATCGCTGGAGTTGTCGTGTAGCCATGTAAGTAACCCTGGGAACCATTTCGTGATGGACATGAAGAGAAGGAGGGATCTAGAGGGGTTTCCGATGGACCCATAACTAACGGACAGAGCGGACAGTTAGCGCGATGGGAGCCCCGGACCACGAAGACGGGCGGTCGTACAGTAGGTTCGTGTATGATTTGGCAAATGGATCATCCGCATCGTCTAAGGCACCGAAGTCGTACTCGAAGGCTCCAGCACCGATCCTTTGCCAAGGTTAGTCCGCGGCCCAAGCGCGCAAAACACCAAGACTTAGACGCACGCGTCAAGAGTGGCCTTTCCCAACCACACGCTCACGTCGATAGTGGCCGAATTCCCGAGTTTGCTGTTCTCAATGATGCTGCTCCATTTGTCTGCCATCTGACGACGGGGACCCAAGTCAGCCCTCATGATCAAATGCAAACGTTAACGGGGTTCGCGCACCTTTGTAACAGCATCCATAAAATATGGTAACAAACCTTTAGCCTCGATGAGACCAAACGCCGGAGCCATCGCCCTCCTGTGGCGTTTGTGTACCTCGCCTGTTGGATTGTCAGACGAGTTAGATGGAAGAAATGGCTAATCGCGATGAATGGCTCACCCTCTACTGATCCGATTCCACGATCGTTGAACAACGCCGCCTGTTCTTGAATGTCGCGCGGCTTCGCGTATAGATAACCGGACCTCTGCAGGATGTGGTTGATGGCCCTAGGGTCCGCGATCCACAAGCGATCCTCCTGCACGTACGTACCAATCACTTCAACGGAAAGTCCGAATTCGAGACGCTGGCTTTTGCTTGGTAAAAGGCGACACCTACCCCAAAGGAGCCGTTCCAATGAACAACGTTCCCGAAATTCTCGAGGAACCTCTTCTCTGTTCCTCCAGGTTCCTCAACTATAAGATCCCGCTGGTGTCCTTAGAGATTTTCACATTCAGTGCTATCGACTCACAGGAGGTGAAAGGGCTCCGGTTGACCCTGGGGAACGTACCAAAAATCCAGGATGGGTTCGCCGGTCCTGGCACATCTCTGATTACGGAAGGCTTCTTATGCCTTCGGAGGAGGACATAGACAAAGACCGCCGTGCAAGTTGCGAGTGCTCCGAGCTGATACTGCATGGTTAACTTGTCGCTTGGACTTTCGTTGCGAAGCAAAGTGAGGAGAACTGAGGTTTTTATAAACTGACTTCCAGAAGCGGTACCCGAATGGGGCGGTACACCGGCCGCTGCCACCCACGATGAACCACCACCGTTGAGGAGAATCAAATATACTTAGCCGAAACCATTCAGATGCATAGTGATGGGTAGCGCGTTCTATGCCTCAAATTGGGGGCACGGAGGCCCGTTATCAGGAAAAACATGCGATCTTTTCCACACTTTTTGTCCTGGATCGATGGGAAAGCAGGATGAGCAGGATGCCGAAAAGCACGTTCGTCAGTGAGAAGCAAACTCCAAATAGCGAGCGCGAAATGTAAAAGTATCAAAAGCATCCAACTGCAACCAGCACGTCGTCCCAAAAGCATGACGATCTATATACTTATTTTAATTAGAACTATCGGAAGCCGCTCAACGTCGTAGAAGACGTTGGACAAATATACCGCGCCAATTTACTGTGGTCACCAGACCCGGCTCGTCGCGCGAGTTTCAATCCGATAATACGCCGTCGTGTTCCCATTGCCCTGTCTCCCACTGTGCTTTTGAGAAATCGACCGCAATTAGGATTGTGCACACTGCATATACATTCGAGTGGACGGATATATGGTACATACGTCACCCCCGTTGTTTCCATTTGTTCAATAAAAACTGGGTGATAGGTCCTCTATCGGCACTACCCCACCCAGTGGCATTGAGCCCATCTAGGAATATCGGGAACGTCAAAGAAGCCCATAGTATTACCCAGCAATAACCAATAGCCCGCCCAACCGCCACTGCCCACAATTCATCGGCTTTTTCTAGTTTGGGCTCGGTCCTCCTTCGACGAAGCGACCGTTTCGCAAAATAAATGACGAAATCTTCGAAGGTGATGATCACAGCTTGGAGGAGGAAGAATTTGAACGAGCGATACACCATCCGTTTCTCGACCATGAAGTCGCCGGAGGAGTGTATAAGCCCCGAGAGGAAGAATGCGATGTAGAGTTGGGCATATGATGACCAATTGGTACCACGAGGGAACTTCAAAAACTTGTTCGCAGCGAGCCTTCCCAACCCCCCGATCATCTGATCAACACAAAATCCTCAGAATGACGCGTGGTAGAAAAATAGAACAAGTGCTCGTACCGGTCGCAGCTTTTGGTGCCACGTTTGCCTAAAACGGATCCGGTTATTTGACAAGGGAGTGAAGGGTTCACCAGCGTACTTACCCCCAAAGGTTGCGCACGGTGTATGCGTCTCTCCAGCGACCCCACAGGTCCGGCCACAATGTGGGGCTCGAGTAACCGAGGCCAACGCAAACCAAAGCCACGACATTGTGGATAGCGCTCGCCGAGGCTCCCGTCCCGATTGACCATGCCAGGATATAAGGCACCCGGTGTAAAAGCGGGACCGCGGCGAGGTAGGTTTCCGGGCCATCGGTAGGATCGTGGACACGATTGTCAAATGCTGGGCTCAGAGCGAGAGTGGAGGTTATGAGATCGGCAGTGACGATGTTCATGGCGAATTTCAAGAAGGTCTTCCAGAGAAACGTTCGGCGCGAAGGTGGTGGATGTCGCGGGATCCAGTCTCGCGGCTCTTGGACCCAACCGATCATACGGACGCCGTATGCGATGTCAACCATCCACCAGAGCTTCTTTGCCAAAGGGAAATTTGATGGTAGTTTGCTTAAGCCACCTGCATCGACCTCCGCGTCGACCTCGTCACGAACGCGCCTCCAGTGATCAGGGAAGGACCATTCTGCAGACAGAAGATACACCCTGAACACGAAGTTACACGCAACCACGCAACCCACGGGGTATGCCACTTTGGGGTCAATGGCCTCCGGCGTTAGGTAGATTTGCCATGCAACGTAGATCATGGCGGGGAGTGCGACCACCCGATAAGCGCGTTGATGCGTTGGGTAGTAAGAGGTGATGTGAAGTACCTGGAAGAGAAGGACCGCTGTCCACGGATGTCGTCCCATCGCTGTTTGGTAGGCTTGGTTCGGCAGGTGGAGGGGGAGAAAGCGCAAGGGTGTCCTGTAGGGACCGGGCATGAGTTTTGCACACTCGGTCTTGGGCGACGGGCTCCCGGGGAAGGCGATGACGGCAGCTATGGAGCATTTGTCGTTGAAGAGATGATGGTATTATACCGAGGTTTGAATCAAATTTTTAAAGTCAAACGGAAACCCTTGAAATTATGGTGGTCAGGTCAGGCAGGAGCTACTCTCGTTTGGAGTTGCTTCCCTTTCCTCACTTTTATCCTCTGAACACCGATACAAACTCCACAACAAGGCATGAAGCCAACAGGCGACAGAGCTTGTGAGCTCACTCCCTAAAACGTGCATTTCTTATACTTTCGCTCGGGTCCTCCCAACACACCAATTGGATTCCGCCTGTCCGTTCGCTCACCAGCGGCTAAGCAGGAACCTGCCTTTCTCCGTCCCTGACTTCTCGTCGTGTAAGCGCCTGATGCTCCCCGAACGGTTTTCGACCTCTGCATTTGGCTGCCCCCTTCCAGGACGAAATGGTGATTTTCGTGCGCTGGGGTATCCCGTCGCCTGTTTCGTTTAGGCGCGGGCATGGGGAAGGGAGAGGTACTGTAAGTACCTACACGACCGCAACCGGCAATGGGAATTCAATTGCCGAGAGTGGACAAGCGCCGGTGTCTGAGGATGACCGGTGCCATGCCGACCTTAGCGCCCGCCATACGATGACTAATGACTTGCCACTGGCAGCCTGGGCAGAGTTGGCGCCTGCATTCGCTGCAATTGTGAATATCCTTAGTGACTGATGACCAAACCGACAACCAGCAAGGCAGGGCGATTGGTACTGATGACCGCCGGAGCGGTCTTGCGTACCCGTGGGAATGAAATTCTGATCCATGCTCCGGTCGTGATCGAGTTCCCGATGACGCTCCCGGATCTATCCTCTCACCTTCCCTCTATCCCTCCCTCCATCGCTCCAAGACATGGCTTTCAGGCTCACTTCAACCTCCGCGAGGAACGCATCACGTTTGTTAGCCCAAAAACGGGCAGGGGGTACCTCAGCATTCCCACGGAATCAAAGGCGATTAGTGTCGCACTATAACGTCAGCCTAGCGGGGCTGACTGAAGAGCAATCCGAGGTATGCGTTGTGCAGTCTTTTTCGCAAATGATTATTGACCCTTTCGTTGTCTCGTTCCGTAGTTCCGGGAGGCCGTTCAGCAGTTCGCTGAGAAGGAAATTGCCCCACGAGCTGCCGAGATCGACCGGACGAACACATTCCCTATGGTACACCCCTCTTCGTCACTTAATCCACGGCGAACCCGCTGACACTTCATTTGGCGCTTAGGACCTTTGGGAGAAATTCGGCGAGATGGGTCTCCTTGGAATCACAGTCTCCTCGGAGTACGGTGGTCTCGACCAGGGCTATTTTCAACACACCCTCGCCATGGAAGAGCTCTCGCGAGCGTCCGGTTCTGTCGCCCTTTCGTACGGTGCCCATTCAAACCTGTGTGTCAACCAGATACACCGCTGGGGAACGCCAGAACAAAAGGCCAAGTACCTCCCAGATCTTATTTCCGGGAAGAAAGTGGGGAGTTTGGCCATGAGCGAACCGGGGAGTGGAAGCGATGTCATTAGCATGAAGCTGAAAGCGGAGAAGATTGACGGTGGTTGGAAGTTGAACGGGAATAAGTTCTGGATCACGAATGGACCTGTGGCTTCGACTCTGGTCGTTTACGCGAAGACCTCCCCTGAGAAGGGTTCTAAGGGTGTTACCGCGTTCATTATCGAGAAAGAATTCGAGGGATTTTCGACGCACCAGAAACTGGACAAGTTCGGCATGAGGGGAAGTGATACATGTGAACTGGTGTTCGAGAACTGTGTCGTCCCAGATGGTACGGACGCGCATACACCCAGCATTTCCGTTCCACTAATCACAACAACAACAACAACAACCAGGAAACGTCCTTGGAACAGTTAACAAGGGCGCAGCGGTTCTCATGTCTGGACTGGACCTTGAACGCCTAGTTTTGAGCGGTGGCCCCCTCGGAATTATGCAAGCCGCTTTCGATTACGCCCTCGACTACGTTCACGAGCGTCGCCAGTTCGGTCAACCGATCGGAACGTTCCAGCTCATGCAAGGAAAGATCGCCGACATGTACACGAAACTCGCCGCGTCCAGGTCTATGGTCTATGCTGTCGCTCGTGCATGTGATAGCGGACACGTGAGCCGCAGAGACTGTGCTGGTGCGATTCTGTATTCGACGGAGAAGGCGGTCGAGGTCACGCTAGAGGCTATGCAGTGCCTTGGCGGGAACGGATATATCAACGGTTCGCAGCGATTCACCTTCCGTCACCTGGCAGGTTTCTGATAGTTTTTCAGAGTGTCCCACTGGGAGGTTCCTCCGAGATGCACGTCTGTACACCGTTGGCGCAGGCACGCAGGAGGTAAGGCGGATGCTCATTGGACGGGAGTTCAACAACGACTACAGGTCGTAAACGTGACCGGAAGCGAAATAATGTGTTGGTTCTAGAACCAAACGTATGGTACACGTGCATAGTATTCTCCTGATCCCTATCCAACGTAGCAAGGAAGTGTACCTCAAGAGTCCTGCCGTTCACGGTTAACACCGGTTGCTTTTGGTTTCGTGACCGGAAACGGTGGTCGAGGACCGATTGCGGGTAAAAGATCGAAGATTACAACCGTAACCTGAGAACCGATTGAAGTGGTAAACCCCTGGCAACCAAAATAAGCCACCGTGACCGAGTGAACAATACAACCGGTCGTGTCACTAACGAAAAGTGCTGAAGAACCGTGCGAAGAGAGCGGTTTTGACCGGTTGAAAATTTGACTCGTATACTCAAATCCTACCATCAGCCAGCTCGGACTAATACAGGAAGGTGACTCCTGTGGCAGGGTGATATGCAGGCCCGGAAAAAATGGAAGGAGTCGATCAGTGGCCTAAATTTACTGTCGACTCCTCAATGCGGTTGCAATCTTCGATATCGATGTTCACCCACACCCAGTCCTTCGAGGATCGAAACAAAACCTCACGCTCCCCCGTTCCATCCTCCTGACCAACCCCATGTCCATTCTCGACTCCACCTTCCTAAATTCCCTCGGCGATGGGGACAGCAGGTTCGTCGCTGGCGCCGTTGGCGTTGCTGCCGCCCTCGCGACAACCGCTGCCTACTATGCTCTCACTGGCAGCTCCAAAGATAAGGAGCACGACTTCCCAAAGCTACGGGGCATCCAGCTTTACCACGCTTGGAATTTCTTCCAGCGGCGGTATGACTTCCTCCGGTCAAGTTCCAAGCGAAATGATGGGAAGAGTTTCTCCTTCAACGTACTCCACCATAATATCGTTGTTTTGACTGGGGAGGATGCCCGTCGAGTTTTCTACTCCAACCCAGACCTCAACTTTGACGAAGGGTACAGGGTTCTTAGGGGGATTGTATGTATATATTTCTCCCTCGCACTGGCCGGACGTTCCATTGATCTCGACCTTAGCCACCGCACGTCAGGGATGTGAACATAGCGACAGCAGTAAACGGGGATGCGGACATCGCTGTCTTCACCAGAATGTTGAACAAGCTCTTGAAAATGACCCGCTTACAAGAGAGTACGTGCGATCTTCGCTCCATAGCTGCTGATCCAGAACACCTGCCTCATTTCAATTTTAGTCCTCCCCTCGCTGCTAGAGGATATTATTGACAGGGCCAACAAGTGGGGGAACCATGGTGAGACCGGTAGAATTGACCCATTCACCGAAGTCTACGATGTGGGCCTTTCTTTGGAACAATGTATCGTTCGAGGGCCGGGGTTGAGCTTTCCTCTTTCAGCTCGTTTTTGTCATGACCGCGCAGATGATCGCATGTCGCGACCTGGCGAAGAACGAAGCCGATCTCAAGAGGATCAGAGAGTTGCTCACGACCGTCCAGACCAGCGCTACCCCTGCCTCCTTGTTATTGCCTTGGTTCCCGAGTCCGTCGAGGAAGGCAAAAAAAGATGCTACCACTGAGCTGTTCATCACACTCTATGCCTGCGTCGAGACCAGGAGACGCGCAGAGCTCACAAGCGACGCTATTGATGTTTTTATCGCAGACGGAGAGACGACTGAAAGGATCGTTGGGGCAAGTCCCACACCAAAGGTCTCGTGAGATACAAAGTCTAATCCGACCCTTCTAGTTTGTCATGGCGTCGCTTTTCGCTGGTGTCATTAACACCGGTATCATCTGTAAGTCCCAATAGTTGACGCGGCATACAAATGACCAATTTACAATGCCACCAAAATAAGCGTGCTGGATGCTCATCGACCTCGCCATCCACCCAGAGTGGAGGGAAAGGTGCAAGAAGGAGATCCGGGACTTACTTTCCGGTCACCTCGGAGACTCTTCACCTGCAACACTCTCAGAGAAGCTCAGAGCCATCCCCCTCTCCGTGTGGGAAGACGGTCTCCCCATACTCGAAGCCTGCATCCGGGAGTCGCATCGGATTTCCAGTACCGGTGCCGCCCTCAGAAGGAACCTTCGTGGGGATATAAAAATCGGCGAACAGGTGGTCAAACTAGGTGATTTCCTCGCGTATCCCGTGGGTGACGTCCACCTGAATCCGGAATACTACCCTGAGCCGGAAAAGTACGATCCTGGTCGGTGGCTGCGACCTGACCAACTTCCGAATGCTACCTACACGTTCCTCGGTTGGGGAGCAGGCAGGCACCCTTGTACTGGAATGAGAGCAGCCAAACTGGAGTTGAAGTTGATTATGGCCATGTTTTTGACGAGATACGAGTTTGACCTCGTGGATAAGGATGGGAAGTTTCCCAATCCGTTACCTGCCCGGAACAAGAATGATGTTCAACAGGCACGTACGGGATGTTGGATGATGGTATTCTGCACAAATGCTCATCCCGTCTTCTCCCTCTGTTTAGACTCGTCCCCTTGGAGCCACATGCTACTTCGACTTCAGGAAGGTTGTGCAGTAGACAGATGGCTATTCCACACCTTTGGGTCTCTCTCCCCAGACTTATCCAGCCATCTGGTCCATCCACGGTGGACAGGGTAATGTTGAGCGAGGTTGGAAGAGAGAAGCTGGACTACCTACGGTGTATCCGCGTGTATTATGAACGTCCCCTGTAACTGAACATCGAACATATCACCGTCAGCTATTGGTCATGCCCGGTAACGTGCTACAGTTGGGCCGGCTCACAGGAGAGGGGGCTGGAGAGCACGAACCTTTTTGGTTGTGCGGTACAGAACAACCCTGTATGTGTAGGCTTCGATGGATAGGTCCCAGCATCACCATTGACGAGTGATTAGCGACAATGACAATAACGAACAACCACGACGGCGGCGGGCTGCAGCGAGAACGACAACGCTAGCAATGACCACGAGAAGCCTAAGGGTGTTACGATAACGAGGGGGCGGCGGCGGCTTGAAGAAAAAAAGACAGAGGTGAGAGAGCGGGGGGGGACCCGGAAACTTCTTCAGGGGTGCATACTACAGGCTATATAATGAATCCTCCCTGCTCAGAGAAAGAGGGAAACCCCGGAGCGGAGCTTCGAGGCAAGGTCCTGAGAAACCGAGAGCGAAAAGCCTACCACGAGGTGCAGCGAAGGCGGGAACTCCAAGCCCGGAATGAACAATACGCCCGCCGCCTCTGTATCTTCGCCTCGAGCTCTATCCCACTTTCTGAAGGTACCCCAAAGCCCCAGCTTCTACACACCGTGTTGTCCCCTTCTCACTCAACGCTTACACCACCTCGTCCGGTGCCCTCAACCTGGCCCAGCGGTGTTCACTCGAACCGTCGTCCATAAGAGGGAACGTGTTGTGAGGATAGCCGCAAAACACGACCAGGCCTGAGAGAGGACGGGTTAGTTACGGCGTACGTGCAATCAGATAGAAACAAAGACCAAAGGGAGACGGACTGGCTTGCCAGTGACTGGGATTCACGATTGACCAGCGAAACAGAGGTTTTCTATCCTGCTGAGTCGTACAGGAGCTCCCGTTGGACCTTTGGAGGTGGTGGATGGTGGTTAGTGATAGGGTAGAGGGACGGCATGATATTCTCGTGGCAGAGCCGCTGGACAGACCACTCGTCTAGCTATAATCCGCGTCCATGCCCGGCCTGGATGTCAATGAATCCGGCGGCGAAGCCTCAATCCTTGGGAGTAAGCGAGCTGCTCGTCTGCGTACGAGAAGCCCACCAGTACAGCTCCTGCAACAGGGGTGACTGGAATTCCACGCCAACACTGTGATCTGTGGGTTCGAGACCTGTCGGCATTCTCCGGACCTCGATCTGACCACACCTCCGTTTGGCGGGCGCCCAGCTTCAAGCCTCAGGCCTCATGGATTCACTCTCAACTTCATTTGGATACCACGCGTACCCCCTCCTATCCGAATAAAACGATGGGGGTCAAGCCATATCGCCTTTATTGCCTGACCCCTCGCACGCTTGCCCACCCAACTCAACATGTCCTCCGGTCAACCCAATGGGACCCCCGTCCAGCAACGGCCACGGTTGGTCCCACCCATCACTATAGCGTACGTCGCAGCTCTGCTTAGTGGCCACCCGGACTAAGTGTTACCGCAGTGTCATGGGCGCAACGGGAAGCGGGAAGACCTCAGTGAGTTCGAGAGTGCTAATTACTCGTGTAAACTGACACGCTGTCTACAGCTCATCAATACGGGCAGCGGTTCCAATCTTCGTATCGGGGCGAACCTGAAATCTTGTACTGCTGAGGTCCAGCTCGCCAATGAATTTACCCTCGACGGACAACGTGTACTACTTGTCGATACCCCCGGCTTCGATGATACATACAAGAGCGATACCGATATCTTGAAGATGATCGCGGCATTCTTGGCGACGACGTAAGAGCAACTCTTTGTCTGCCGATTCCATAGACTGAACGCTTGAACAGGTATGGGAACGGGTACAAGCTCGCGGGGATTATCTACCTCCATCGTATCTCCGACCAGCGATTCACCGGAATCGCGAGACGCAACTTCGGGATGTTTCGCCAACTCTGCGGGGACTCGACCCTCAAGAATGTTATCCTTGTCACCAACATGTGGGGAGATGTTTCAACGGGCGTCGGGGAAGCTCGTGAGCGGGAACTCGTCGAGGAGTTTTTCAAACCGGTCCTCGACAAGGGGGCACAGCTCGCCCGTCACCACAATACTGTCAAATCCGCTCACGACATTATTCGCTGTATTATGAAAAACCAGCCCACCGCTCTCCAAATCCAGCGCGAACTGGTCGATGAGCACAAGGATATCTCCGACACTGCGGCAGGGCAGGCGGTCAATAAGGAGCTCAACGAGCAGATCAGACGCCACAAGGCCGAGCTTGAGGCAGTTCGGGAGGAGATGCGGACACTCGTGGAGAAGGACGAGGAGACGAGGCAGGAGCTAGAGGAGGAGACGCGTAAGATCCAGGAGGAGATAAATCGGATGAGGATGGATTCAGAGGGGATGGCGGCCAGATACAACGAAGAAAAGAGAAGGATGGAGGAGGCGATGAGACAGATGCAAGAGCAAGCCCGCCAGGAGAGGGAGCGGGCTGAGGCCGAGTACCGAAGGCAGATGGGCGACCTCAATCAACGTCTTCAACAAAACGCCGATGCTTCTGCTGCTGGCCGGACAGCCTTACAGCGGAGGATTGGCGAACTCGAGGGACAACAGGATCGGTATGTCTGCGGATCTGGACGCAGAGGCCCCGGAATCACGATTACATGTCTTATCATGTAAATAGCCTTTCTCTCATACGTTGTAAGATTGTCGTACATATTTGAACCCGCACAGACACTGCCGCCAATTTCATCCCACTTTCTATGGTTGTCTCCTCGAGCCCTTTGACGAACGAGAGAAATATGGATCAAATTTTCAAGCCCACATCTACGCACTGCTTCCGTTCGGCGGTCAGCCGACTCCCGACAGCCCGACAGACCTCACCGCCTGCATTCTGGGGGTCCCGCTTCAGCCATCCATGTCCAGCATTGCCCGAATGCCACGCGCGATTCGTTCTACATAAATAAGAGAATGGAGGACGAGTCACGCCACTCCATCACCCAACCGCTCAAACCTTCCGCCTCCGCGACACCATGTTCTCCGGCCCACCCAGCGAAATCTCCACCCTACAGCAACCGTAACGCACTCTACCCATCGCTGTTGCAGGTGTGACAAGTCGTTCGCGTGGATACCCGGACTGAGTATCACCACGCCGTCACAGGCGAGATCGGAAGCGGAAAGACCTCCGTAAGTTCGAGAGCCCTACCAGACTGCTGGTGTAGACTGACACGCGGCCTGCAGTTCATTAATATGGGCAGCGGCTCCAACCTTCCTACTGGGGCGTACTCGTGGTCTTGTGCCACCGGGGTCCAGGTTGCCAATTAATCCACCCTCGACGGACAACGCGTACTCCTTGCCGATATCCCTGGCTTCGACGACCCACACAAAAGCGATACCAATATTTTGGAGTTTATCGCGGCATCCTTGACGACAACGTGAGTGCGACTCTTCACTCGTTGGTTCTATCGACTGAACGCTCGGATAGGTACGAGGACGGATCCAAGCTCGTGGGGATTATCTACCTCCATCGTATCTCCGACTACCAATTCACTAGAACCGCTGGACACAATCTCAGGATGTTCCGCGAACTTTGCGGGGACTCGAATCTCAAGAACGTCATCCTCATCACCAACATGTTCCACTGAGCGTTGGAGCAGCCCACGAACATCAACTCGTCCAGGAGTTTTTCAAACCTGTCCTCGACGGTCGCGAGGGCGCACAAATCGCTCGTCACCACAATACCGCCGAGTCCGCCCACAACATTATCCGCTGCATTATGAAGAACCAACCTACCGCTCTCCAAATCCACCGCGAACTGGTCGATGAGCACAATGATATCGCCGACACTGCGGCGGACCAGGTGCTCGACAAGGGGCTCAGCGAGCAGATCAGACGCCATCAAGCCAAGGTTAAGGTGATCCGGGAGGAGATGCTGCAGGCACTTGAGCAGAATGACGAGGAGACTAGGCGAGGGTTGCAGGAGGATATGTGTAAGATCTGCGAAGACATGAACAAATGAGGATGGTTCCGGAGGGGATGACAGACTACGACGAGGAAAAGTGAGGGATGGGGGAAGCAGTGAGGCAGATACAAGAGGAAACCAGTCACGGGAGGGAATAGGCTGAGGCCGAGATCGGCGACGGATGGACGACCTCAATCGACACCTTCAGGAAAGCACCAGCTCGGCAGCCCTGCTAAATGGGCGACATTACAACATGAGCAACCCCCAACAAACTGGAGGCACGGCGTGACCAGATTATCTGGGGCCAGGGCATCGCATTCGTGTGTCCCGCCGTGCGGTGGTCTTATAACGTATATTCGCACCTGTCTGGTCGTTTTACGGCGGGTTTCGATGGGGATAACTTGTTTTCGAATCTTATATTTCACCACGCACTTTCAAACCCCAACTTCGCCGGGTTTCCAACCCCGGCGGGCTAAACGCTGTGGTAAGGTCCGTAGAGGTGTCCTTCTATTTCAACTCCCTGCCGTCGAGCCTAATCGGTCGAAGTAGTAAACTGCTGCCAGCCAAAGCGAGCCACTGTGGCTGTGAAGAACCTAGCCGGTCGACCCGCTTTGGCCGGCCAGAAATCCGACCCGCATGTACAAATTACATTGTCAACCGATTCGATGCAAGGTGGTTCCTGTGACAGGATAAAGTACAGCTTCTAAAAAGGTGCTGATCGGCCGGAGTTGCCAGGACCAATCAACTCTCACCTCACAGTTGTAATCCTCGACGTTTACCCGCGCTCTGTCCCCAGCTCAAGGCGCATTGGTTCGCTTATCCACCAGGTGAACACTCCAAATTTGAAAGTGGGTCTGCCGTGCAGGACCGCATAGGGCAACGGAGGAGTTGGCGGCCCCCTCCTACACTTCCCGACAACGCCGTCCATGGTATATATTTGCCCAATCTTCGAGGACTAAATGAAACGACACGCCCTCTCGTTCCGTCTTCCTGGCTTACTCTATGTCCGTTCTCAACTCTGCCGTCCTGAATTTTATCGGCGAGGACGACCGGTTCGCCGCTGGTGCCGTTGGCGCGGCTGTCGTCCTCGCGACAACTGCCGCCTACTATGCTCTCAGCTCTAAAGATAAGGAGCACGACTTCCCCAAGCTACGGGGCGTCCAGCTGTATCATGCTTGGAGTTTCTTCCAGCGGCGGCATGACTTCCTCCAGTCGAACTTCAAGCGAAACCTTGGAAGGAGCTTCTCCTTCAACGTGCTCCACCATAAAATTGTTGCTTTAACTGGGGAGGACGCCCGGCGGATTTTCTTCTCTAACCCAGATCTCGATCTCGACGAAGGCTACAGAATTCTTGGGGGAGCTGTATATGTTTCGCTCTCGCAGTGGCCGGACGTTCAACTGACCTCTATCTTAGGCGCCGTTGGTCAGGGATGTGGACATGGCGGCAGAGAAGGTCGAGGAAAGGAACCTCGTCGTCTTCAACAAAAGGCTGAATAGGCTCTTGAATAAAGCCCGCACACAAGACGGTACGTATGATCTTCGCCCCACTATTACTGATTCTGAGCATTCGTCTCGTTTCAATTTCAGTCCTCCCCTCGCTTCTGGAGGATATCATCGATAGGGCGGACAAGTGGGGGGACCACGGTAAGACCGGTCGAATTGACCCATTCACCGAAGTCTATGACGTAAGCCTTTGCCTGGAAACCTCTATTATTTGTGGTTGGGGCTGAGGTTTCTTCTTTCAGCTCGTTTTCGTCATGACCGCCCGTATGATCGCATGTTGCGACCTAGCAAGAAACGCAGCCGATCTCAAGAGGATGAGAGAACTGATCACCACCTTCCAGACCAGTGCTACCCCCGCCTCCTTGTTATTGCCTTGGTTCCCGAGTCCAGCGGGGAAGGTGAAAAAGGAGGCTGCCACTGAGCTGTTCAACACGCTCTACACCTACGTCGAGACCAGGAGGCATGCAGAGCTCACGAGTGATGCTATTGATGTTCTGATTGCCGATGGAGAGACCACTCAAAAGATCGTCAGGGCAAGTCCCACACCGAAGGCTACGTGATGTTTGCGAAGTCTAATCCGATCGCTCTAGCTTGTCATGGCGTCGCTTTTCGCTGGTATCGTTAACACCGGGATCCTCTGTGAGTCCCAATAATTGAAACTGACGAACAATGAATTCAAGGCCGCCCAAACAAGCGTGCTGGACGCTCATTGACCTCGCCATCCACCCAGAGTGAAGAGAAAAGTGCAAGAGTGAGATCCAGGATCTACTTTCCCGCCACTTCGACGACTCCTCATCCGTAACGACACCCAAGAAGCTCGGAGCGATCCCCCTCTCCGAGTGGGAAGAGGACCTCCCCATCCTCGAAGCCTGCATTCGGGAGTCGCATCGAATTTCCGGCACTGGTGCCGCCCTCAGAAGGAACCTCGGCGAAGAGATGAGAATCGGCGGACAGGTGGTCAGGCGTGGAGATTTCCTCGTGTATTCCATGGGTGACGTCCACCTGGACCCCGAATACTACCCTGAACCAGACAAGTACGATCCCGATCGGTGGCTACGTTCTGACCCACTTCAAAATGCTGCCTACACATTCCTTGGCTGGGGAGCCGGTCTTGCCCTGGGATGAAAGTGGCCAGGTTGGAGATGAAGTTGGTCATGGCCTTGTTTTTGACGAGATACGAGTTCAACCGTGTGGACAAGGGTGGGAAGTTTCCCGATCCCTTACCCGTCCGGAATAAGAACGATGTCCACCAGGTGCGTGCGGGTTGTTGGATGATGGCATCCTGGAGATGTTCATCATGTCTTCTTCCCTCCACCTAGGTTCGCCCCCTTGGAGCTACGTGCTACTTCGACTTCAAGAAGGTTGTGCAGTAGGCAGGTAGCTTTACTACACCGTTGGGTCCCCCCCTACAACTCCTCCAGCCATCCGACCCATCCACTCTGTGCGGACAGACAACACCGAGCGGGCTCGGAGGAAAAAAAATTGAACCATCTATTCTACCACTGATCAGCTTGAATCGACACAGGAAGCTGCTGATCAGAGGCGTCAAATTCAATCGGTTCTCACGTTACACATGCACACAATCTTTGGTGTTTACCCGCGATCGGCTTCGGTTTAAAGCGCACTGATTTAGCTGTCCGCCAGGTGACCATTCCGAATTTGAGATTGGATTCGGTATGGATGATTTCGGAGCAGCGACCACCAATGTAAAGGTTGGGAACACGGGAAATTGTAAGCATTGAGTGAACGAAGCCGTGCACCATCATTCGGTTCCGTTTTGGACCCCGTGTGCACCCGCACGAATGGAGCGGCGGTCCGTGGGGGCGAGGACAGCAACAAAGAGGAAAGTGGTTGTGACAGCCCTCCTCTACATATCCCGACAATGTCAGGCCTAAGTATATATTCTCCCGGTGTTCGAGGGTTGAATGAAACTTCACGCCTTCCCGTTCCGTCTCCCTGGCCCATCTCATGTCCATTCTCAACTCTACCACCCTGGATTATCTCGGCAACGAGGACAACCGGTTCGTAGCTGGTGCCGTTGGCGTGGCTGCCGTCCTCGCGACAACCGCCGCCTACTATGCTCTCGGCTCCAAAGATGAGAAGCACGACTTCCCCAAGCTGCGGGGCATCCAACTATATCATGCTTGGAATTTCTTCCAGCGGCGACATGACTTCCTCAAGTCGAGCTTCGAGCGAAGCCATGGGGAGAGCTTCTCCTTCAACGTGCTCCACCACAATGTCGTCGCTTTAGCTGGGGAGGACGTCCGTCGAGTTTTCTTCTCTCACCCAGGCTTCGACCTCGATGAGGGTTACAGGATTTTTAAGGGAGCTGTACACGCTTCTCTCTCGTAGTGACCGGGCACACTATTGATATTAATCTCAGGCCCCACGGGTAAGGGATGTGAACATAGCGACAGAAAAGAGCGCGGAAATAGACGCCCCCTACTTCAACGCAAAGTTGAACCAGCTCTTGAACGGGGCTCGCATACGGGACGGTAAGTGTGATATCCGTTTTACGCAGCTGAAACACTGATCTCGAGCATCGGTCTCGTTTCCGTTTAGTCCTCCCCACTTTGCTGCAGGATGTTATTAACAAGGCCGACAAATGGGAAAACCCGGATGGCGAGACCAGCAGAATCGACCCGTTCATCGAAATCTACGATGTGAGTTGTTTTGCAGCGTGTGTTTTCTTTTTATCGGTGTTGAACTCTTCCCTATTCAGCTCGTTTTCGTCATGACCGCTCGTATGACCGCATGTCGCGACCTGACAAACAACGAAGGCGACCTCAAGCGGATCAGGGAATTGTTTCTGACCCTCCGTACTAGTGCTACCCCCACCTCCTTGGTCTTCCCTTGGTTTCCAAGCCAGGCGAGGAAGACAGGAAAGCAGGCTACCACCGAACTGTACACTCTGCTCTACACATACGTCGAAACCAGGAGACACGCAGAGCTCACGAGCGATGCTATTGACGTGTTGATTGCCGACGGCGAGACAACTCAAAAGATCGTTGGGGTAAGTCCCGCTCTGGAGGTTGCGTGAGGTTCCGCGAAGCCTAATCCAACCTTTCTAGTTTGTCATGATGGTGCTTTTCACCGGTATCCTCAACACCGGTATCATATGTAAGTTCCAATGACTGACGCGGCTCCCGAACAACTAATTAATATTGCCTAAACAAGCGTGTTGGATGCTCATCGACCTCGCCACCCATCCAGAGTGGAGAGAAAAGTGCAAGGGGGAGATGCAAGGCTTACTTTCCGGTCACCTCGGTGATTCTTCACCTGAAATGTTATCCGAGAAGCTCGGAGCCATCCCTCTCTCCGTGTGGGAAGACGAACTGCCTGTCATCGAAGCCTGCATCCGGGAGTCACACCGGATTTCCGGCACCGGTACCGCCATCCGAAGGAACCTTCGTGAGGATATGAAAATCGGCGAACAGGTGGTCAAACGGGGAGACTTCCTCGTGTATTCCATGGGTGACGTCCACCTGAATCCCGAATACTACCCTGAACCGGACAAGTACGATCCAGGTCGGTGGCTGCGACCTGACCCACTCCCGGATGCTCCCTATACGTTCCTCGGTTGGGGGGCGGGTCGGCACCCTTGCACTGGAATGAGAGCGGCCAAGTTGGAGATGAAGCTGGTCATGGCCTTGTTTTTGACGAGATATGAGTTCGACATCGTGGACAAGGATGGGAAGTTTCCCAACCCATTACCTATCCGGAACAAGAACGATAATCAACAGGTGTGTGCGGGGTTGGGGGTAACAGTGCTTTGTACAGAGGTTCATCATGTTTTCTTCCGTTCGCCTAGGCTCGTCCCCTTGGAGACACGTGCTACTTCAACTTCAAGAAGGTTACGCAGTAGACGGTAGGTGCGCTACGCCTGAGTATCCCTGCCGGCAGACCTCTGTACTAGAGCCACCTGACCCATCTCCAGGGAGGATTTCTGTAACCTACTCCGGAGTAGCCGAGTGGGCCCGGAAGAGAGAGGGAGGAGCTATCTGAGGTGTATTCGTGTGCCTTGTATGAACCTCCTGTGGCTGAACGTAGAGCTTGCAATGGCATTACCGTCGGCCATCTGTCATGCCAAATCGCAATCGGACAAGTTGAGAGTCATGTCTGAAAAATCCAGCAGCGATCGTAGTGGTAGATTGAATACCTGGTTGGGCCGTTGGCATCCAAGGGACCTGGAGATAATACATGAGGGAGTAAAGATATAGCCATTGTACAATAAGCCCAAGAATGAAATGAGAATCCGAGGATCCAACGAGTTGTAGGCCGAGGGAGTGAGTAGCAAGCAATCTAGGGGCATAACGGTGGAAAATGGAACGACGTACGCATAAAGGTTGGGTGGCACCTTATGTGTGTCAGTAGGGGTCAGTGTTGTGTGAATAACTCTCTTACAGATGGTCGCTCATTGACACTCCGCCACTGCGAACCTCTCGGCATCACTAATCATGTACTCGAGATCCAAGGAAACGTGATCCTGCTCGCCGGTAACGGTGATGCGGTTTGATTTCCCAGTGGTCTTATCCCAGGCCGAGACACTCAAGATACCGTTGGCGTCGATATCAAAGGTAACCTCGATCTGGGGGACGCCGTGGGGAGCAGGGGGGATCTCAGAGAGCGCAAACCTGCCGAGAAGTTTGTTGTCCTTGGTCAGGGAACGCTCGCCCTCGTAAACCTGGATGAGTACCCCGGGCTGATTGTCAACGTTGGTAGAGAAAACCTCGGACTTCTTGGTGGGGACGGTGGTGTTTCGCTTGATGAGGCGAGTCATGACACCGCCAACGGTCTCGATGCCGAGGGAGAGAGAAGCGACATCGAGCAGGAGCAAATCTTGAGTCTTGCGAGATGTGTCCCCTGAGAGAATGGCGGCCTGGACTGCAGCACCGTAAGCAACGGCCTCGTCGGGGTTGATGCTCGTGTTTGGCTCCTTTCCGTTGAAAAAGTCGGAGACGAGCTTGGCAACACGTGGGATGCGTGTGGAACCACCGACCAAAACGATCTCGTGGATGTTAGTCTTGTCAATCTTGGAATCACGGAGCACCCTCTCGACTGGGTTGAGGATGCGCAGGAAGAGATCTTGGCACAACTCTTCAAAATGGGCACGAGTCAGGGAAGTACAGAAGTCGATACCCTCGAAGAGGTAGACTATCTCGATGGAAGTGGGGGTTGTGAAGGAGAGCGTTCGTTTGGCACGCTCGCAGGCAGTACGGAGGCGGCGGAGAGCACGAGGGTCGGAGGATATATCCTTCCCATTCTTACGCCAGAATTCCTGGACGAAATCGTCGACGAGCCTGTTGTCGAAGTCCACACCACCCAAGTAAGCGTCGCCGGCGGTGGCCTTGACCTCGAAGATACCCTCCTCAACCGTCAAGAGGGAGACGTTGAGGGTCCCTCCGCCGAGATCAAAGACGATGACGTTGCGTTCACCGATAGTCTCGTCGTCGAGACCGTAGGCAATGGCAGCAGCAGTGGGCTCGTTGATGATCCGGAGAACATTCAAGCCGCATATAGCGCTGGCATCTTTGGTGGCCTGACGTTGGGCATCATTGAAGTGAGCGGGGACGGTAACGACGACGTTGGTGACAGAACCGCCGAGGTAAGTCTCGGCGATCTCCCTCATCTTGGCCAAGACCATGGAGGAGACCTGTTCTGGAGACTGGGGACAAAGGTCAGAAGCGCGATCTAGATCGGTCGAGAAACGATCAAACTCACAAATTCCCTGTCCTCAGCACGGTATTGGACCTTGATATACGGCTTTCCACCCCTGTCGATGACCCCAAATTGGAAATACTTGATGTCTGACTGGACTTCAGGATCGGAGAAGTTACGGCCGATGAGACGCTTGACGTCGAAGACACTGAGAGACCGATCAGGTTATGGATCGATCGATACGACAACGTCGGCGGAGAACTAACGTGTTTTGTGGGTTTATCGCTGCTTGGCTCCTCGCAGCGTCACCGATGCGGCGTTCAGTGTCCGAAAAGGAGACACAGGAGGGTGTTATCCTGTTACCATGATCGTTTGGGATGATCTCAACACGATCATTTCGCCAGACACCAACACAACTGTGTGGGACGCGATCATCACTCTCGAGAGCGACATACCAACGGGAGGGGACTTACGAGTACGTGGTACCCAAATCGATGCCGATGCCTGTGCGGGGCATCATCTTGATGTGGGTGTTTGTGGTTGGGGAACTGAGACTAGGGAGGGAGATCGACGATGGAGTCTAGATCTGGAGATCTGGAGATGAATACGTCCGCGGACGGCCACGGACCGGCCTCTGAAAAACTATTCTATAGAATTCGGGGGGTCTCTTAGAAAGTGGGCTACCTGAATAGACGGTCAGAAAGTGATCGATTACTGGGACCCTTGTGCTCTGCGTCGCGCCGGAGCCCCTGCTGGTTCTTTGGAGGTCGTGGGTGACAGCCACAGGTCGTGTCCGCGCCCCACGCCCCGAATTACGAGCGTAGTGGGGGCAAGGCCAATGTTTATCAATCTCAGTTCGCAGTGGCAACACAGTAAACCCCGAGAGTAAGCGGGTTGTTTGACATCTGCGCAAAAGACCACGCCAGCGTAACCCCCATGGTGGGAAACCCCTCATACGGTCCCTCAAGGCCGTAGCGTCAGGCGGGCATTCCGTGTTTCTTGGGTTCAGCGAATTCCGCGCCAACGCCGCGATCTACGGCGCTTTGCCATTTGTGGTGTGGCTGGCATCCATCGGCACTTTCCGAGTCCACTCCGTCCTCGATCTGACCACACCTATGTCAGGCGGGAAGCAGGACTTCATGGACCCCGTCACGCCCAGTCCTGTTTGGGTGCCACGCGTACCCCACCCTATGTGAGTGAGGGGACTGAGGGCCAAGTCACATCACCTTTATCGCACGCTCCGTTTCCACAGCAGCATGTCCTCCGGTCAACAAAGCCGCGTCGGCGGCCTCCCCGCCCAGCAGCAGCCACAATTGGCTCCACCGGTCACCATAGCGTACGTCGCGAGCCCTAGTGGTCACCCAGGCTAATCATCGCCACAGCGTCATGGGTGTGAACGGTAGCGGGAAGACCTCCGTGAGTTCGAGGGTGCTGACTGCTCGTGCGGACTGACACGTGGTTCGCAGTTCGTTAATATGAGCAGCGGTTCCAATCTTCCTATTGGAACGGACTTGGCGTCTTCCACCGCCAAGGTCCAACCCTCCGATGAATTCACCCTTGACGGACAACGTGTGCTCCTTGTCGATACACCTGGCTTCGATGACACATACAAGAGTGATACCGATATCTTAAAGATGATCGCGGCATTCTTGGCGGCGGCGTAAGAGCGACTGCTCGTCTGTCAATCCCATCGACTGAATGTTTGAACAGGTATGAGAACGGAATCAAGCTCGCAGGGATAATTTACCTCCATCGCATCTTCGACCAGCGGTTCAATGGAATCTCTGTGCACAATCTCGGGATGTTCCGAGAACTATGCGGGGGCTCGACTCTCAAGAACGTCGTTCTTGTCACTACCATGTGGAGAAGGGTCTCACGGGTCGTTGGAGAGGTCCGTGAGATGGAGCTCGTCCAGCAGTATTTTAAACGGGTCCTCAACGAAGGCGCACAGCTCGCCCGTTACCACAATACCGCCAAGTCCACCCATGACATTATTCGCCGCATTATGAAGAACCAACCCAACCCTCTCCGAATCCAGCGCGAATTGGTCGACGAGGGCAAGGGTATCACCAACACTGCTGCAATGCAGGTGGTCCATCCGGAACTCAACGAGCCAATCAGACTCCACCAACCGGAAACCAAGGTAGTCCGGGGGGAGACGCGAGCACTGGCAGAGAAGGAAGAGGAGGCGCGTAGGATCCGGGAGGGGATAAATCAGATGAGGGTGGATTCAAAGGGGATCGCGGCCAGATACAATGGAGAGAAGAGGAGGACGGAGGAGGCGGAGCCACAACCCGTTCCACCCATCACTATTGCGTATGTTGCGGGACATCTGCGTGGGTGCCCGGACTAAGTATCGTTACAGTGTCATGGGCACTAGAGGAAGCGGGAAAACCTCCGTCAGTATGAATCATGATGTTCCTCCTTGTATTCGTGAGTTCTGACGCGCTTCAAAGTTCATCAATGTGGCCAGCGGTTCCAATCCCCGCGTTGGAACATGTTCAAAATCTTGTACTACTGAACCCCACCCCGCCAAAGGATTCACCCTCGACGGACAACGCGTACTCCTCGTCGATATGCCCAGTTTCGACGATACGCGCAAGAGTGATACCGACGTCTTGAAGCTGATCGCGGCATCCTTGGCCACGACGTGAGTGCAACCCTTTACATATTACATGTCGATTTCATCAGCTGGGTGTTCGGATAGGTACGAGAATGGGCTCAAGCTCGCAGGAGTCATCTACATCCATCGCATCGCCGATGTGCGGTTCACTGGAACCGCCGGCCGCAATCTCAAGATGTTCCGTGAACTCTGCGGGGACTCAACCCTCAGGAACACTGTCCTAGTCACCAATATGTGGGAAGAGGTCTCGCCGGATGTTGGAGAAGCCCGTGAACAGAAACTCTTCCAGGAGTTCTTCAAACCGGTCCTCGAAAAGGGCGCACAGTTCACCCCCCACCACAATACCACCAAGTCCGCCCGCGACATCATCCGCCGCATCATGAAGAACCAACCCATGCCTCTCCAAATCCAGCGCGAATTGGTCGACGAGGGAAAGAATATCATCGACACTGCGGCAGGGCGGGCGCTCAATCTGGAACTCAGTGAGCAGATCACACGTCATCAAGCCGAACTTAAGGTAAATCGGAAGGAGATGTTACAAGCACTCGATCAGAACGACGAGGAGACGAGGCAGGAGCTACAGGAGGAGATGCGCGAGATCTACGAGAATATGAACAAGGCAAAGATGGATTCAGAGGGAATGGCGGCCAGCTACAACGAGGAAAAGTGGAGGATGGAGGAGGCGGTGAGGCGTATACAAGAGGAAGCCCGTCAGGAGAGGCAACGGGCTAAGGCGGAGTACCAGAGGTGGATAGACGATCTCAATGAACGTCTTCAACAAAGCACCAGCTTGGTGGCTCTACTGAACGGGCAGTGTCATAACAAGAGATCAACGAACCTGCAACGAACTGGAGGCTCGGCGTGATTGATTGTCGGTGGGGCCCCAACACTGCAGCTGTATGTCTCGTCATGCAAATAGTCCAATTCTCTTCTACATCCGCTGTAAAGTAACCAGACAAATCCGAGCCCACGCGAGACGAGGCTGTGGTTAACCTCATTGTTTCTCCCCTTTGGTTTCACTAGCGACGGGAAATACTCTCAGTCCGCAGACTCTCTTCGATGAACGAGAGCTCAGAAACCCACGACCCGCTCTCTCTTTCCAAGCTTGCTCTTTCTCGGAACTCCTGCAGTTCTCTAGACCACCCGATCTGATGAGGTTGGTGTTGAACTGGGTGGGACGCGACGTAATCACAAACGTCGAGTTAGAGGAACGCGTCTCGGGCAGAGCCTCATGGCAGAAGTTATGAGAATAACATCACTACATGACTACACAAGAGCTATCGTCGTTGCCTCCAGATTCGTTCAGTTGAGCCTGCAACCGGTTGATCTGGTGCTGCATCGTCAGCCGCTCGACCTCCGCCTCAACTTCTGCTGCTTTGAGGCGGCTGTTGAGCAAAGTCATCTGCACCTGGTACTCCATCTCAACCTGTTCCTGGTCAAGCTTCGCTTGGGTTTCCAAATGCCTCATCTTCATCTCCGTCCACTCCAGCTCCTGAAGATATTCCAACGTAATCTCCTCCGAAACCTCCATGACCATGCACATCTCCTCCTCCAGTCTCATCGTCTCCTCCTCCAACATTTGCCTTGCCCTCTCGCGCTTCTCCTCGAGCGTTCGCATCATTTCCTCCCGCACCGCGTTTAGGTCGGCCTCGTGTCGTTTTATCTCCTCAGCGAGCTCTGTATCGACTGCCTCTCCGGCGGCGGTATTCGTAACGTCCTTCTGCTCGTCCACGAGTTCGCGTTGAATCTGAAGTACGACCGGGTGGTTGTTCATGATGTGCCGAATCACGTCGTGTGCGGACCGTCCAGTGTTGTGGTGAGGGATCATTCGAGCACCTTTATCGAGGGCGGGTTTGAGGAAGATAGAAGCCAGTTCCCTCTCCCGTGCCTCGCCAACCTCATGCGTCACCTCACCCCACATGTTGGTGACGAGGACGACGTTCTTCAGGCTTGTCTCTCCACAGAGTTCCCGGAATATCTTGAAGTTTCGCCCAGCGATCCCGGTGAAGCGCCTATCGGATATCCGATGGATGTAGATGACCCCTGCGAGCTTTGATCCCCCCTTGTATCTAGTCTCCAAAGTTCAGTTCTTTATACCACGGACCACGGGCAGGAACGGTCACTATATCCGCACTTACGTCGTAGCCAGGAAGTCCGCAATAATTCTCAGCACGTCCGTATCGCTCTTTGTGGTGTCATCGAACCCAGGTGTATCGATGAGCACCACCCGCCTCCCATCGAGTGTGAATTCATTCGCGAGCTGGACCTCGTCTGTGCACGACTCCAGGCTCTCCCCAACCTGCAGGTTTGAACCACTGGCGAGATTGATGAACTAAATGGCACCGAATTAGTTCTCTGGCGCTGCCGAAGAGCCGTGCAATCGTACAGATGTCTTTCCGCTCCCAGTTGCGCCCATAACTCTGTGAGCACAGTGAGAACAATAGTGAAACCGCTTGACCCAGACCGGCGCTCACGCAATCATGATAGGTGCCTCAGATGCGGGACAATGCTTGGTATTGGATGCATCGTGCATCGGTGAAGGTACGGGAGTTTGGGTAAAGGTATACGTAGTGAGTGCCTAGATACAGGGACAGCCGCAGAAGGAGAGATGCACCGAGACGAACGGGGGTCTGCCCCACGATGGAGGTGGGTGGGAGAAAGTGTGGCGGGATTCACCGTGACATGCCTCCCAGCCCAGGCATGGTGACCATGCGCATGTTAGTACTCATTAAGAAACGTAAACACCGATATAAGGGTAGATCCTTGTCCTACATTCAACAAACATTCAAGAACCCTGATTGGATCAGGCGACTTGTAACCCGGTTGGAATCCTCGGGTTCCTTTCTTTATAGACATCCCCCAGGTCGCAGTAATTATGGAGCGTCTCTGAACGTGAACGTTTGAACCTACAGAATGCCATTCAATGTCTGGCCGGAACTACGTATACGGGCGAAGACGCCATCTACCCATCTCGAAACACCGGATACAGGTAAGGCATCTACATAATTACACAGCCACCGCTGTCGTGGTGCGACTGGTGGTGGTGGACTTGGTTCTGCATTTGCGCGATCTGCCGTTCCATCGCCAAACGCTGAGCCTCAGCCTCCCTTGCGGCAGCTGCGATGCGCTCGTTGGCCAAGGCCACTTGACGTCGATGCTCCTCCTCAGCTCGCTGTCTCGCGATCCTCGCTTGCTCCTCCAAACGCCTCGCCTCCAACTGCGCCCGCTCAAACTCCTGACGGCGTTGCAATGCTATCCTCTCCTGCTCCTCCCTCGCCCTCCTCATCTCTTCCTCTCGCTTCCTCGCCTCCTCCTGTATCCTCCGCCTCGCCTCTTCCTCCCTTTCCCTCAACTCTCGTGCCGCCTTCTCCTGCGCTGCCTTCACCTCGGCCTCATGTCGTCTTTTCGCTTCGGCGAGTTCTTCGTTGATTACCTCCCCAGCGGCAGTCTTCGTGACGTCTTTGTGTTCGTCCACGAGCTCACGTTGGATCTGGAGTACAACCGGATGGTTGTTCATGATACGCCGGATCACGTCGTGCGCGGACTGTTCGGTGTTGTGGTGGCGGGCAATCTGCGCGCCTTTATCGAGGGCCGGTTTGAGGAAGTTGGAGGTCAGTTCCCTCTCACGAGCCTCGCCAACATCGGGTGCCACCTCGTCCCACATGTTGGTGACGAGCGCGACGTTCTTCAGACTCGTTTCTCCACAAAGTTCGCGGAACATCTTGAAGTTTCGCCCAGCGATTCCGCTGAAGCGTTTGTCGGATATCCGATGGATGTAAATGACTCCCGCGAGCTTTGACCCGTTCTTATACCTAGTACCCATGGTTCAGATTGTGAGAGGACAGGGAACGTGCGTCTGAGCTTACGTAGTGGCCAAGAAGGTAGCGATATTCTTCAAGATGTCCGTATCGCTCTTTGTGGTGTCGTCGAATCCTGGTGTATCGATGAGGACCACACGTCTTCCATCGAGGTTGAATTCGTTCGCGAGCTGGACCTCAGCCGTGCAGGACCCCAGGTCCACCCCGACCCGCAAACTCGAATGACTGACAAGGTTGATGAACTAGGGCATCGGCTGAGTTACGAGATACCGAAAAACACCATGAATCTTACAGATGTCTTTCCACTTCCAGTGGCACCCATAACACTGCGGGGACGGTCAAGACGGTGTTCGGGTAATCGGAGTGGAGAGTGTGCTTACGCGATCGTAATTGGTGGGTTATCCATCAGGGGAGAGTAGCAGATACCGGGAGGAGCTGACGAAGTGTGGCTTTGGTTGCGAAAAGTCGACTGAACCTGAGAGGCTCGAGCTCAGTCGCGACATCAAAACATCCGGATGGAAACGACGACCCGAGGGCAGACGTACTGGGTTGGATGGGATTTAGGCTTGACCGACAGGGCTTCTGTATCCTGCTGGGTCACACGAACGATAGGAAAGGACTGTGACGACCCCCTGCCCACCTCAGCGTTTTATACGGTGTGGTGACAGGAGATGGGAAGGGCTACGCATGTTCGGTTAATAAGCGAATTAATCAATTCATGGGCCCCGCGAAAAGTGGGAGATGGGTGGAACTTCACCGCACTTGTGGAGTAGATCCCTCCTGGTTTCCTCCTTCTTGTCCGTCCTTGTCGGGGTGATTTCCTCTTCGAGGCGTTCCACGATTGGTTCCCTAGTGATCACCTCGCAGACTGGCCTGGCCTCTAGCGTGCCTCTGTGCTCATCGTCGAGTTCCCGCTGGATTCTTGGGGGGGATGATCACAAACGGTGATATAAAGGATGGATGGACTCAGTCGAGGCCGCAGCATTCTCACGTCAGGTCATTCAAACGAACAGCCCTTCCGGCCACAGTTCGCGCGTACCAAGACCCACACCCCAAATAACGTGGCGGTGGCGAGGCCAAGGTTCGCCAATCTCTATTGAAAGGGCCCTTCTCCATGTGCACAGATGATAGTTCGAATGATAACTTCCACAACGAGAGTGCGCGCCTCTGTCGGATGAATAGCCATAGGGACACCGATGAATCCGACACTAAACGGGCTGTTCGGCGTCACCGCCTGAAGCCCGTACATGCCAGTTGGGCTCCAGGCCTGTGGGTCCACCTATGAACCTAGGCCGCCGAAGGAACAGGCGAACATCTCGCGGTCCGCGGGCACAGAGAGCTCCGTGGAGTGATTTCGCGGTGTGGCGGAGTCTGGAACCGGCCGGCATTCCCCGAGTCCACTCCGCCGCGCAGCCCGCTGAGGTCACGACGAGAACCGGCGGTGTCGTGTGCCAATGCACCGAGCGACATTGGAGCTCGGGATTCCGACATGATGCCACAACCATCAGGTCCTCATGCGCTAACTTGCTTTTTTTTGCTCACAAATCACTCGTGAAAACCAAGGCCACACCCCCATCATGAACCGCAGTCGATGAAGTCCAACAGGCCGAAGAATGGATGGGTTGGCCAGATCACCAGCCCGCCGGACTTGGAGTTGAGACCGGTTGATGCCGCAATGCCGGGCTGCCGGGCCCCAATACAATCCATCAACAGGTAAACAACGAATTCTGCACAAAGGCGGTCTATCGGAAGAAAAATAGCTGTAAGATGGCCATTTCCCACGCCGATAATCACCTCCTTCACCCCACCATCTTCCGACCCATTCCTATCGATTCTGTCGTATCCAAAGTGGTCAACCGATCCAGACTGTAACGGGATCTCGCCAGCTGTCGCCCTTTGCGGTAATCGATCGCTCCCCACACCCATTCGGGTCGTTGGAGGGATGTGGGCGCCACGACTACTCTCGCACTCCATGATACAGACCGCGACCGCTGCCGTTTATTTGGCCAGTTTGGATCCAATCATTTCCTGCCAGGTTTGATCTCACATCGTTCAAATCCCGTCGTACCTGTTCTAAAAGGTTATGTCACAGTAAAATCGTGCCTCGGTATAAATCTCATGTGTCCTCAGTGACTCTACTTCCTAACTCATTCCTTACTAACATGTTTGCCTAAGGGGGACCCAACAACTCGAGCATGGGGACCAAGAGAAGTACAGTTCGATATCTATGGGACGAGGCAACTTGATAAATAAAATGGAGAATCCAGGTATCTTTGGTCTTTCGGAACGGCCGCTGCCGACAGCGAAGCTTAGGGTGGTGACTCGTTGGATGGCTCAGGAAGGGTAGGAAGCGCCGGGATATCCTCAAGGCCTCTGAGATCATCGAGACCCTCAAGGTCTTCAAGATCCTCAACGGCCTCGCGATCCTCAAGGTCCATGATATCTTTGAAATCGATATCCTCGAGATCCCCATCTTTTTCCAGACGCTTGACATCATCGAACGCTGAGAGTTTGGGTAAGTGGAACGTTGTTTGTATGATGAATGATCATGCCCACACTTACCTTTTACCAACAGTTGTGAGCGTACCCACTCCTTCCCCTTCGGGGGCGAATAATACCGGCTGAGGTTTTGGTACAAGATTCGCTCCACCCTCCTCCTCTCACGCTCTATCTTCGCGCTTTTTGAACTGCAGGCCTTCCTTTCGGTCATTCCCTTCTTCAGACACGGCTTTGGGTGGACCGGCACCCTCTTCTTCCGGACGATCATAGCCGCAACTGCATTGTAGCCGATCTGATCAGGTGCGTCGTTTGAAATAGGATATCTACTTACCGGCCAGAGCCTGGTTGAATGTTGGAGGTGCGGTACCCCTCTGCTGCACCCATCCACACAGCTCGCGGCCAACCTCCTCACTCTTTTCACGAGTGGGGCGGGGTTCTCCGTAACCGTTGGGGGTCCTGGTCAGCATGGGCTGACGCCAAACGACCATTAGGTTACACGAGAAACATGGGAACAGTAAAAGTTACTTACTGCGGCCCTAAGATTTTCTGTTATCGAATGCGTGGTTTGGGCGTCAGCCCTTCTCTCGGATATCCCTCCGGAAGGTTGTGTCGTTGGTCGGCCAACGTGTGGGACGGATGGAGCCGCCAGGGTTGATGGCCCCGCCTCAGCGTTCCTGTGCGAATCTAGACGAGTACGGGGCATTTCGTATGGGTGGTACCGTCTTCCCTGCGTCATCTCGGGCCCGGTTTGACCGGCCCTCTGCCGGTGGGAGGTATTCAAGTTCCCCTGTGGAAATATGTTGGTTGGGTTGCGCAAGGACGAATGGACTCGAAAACCTACCATGGAGAACGTGCTGGTGGAGGCCCCATTCCGGTTAGCCCCGCCGTAATCGAGCGGTGCTACTTGCGATCGGTGAGGGTGCTCGCCACGACGGGGGGTATGTACCGTGGTAGGCGTTTCCGACGTTGCTGTGTTTGTAAATGAAGGGTCCCGGTTCAGGTAGCCGGAGTGGTGAGATCGAGCCCGCAGGTAGTCCGCTGTCCAGTCGTAGGACGGCCAGTGGCCATCGGTCCAGCTCGTGGACGAAGTGGTTGGGGCTACTGGTTCTGGAGGCTCACTTTTCAGGCACCAATCGATGAAACGATCTAAGCGACGCTCACCGAAACTACCCGTTGTTCGAGGGCTGGTTGGAGACCTGACGCTAGGCCCTGACTGTCTGATCGTACCCCGTTGATCGATTGGGCCAGCGTATGTCTGGTTGTATGTCCCTTCGGTTTCAATGGCAGACATCCGGGGCGGGGGTGGATACGAGTAGACTTCTCTGGAAATGGAGGAATAGTAGTCGGCGTTGCTGGCATCGTTGGAGTAAACCATTTTGATTGAATAGAATGCGTTGAGGGTGAGTGGAGAGCGAAGGTGTTGTGAGCGTAGGATAAACGGCGTCGGGTAGTGAGGGAAAGCCCACCCTCAAACTCTCGGTGGCTTATATAAATCTCGGCTGCGGGAGGTGGCCATGGAGTGGCTTTGTTCAAATACACCATTTTCGGCCATGGGTTGAAAGCATCCCATTATCTATCAAATTCCAGATTGTGGCGGTAACACGTCCTCAGGCCGCAGGCCTCATCGCCAAACACACGGTCCTCATATAACTTATATGTGCCACCCTCCCCATGCGTTTGTGGTGTGCGGCTGAACTGCGTAATGGGCCTAGTCCCCGGGTTTGTTCGGGCCGTATTATTTGGCCGTGAATTGTGGGTTTGAACAGCGGGCGAGCCACGGCAGTTACGTAGAATTACCGTCCGTCTCCAAGGCCGTGCACGCACCACGGCTCTGCCTAAATGGCATCAATGGGGGTAAATGCTATGCTCACGTCCCCACGGACTAGGTCCTATTCTAAGAGCATCGACCCTAAGCTCCGGACAAAGGAAAGTACGAGGGCACGAATGAGTCGGTGGTGGGTGGGGAAAACTCTCAAGAATCTCGAGGGAAGGTGTCCGTGTATTCCAAGAGCCGCGCGTCAATCGATTGATTGAGGTAGGCGAACGTTCTGGTGGACGATCCCCAGCACGGCGTTGGTAGAATCTAGGGCAGGTTTTCCTACCAGCACGTTGAATCCAACTTCCACCCCCAGTTTCCCTTCTCACTACCGTCCTGGATCACTTCGAGAGGCAATAAGTGAGACACAGACGCGTCCAAACAATGCCCAGAATCTAATTATGAGTCTGGCCCAGTGAAGTTTCCGATTGCCACAGAATTAGAGGGCCAGGGAGTGGCTCAAGCGCTCATTCGATCGCGTCCGATTGCACGGCGCTCTACGCCCATGTCCGTCCCGCCAATTGCTTCTTGCCGTTTCGTACCGCACGGCACGGGTACTGTGTCTTCCGCGAGCCGGGGATGCGGGAGCGTTTCCGGTTGAATCAATTGCATCGGGCGCGAGGATCGACTGGGCGACTCACGGGCCGGCTCACCCTGGCGTGTAAAATGCGTCACAAGAGATCCGGTTCACCAAGCTCGAACGGGCTCTCCAGGCCTTGTCAACAATAATCACTCTCAGTTTCGAAGACTTTCAATTGTATCCTTCGACGGGGCATGCCGGTGACATTACTATGACCACCTCTCCGTTCATGCTATACCAGATGGCGGATGATCCCACTCATAAAGTTGTGGATTGGCGAGCCTTGGATAATCCGCCCGACATCCCTCTGTGGTTAGCTACTACTGCTCCCTGATCTGCTGGAGCGTCCTTGATTACCTCATAAATACGGCTGGTATTTTCATCAACGACGAGGATCGTTATGATATCCACCGGACAAAATCCATTACAACCCTCCACATATCCTCGCTCTGATGGGATTTGTCACGATTCGGAATCCTTCGCAATTTTTTCCGGGTTCGTGTGGTGAGCTTGTGAGAAAAATGTAGGAGGCTATTGGCGGCCTCACCCCTCCAGCTTGGTTGGATCTGTCACACTGACGGCCAGGTACCGATCGCCAACGATGCATTGTGTGTACGCGTTCATTCTTGGCCATTACTATATGCTTGGGGTATATTACAAATGCAACTAGCCTTAGATCCGTGTGCCCCAGACTCCTGGCGCTTCCCCTTCTCTTCCGTCAACACCAAACCCCGCATGGGTAGAAGTGAAGAAGGCCAGCGGTACCACAGCAAAACAAGAAAGGAGGGTGCATGACGCGGGGGGCCGAGGGAATTGGAGAGTCAGTGTCGTGGGGCACCCGAGCATCACCAGAACGTTCAAGTCCTTGAGGCAGAGGGCTAATATGACAGAGACTCGACCAGAGCGTCCATGATCCTAACAGGGTCCGGGATATGAAATTTCTCGTAAGAGAGTCCGTTCGGGACGCTACAAAGGTGTCCGAATATGTCAGAGCACTGGTCATTCAAATGCAGCGAACGGGATGTGGGGCACTCACTCCCATCCGGTGATCCTCTGAATTGGTGCCTTCAGTCTCAAGAAACACCTCTTTTGGATCTCGGCTCCAATCTCCGCGCCAACACCCGCAGTCTTGCCTGCCTCGTGAACGATGACCAGTCTTCCCGTCTTGTTTACGCTCTCCTCAATAGCCTTTACATCCCAAGGAAGGATAGTTCTTAGGTCGATAAGTTCAACCCTGGCCTTTTTCAGCGACTCAGGAATATGTTTGGCCAGTCCCTCGGGAGGGGTATTCAAGAAGTTGATGGCGGTCTCGCAATGGTAGATTGGCGTGCCCCACGTGAGGAGGGTGACGTCGGATCCGGGTATCAATGTCTCCGCTTGTCCCAGGGGAATTGAGTAGTCGTCGATTGGCACCTGTTCAACAGCAGAGCGGTAGAGAATCTTCGGTTCCATGAATATTACGGGGTTCGGATCTCGAATTGAAGAGATCAATAGTCCTTTCGCTTGTATTGGCGAGCGTGGAATCACAACCTACCACGAAGGGTGCGTCAGGCACAGTCATGCGGCCAAAAAAGTATGGAGGCATACCTTTAGCCCAGAAGCGCCCATGAAGAACCCTTCCGGACTTTGAGAATGGTATAGGCCTCCGTGGCCGACCGCCATAGTCGGCGTACGGACGGTCAATGCCCCGATGTTGAATTGGCCCCCCGAACGATAGCGGAGTTTTGCAGCTTCGCTGACGAGTTGGTCGAATGCAGGGAAGATGTAGTCAGCGAATTGAATCTCAGCTATTGCCGTTTGACCCATCGCTGCAAACCCAATTCCAAAGCCCACTATGCCTTGTCTGTGGGGGAAACGGAATAAACGAGAAAATCAGGCTCCGAACGGTGGGAAGGCGCATACAACGTACTCTGTGAGTGGGGTATTGAAGACCCGTTCACGGCCAAACTCTTCGGCAAGCCCAAGAGTGCACCTGAACACCCCGCCAAAACCTACATCTTCTCCGAACACGATGGCAGAGTCGTCTTTCGTGAGGATTATACTCATTGCATCCCGGACGGCTTGGTATGTGTTCATCTTCCGGGTCTCTCGACCCCCGCCAATATCTGAGGTGGACGAGGGAGCATCGTCTGTCCACTTGATACCAGGGGTCTTGAGGGACGATTCGCGAGTCGTGCGGAGGAGGTTTGTCCTGTTGAGATCGAGCCGACCGTCTGCGGGTGGAGGTTCGGCCGAGGTCGATTCCCACCGGGAGTTTGCCGCCCTAGTCTATGTTGGGTAAAGTTAGCAGAGAATTACGGTGCAAAGAAGGCGAGGGCGACAGACTGGCAACCTCGGAATAGTTTTCACCCAAGACCTGGCAGAGGGACGGAGCATAATATTTGTTGGATGATGGAGGAGTAGAGAAAACGAATGGGATAAGATCCGGCTTCGAGTTGATCTCCCCTTGCCGTTCAAATACCTGACCGGCTTCTCACACCCGTCGACATCTCTGGCTAGACTACGAAGAAGGATCGCGACGGATGGAGAACGACTCAACTTTCGTCGCTCCCGAGGGCGTGTACTCCGTCATCGAGGAACATCGACCATCCGCCCTAAACCCCCACGTAACCAACACCAACCTCCCACCGACATCATACCCGACGAAACTATCGACCATTCTCATCAGATACCCGGCACATAATAAGGCGAGTGGGTCACAGGCGTTCGCTCAGCTGCTCGGAGGTGGGAAGGAAAAGGACGCGAAGAAGGACAAAGGCAAAGCAGACGACGCCGCAAAGGACAAGGACAACCATCTAAAGCCTCCAGCCAGAGATCGCGAAGACGGCGCCAGCCTCTCTAGCAGTGACACCCAGGACGACGCCGGGAACGCATCCCCAGATCTCTCTGCTGGAAGTCCTGCCGTGCCCGAGGTCCCGAACACTCCTGCCCATGAACATCTGAACACCATCTTCTCCACACATTCACCCCCAAACGTCGCCGGTGGCAAGAAGAAAGCCAGTACCCGCCCGAAGCACAGCATCCGTACCACCTCATCCACTTTCGTCTCCAGGGTCCAGACCGCAGAGGGACTCGCGAAACACCTACAGTCTCGACAGGGCGAGGTTACCTACGTGTTTTACAATCACCTCAAGAGCTTTATCTGGACAGAAGTTGGGAGCAAGGTCAAGGTTCGCCACCCTCCAACTCTTTATATACCGTGGGGGGCACTAAACAATAGTAGGAACCTCTTGTTCGGCTTTTCTTCTCTGCCTATCCAACATGCCACGACGTCAACCCCGCCACGACCTCTCCGGACCGAATGGATGTTGTCATTGGTTTCAACACCGGCGATATCATCTGGTTCGGTACGTTAATTCACCCGTATGGATTCCCATGCAACCCTTACACTTCGTGACAAATAGATCCGATCTCGAACAGGTACTGCAGGTTGAACAAGCAGGTCTGTTGTCCACTCCCTTCCATTTGATCGGATTGTTCGTTGATACCCTTTGATTCTTCGATTGGGTTACCTCAGGGTCGTATATCTAGTTCACGGTGTACAGCCGTGCGCTGGGTACCCTCTTCCCAAACACTCTTCCTCGCGGCGCACGCCGACGGGACTGTCATCGTCTACGACAGAGACCGGGAGGACGGAGCGTTCGCCCCCCAGGAACCCTCCCATTCTTCTACCTCGACCTCGACCCCTGCAAACGGAAGCGGATCTTTGTCAAATTCGTCACAGGGAGAGTGGAATCCTCTCGACAGTATATTTGTCACATTACCTCCATGGCATCCTGTATCTGTCGCGAACGGTGCGGGAAAGCCAGACCGGGACAAGTCGGCTAAGAACCCCGTGAGCCATTGGAGGGTGTCCAAGCGGAGCGTCGTAGGTTAGATGTTCATGGTGTGCTTCTTGAAGCGGCGCTGACATCTACTAGATTTCGTGTTCTCGCCGGATGTGAAGTACGTTGCGGCGATTTCTGAGGATGGTTGCTTACGGGTGATTGACGCTATGGCGGAGCAGTAAGTTTCCCCAGAACCTCCTGGGAATGATCATTAATCCAACCGCCAGGCTTGTCGACTGCTATGCCGCGTATTTCGGTGCACTCACAGCTGTTGCGTGGTCACCTGATGGCAGGTTCATATTGGTAGGGGATGAATCTGAACCTTGATGCATTTTATTCATACTTTCGAATAGACCGGCGGTCAAGATGACCTGATAACGATATACTCACCCTGGGAACAACGAGTGGTTGCCAGGTGTCAGGGACACTCTTCGTTCGTGTCTGGATTAGCGTTCGACGATATACGGTGCGACGGAAGGACGTATCGGTTCGGAAGCGTTGGGGAGGATAATAAGTTTATCCTGGTACGTGCCCATCTTGTTTCTATCCTCCATAGCTTATCGGGCCCGTCAGTGGGACTTCTCGAGCGGATCACTCCACCGGCCAAAAGTTCGTCTTCGCTTGTGTGTTGACTTCCCGTAGCTAATTGTGCGATTCCAGGCCACGCATCACCAGAGGTTATCTATGGCCTCCAGCCTATCCTTGGCCATCCGTCGTCGAGGTGACTCAATCGTGAACCTCCCTCCCGGTGGACTGGTTGACGGCAAACTTCCACCGCTTCCACACTACCACCCATCACCATCACGAAACGAAGTGGCAGTTGTCCAACCCGTTCTTGTCAAGTCATTTGACGCAGAACTTCTGACCGACGTGAAGTTCATTTCGAACGCGGTGGTAACTGCAAACAGGGGAGGGTTGATCAAATACTGGGTGAGGCCACTACCCGCCGCCAGGAGGGCTTCGCATCATCACACCCCGATCGCCCATACGGGGCCAAGTGTGGGTGTGTCCAAGGGCGTCGACTTGTTACCCCCGCCTAGACAAGCCTTGGGTGTGATTTCACTGGGAGGTTGAAACTTGTTGCGCTCCCGCCGATACCGCCTGGGCACCCCGCTTACGGCTTGCTTTTCGTTCGCACTACTCTGTGTGGCGTTTAGAAGGATGGAAGAGGTAACTTATTTGCTGCCAATCGCTGTTGTCACATCTACGTAGGTAGTTATTTTATTCCCATGCTGTAGACTTGTTCAACTGCTGTAGTATAGACCCACACGTTGCCATCACCGTTCGTACAAGTTTCTGCCGCGTTTGCCAGGAAGGTTGAGCAGTGATGCCTGTTGTTTCTGTCGGGTTCTACATAACGCACGCGCACTCCTTTCCCATCTCGCCCTCACTAGCGCCATCCATCTACTGGATAACATCCGCGAGTCGGCTTACTCGGGCGCGAAGTTCGAGACGAGAGACTGAGCGACGATTGAGTGAATCGTTGCACACCGCTCCTGGCAAGCCGTCATACACTGTTGCCCCGCAAAAATTAGGAAACAGCTCTCATAATTGTGTGAACCTGACCTCGAGTCCCTGCGTGGGTGACATGGTCCCATTTTGCCAGATATTCGTCACTACGTTCAGAGCGGGCATACAAGCCAATACCAGGGTGCTCACACCCCCATTGGCCTCTTCGTGATTGGGGTCGAGCCAGATCTCTTCACCCATCAACGTCTGCGTGTCCAAAGGTATCTTTGAGCCCGCGGGAGAGAGTAGAGCCGAAGTCGACTCACAGCTGCACATGATACCACAAGACCCAACATCTCAATACCCGCGTCCGCGAGGGCTGTACTGGCTGCAACAGTTCCTGTGGCCACACAGGAATCAATCCCATCGTTCTCGATGATGGTCAGGAAGACGTCGATGGTGGATTTGGGGAAAAGCTCGAGGCGGACACTTGGGACGAGAGATTGGTGGATGAGGACTGCTATTGAACGGTCTTCTGCGTCCTGGATCATGAGGGTTCATGGTAGGTTACGCGAGAACGAGCGAAGACGCACTCGTATGGGTGCACGACGTTTGTGACAGGAAAACGGGGCAAATTTCACTTGTACGTTCAGGCGACCACGTTCGCTGTAACCTATGTTCTTCGATTGGCGGGGGCCGTACCTGCAGTGCGTCCTTTAGTCTGACACCTCCGCTGGAGGGTAATCATGCTATGCACGCACACCGCACACGCAATTTTCGTCCGCTCGGTTTCGATGTAAGCCGAACCGTTTGCTTGGCTGATCAGACCAGGTTGAAGAACTACGGGCGGAAAAGTCGGTTAGACCAGTAAGGCCGCCTGAAGATTTGAATGGCTCACAGATCGGTCGTATATCGTAAGGCAGCCTCGATTGCCTGGGCTTCCCAGGACGCCACTTCGCCTCATCCTCGTCATCATCGACGAAAACCGGCGAGAAGCTGTCTTCGGGGCCATTTATTCGTCGTCGGTCAAAATTGGTCGACATTCCGAGCAGCTGGGCGACAAGATTTCGGCTGCTAATGGTTTTGGTCACGTGCAACCGCGATGTGCAGCCGTTGAGATCATCTGTTTTAAAACTCCGACTTATCTCGGTGTCGGACTTCACATTCGGTCCCCGTCTCTTTCTCCCCAAAACCCCCATATTCACGGTGACCGTATTCGTAGATGCAGGCCCAAGCTGTCAGATCTTCGGCAACGCGTCTACAGGTAGTAAAGAACTTGTCGGTGATATTTGATTGATACTAAATCCCCCGACAAGGCAACGCTCACGGCAGAGCAGAGTCTACAGACCGTGCAGACCCTGTTACAAGCTGGCCTCGGATGCATCGCGTACTTGAGGTGATTCTACTCGTTAGTCAGAATTTTCCTTTGTCTCACGCCCAGTATAGAGACTTGCTCCCCGAAGGCAACTTTGGTAAAAGTGTGTCCCGCTCCCCTCTCCCCCAAGGCTTGTGGAATCCAACGACGCGCTTAAGGTT
>Ga0307511_10000487_pt1 | contig 42924 bp, 55 predicted proteins | sample 13_EM_MG_FD_200266 | JGI IMG/M metagenome (GOLD analysis project Ga0307511, IMG submission 200266) | Populus trichocarpa ectomycorrhiza microbial communities from riparian zone in the Pacific Northwest, United States - 13_EM | ecosystem: Host-associated > Plants > Roots > Unclassified | place... | reverse complement strand
CGAAGCGGGGGGAGGGAGAGATAGAAGATAGCCTGAAATCGAAAGGTCTCTCTGATTGATCAGAAATGCCGCAGCCCAAGCATCAGGCTGGGGACAGATTGCAAAGGGGGCCAAGAGAGCTTAAACAATCGAGATTAGGGGAAAAAAGGAAGGTTGAGAAGCGCATGCTTATATTCAAGCTCCCCAAGAAACGAAAGGAGAGGATTTCCGGAACAAAAAAAAGAGTGTGAAGACTTTACCGCCTTGCCGCCGCCACTTGACTCAAATATTTCCCTCGCTCTGCACCTTTGCGCAATGGGCTTGAGGTTTAGTATTGTGCTCGCATTGCTTTTCTCATGAAACTCCGATGAAGGTCTCCACCTCCCAACCCCCCTGAGAAAACAAACCTCGCATGTAAACTGCCAGCGTGACAAGTTTAAGTTGGAGGGAACAAAAAAGAAAGTCATGCAGGTACTGTACATGGCTCAACTAAACGGCCAAAGTGTTTCTGCACCTTCGATCAGTCTTCCTTGTCCCCTTCCATGCAGCGCCGAGCCGGGTTAATTGGCTATCATGGAGGGCTCAAGTGGGGACAAATGGAGCTCTGTTACCTCAAGAACTGGTTCACCTAGTGGTTGAAGTATGGCTTGCGCTAGTGCTTGACTGAATCTCGGATTTGGCCAGGATAAAAATACCAACAGCTGTTTTATGTACCCTTCTCAGAGTTGTAAGAAAAGGTTACCATAGAATGTACTCCTAAGTACCCCGTATTTTAATTTGATACCATCTATCTTAATAATGAGTGCTGTGGAATGATAGTATTAGTCTTCATCAATGATAATATAATGCACTCGTTCGCAATAGTATCCCATTGACATACATCAGAGCCTCCCATGTTGAATGAAAGTAACATCCCTGGAGTGATCCTTCTCCATTACTCGATATTCCCCCATATTAGATAAGATTTTCCCGGACAAATCGTCTCCGGTGGGGTTTGTCTGTGCCTCTGCCTTCGCTATTCCGCTTCTGTGTAAATGTGTTACCCAAAATGCAGTAGAATGTCTTGTATTGCGTGTGGTATGATATGGGGTAAGCAGAAGGTGTTAGCCCAGGATGCCCTTTCCAGGATCTGGCACACCTATACAATGTGTATGGGATTGCCAGAGCAAGAAATGTCAGTTGAAGATTAAATACTGACGGATATGAGGGAATGCAAATATTTACCTTTTGCAATGAAACTCAACCCCCCCGGGAAGGTCTCGTTAATATTGTAGAGAAATTAAGAGGCTACGACTGTTAAAGACAACTCGAAATGTGTGTATGGGGCATCGTGATCCGTAATGTTGAAGGTTGCAGTCATGGTCGTACCAAGTACCGAGGAGCCGTGCAGATATGGGCGACCGGGGAAGTTCCCTTGAGGCAGTTGGTATCTAGAAGTTACTGTCAGGAAATTGGCTATGGCTTCCCAGCATTCTGGTTGGTACCCCCATATGCACGATATGATAAAGCAGCTCGGGGGGTTGCAACACATGCCGCTGCAACGGGCCTGTGTGTAAATATTAGAGCTACTGCAATTGCAACTTGAGAAGCCATCAACCTCCTCTCAATTAGTCTGGTTGGCACAAGCTCTCGTACCTCCCAATATGTGGGCCAGGCGTTTAAGGCCCGACCCCACGCCCCCGGCCCCAATAGGTGGCATCCCCCGGCTTTTCGCTACAGAATGGCCTGAATTCCCTTTGATAAGAAATACAGAGCATTGCGGTTCGGAAACCAAAAAGAAGCGCCCGAGATCTTCAAGGGTATATTAAGTAGGGTGCTGTTATTTGTTGGGGGTTGTGGTAGCAGGCGCCGCAGCATCGTCTGATATTAGTGCCTAATTTGAGTCAAGAGTGTCATCTGGAGACAATGTGTTGTGTGTAGCCGCTAGAAATTGAGAAATTGGTAGTCTGTCAGTGGTTGGAATTTGGCTTATACCCCAGGCCAGGTATAATGACATGCACATTTACAGATATATGTCCCCTCCACCCCACCTCCGTAGTGAGGGTCCAAGTAGGCTCGCCACGCAAGTGGGTGTGACTGAGGAAGAGTTATAGCTGGAAGCTAAGAATTTGCGACAGGACTCTATCCACGCCAGACGAAAGGCTATAAATCTGCAATTGGGTTCACGGGTCGGGACACGAACTTAACTGAGGCGAGAAGTGTAATTATATACATCGGACCGGTGCAGCACTACTATCGAGACTACGGCTCTAATTGAGTAGGCCTATCCATCTTCGGCAGCAGTACCTTAAGAATCCTACGGAATTTCGGGTTTTCCTTCTCATCGTCTTTTCTCCATCTCCACTCGCGTACATATTAGGGATTCTTTATTCCTCAGTGAGCTACAGCAACCTGACTGCATTTGAGCTACATGACTTTGACTAATTAGCTACTAGCCATCGCCTAAGCAGCATCATAGCATTACCTCATGGCTCCACCTACCCCAATTCACATTACTCCATCGCCTTATCCCACTGCAGTCCCACCGGCGACTTCGAAGCGTTGTCCTCATGTTCAGGGACTGACAGTGAATACAACTGACCTTACGCCACGCAAGATGGACTCCAGCACGCCTCCAGTAACACCAGTTGCAAAGGACAACTTCAGTGCATCTGGTAGTATGTGCTCTTGTTCAACGGATGATGGATATCAGTTTCTCCAGCAGTCAGCTTTGACGCCGCCACGAACACCAAAGGGCCGAGACCACATGTCTCTCGACTTCCGAAGAGCTCCTACGAAGGGCTCTGAAGCCAGTTCAATGAGTACCAGCACCTCCGGCTTTGTCTTCATTGGCTCAAGTGGCATATCTTCGGGGCTGAGCTCATACCCAAGCGATACTTCAAACACTGGTCAAGACCGTGCAGATAACTGGGCCCACCCCACTCCATTCGCACCAAAAGGCACCTTTTCAGTCTTAAATAACGCCCGCCCTTTTGGCAATGGCGCTTGGTCTATCGTATCTCCGGGGCTATTTACACGCACATCTCCCGAAAACACGGAGCCCGAAATAATAGCGGTTAAGAAACCAGAACAAAAGAAGGGTATTCCAATTCTTACCAGTGAGGCCGCCATCCTTTCCTACCTCTCTACGCCAGAGCCTACTCGTGGAATTATTCCATTTTATGGCTTCGACAAGGCAACTACATCCCTCTTACTGCCAGCTTACCCTCTCACCCTTGAATCGTTCGTGAAGGCGTCCCATAAATTCATTAATTCGGAGCAGAACATCAGTCTCTCCACTCTACGATGTCCAGTAGTCAAAATGCGTCAATGGTTATTCCTAGCGAAAAAGCTATGCGAGGGTTTTGTTGCTTTGAAGGAGAAGCAGGTCGTGCATGGGGATGTTAAGTGGGGAAACGTGCTGTTACGAGAGTATACACTATCGCAAGTAGAGAAGAAGATCTGGGGCAACAATGACGGGGAGAAACTCTATGAACCACTAATTGTCGACTTCTCAAGTAGCCACGTGGAGCCAGCAGAACCAAAGCCCATCTCAGCACTTACTGTAGCATTCTGTGCACCAGAGCTACTGGAAGCTTGGCTTGCTCCTGTGGAAGCGGCAGCGCCAGTACCGAGTTTCTCATCAGATCTATACTCTATGGCGCTCACACTTCTCACTGCAGCAATTGGGTCTGATCCTTACTCTGTTCGAACTGCCACTGATGCAAGAAAGGGGATGTGGGTGAAGTGTGGTGACCCAGTGGGTTTTGTTCGAAGTGGGGATGAGAGGGGATTAAGGGTGAGGAAAGGGGAAGTTGTAGATACTTGTCTAGCGGAATGCTTTGGGAGGACCAAACAAGGAAGGACAACCGTGGAGACAGTATTGGAGAGAGTGGAGGGCTGGATAGAACTATGGTGCGTGGAAGGCAAGGGGGATGATAGATGGGGCTGTTAGAGGATGTTGGAGTACCTACTAGAGTAGGGGAGTATCTGGGGTTTCTTCTGTCACTGCCACTGGGGTTTTCTTTTGGATTTGGCTCTGGTTATAGACTGGGATGATATTGGAATCGAGGGTTTGGTTTCTGGATTTGAATCTGGGGTTTCTTTGGGCTTACATTTCTGGTGTGTTTTTTTTTTGGGGGGGGGATTTATGATTAGCGTTGTACAATGGTCTATTTAGTATATTACGATATAACAATTTCTTCCTTGTTTTTCCATTATCCCGTATTACTACTTTTCACTCTCTTTTCTTCACCCTCGTTTACGACCACACTTATCTCCCTTTAATCCTCTACCTTCGCTGTATGATTCTTAGAATTCCTTTCCGCGCTCCAAGGTACATTATCTCCTTACGTCACAAAGGCATACAATTACAATCCATGACCAAATTTTCTTTCAAAGCTTTTTCGGATAGATATGCATGCATGAATGTTTTTGAGAGATCGCACATAAATACACTCCAATACACTCACCCACATGGTCGGTGGCCAGTTGCATTGCGCTTATGAACCTTGAAGTTGGTGGTTGCCACTTTGGGAAGTCGACCATCAGCTGTGATTACCGCTTTGAGAATGACGGGTAGTGACGTAGTCTATGTGTGCGCACGGATGTTTGGGGATGCTGTGCGAGTGGAGTCTTGGCAAGGGGTAGCCAGCCTATTGCGAGAGTCTCTAATATTGTTCAGTATCTGCTGCGGGTTACTTATCAGGGCCTGGTGCCGAGATTACTTACCATATCTTATGCATGCTATCTATATATACTCTCCCTTCTCAGCTCCAAAAGAACTTGTTCCATGTTCAATATTCAGTTGCACTGCTATAACTATTCCTTTCCTCCCTAGGGGACAAGTTACAATGCCCGCAGGCTAGGCAAAATCTATAGCTACAGAAGAAGCTTAGCTATAACACTAGCTATGGAGACCTATCCCTGGGGAACGCATAATAGTTATCACCTGAGCGTTGGATAAGTATCCTTAAGCAGAAACTTTGCACCACAGGTGCACCATTGGACACAAGCACGAACTAGACACCAGACCTTCTCCTGAGGGGATCTGGAAGTATCAAGGCAAATAAACACTATTATAATACATTGGTTTTACTGGGGTATGGTCTAACTTATCTTGTGGCATGATTCCTGTCAGAGGCATTTGCGATTTACGATGAAAAGGAGTGGATTTCTCGGCACCTTCGCTCACCAAATCCGCAAAGGAGGGCAACATGATTGTTGCCTAAAGATGGATTGCCTCAGCACCGGCCATACTTTTTCTATTACGGCAAAACACGCCTAGGTATGCAATTGACTGCGCTCTAAAATATTCAGACCTACTTTTTGGTAGGGAGATAGGAATGGAAAGCTCATATAGGTGGTGCTTGGCAGTCATGTGTTTCAGCCGCAAGGGCAGCCCGTGTTTCGACAATAGAAAACCCATAGCATCTCAAAGAGGAAGTGTGGGAAGCCTTAATGAAGGGGGTGATAAGCCATATCAACGAGTTGTTTGATGCCTAAACCTTCAGTTTGAAGAAACACAACAGAGATCTACTAAGGATCATACAACGGTGGGCTAGCGATAATTGAATACCAATCAAGCGTCAGTAGCTTCAGTTTTATGTATTATTGCAAATATTAGAAGGTTCAGCCGTAATGGCAATAATGCTCAAGAGACTAAGCAGATTAAGTGGGTCAGAATGCAAGCCACATACTAGGACGAGCAGCATGCAGATAATAAGGCAATACACATAAGTGTAAGAGGGAGGGGGTAATAATTGAGGGGGGGTTATATCATTAAGAAGATGAAGAGTGGAAGGAGTCTTTGAAACGTGGGAAGAATCGGGAGATTATAAACAGTTACTGGCCCTGGGAACCCACCCCGCCGGCGCTCAATCTCAATATACCCACAACCCTCCGCACGGATGACAATAATGGTAACTACTATTCCCCAGGGTACGTACACTCCCCTCTTCTGCACATGTTGATAATATTGCTTGAGGAGCAACCGCAGATCGCCGTGCAAATCCATGGAATAAAGGATTGTTGAAGTCTGACGAAGTACTTGTTGAGAAATAGTAGTTCCGGGAATTGGCGGCTAAAATCTACAAAAACCTAGTTAGAGTGCGTGGAATTTCTTGACAGTGGGGCACGGGATGAGGAGAAGATGAAATTGCTGGGAAGAATTGTGAGGGAGCAGAGGCTGAGCATAATCTTAACTTGCCTACAACAATCTCCCAACTTTTGTTCATCTTCGTTAGTAGACATATATTGTTGACTTTATTTGAAAGAGGGCTGCTCTATCGGGATATGATGATATAGAACACTATCAGCAAGAATCAGCAGCATCCGCAGTCTTTTGGAATTTCGTTAACAAATTTCCCCTGGTAATTGTTTTCATGGACAAATGGCAAGTACCGCCGATGAAATATCCAATAGGTCCGAATTCCCTCTAGTTCAGTAATTACTCCGGCCGATGCTTCCATTTTCAACCCCCATCGGGACAGGCTATGCTCGCTTTATACCAACTTACTTACCTATATCGTATAATGGATAGAACAGTGGCACATAGCATAAATATAGAGCTCAGGTGATGCAAGCACCTAGTACATATATTATATTCAGGCCGGCCGCTTACTCTGGTATCTCGCTAAAACAATGAAACGATAGCTTTTAGTAAACGATTATGAGCTTTGCGATTACAAGCCGATTTGCAAGAGTTTGGATAGCTCACCCAAAGAAAGAGCTTACATAAAGTGGCAGAAGCAATGATTCATAAGTTGATTTATGATGATAAAGGTGGAGAAGAAGATGTTGAAGGAGAAATCGTGTAGTTAGAGTAAGGGTTGATATATGGTATTTAGAGTAGTTAATAGGTTTATCGGAGGGTTAGATTTTTCTGTCTGGTGGACAATCTCTTTATATGGTTTTCCCTATATTTACACTCTATGTTTTTTTAGTGGAAGAGCTTGATAAGTTGGAGAGGAGGTCGTCAAATAACTCAGGTACAGCGTAACACCTGTTGATTCTTTTGCTGCTTTACATATTTACCGCCATATCCGTACGAGATCAGGAAATCGAAGGTAATTGAACGTCTGTTGTGCTATAATAATTGTAGTTACCCTGAATTCACTTGAATAGTCTGATGTGCCACTAAGTACACGAGATATGCGAACCTCTAGTAGGCAAGAATAAAGGAGTATGAGGTAATGTCATAGAAGAAGCTATATTGAATCTTAGCCTCATCGAGACATGATTGGAATTAGTTTATGTACAGAAAAAATCAACAAAATATAAAGCACAGACGCCAAACCATTTTGCAACAGCTCAAGAAAAAGAAGGAAAAATTGTGGGATGAATGCATGAACCCATGAAGGCCATTCGCACACACAGTATCAACCACATCAACTACATCACCACAACATCAACATCTCCAATCTATCCAGCCATAACCAAGAAGCTCTCAACATTAGCCGATTACCGTTAGAATCTTAGAACCTTACAACTACCCTGCCCTCCTTTTCTCTCTCCTCGAATTTTTCCATCTGCTCCTCGTCAAATCTTTCGATCAATAAATCGTAGATATACTGAGAAAGTGGCTGATTCAAGGTCGCAACTTCGTGACAGTCCCCCTCTAGTCCTCCGCGGAAAAACTCCCCAACGAGTTTTGCTCCCGTTCCAGACGCGCGGGCAATGTTGCGCATAACTAAAGCTGCTGTGAGAGCGACACCTGCTGCGTCCCCGCGCTCATCGACAGTAGTGACTTGCTTTTTGAGCACAAGAGTTTCCGATGGTGGAAGGTAGTCCTCAGGATTTTTTGATATGGTGGTGTTAACAAGATTATCCACAGGGGTACCGGTTATAGTCGAACTTTTGGAGATTTTAACGGCTGGCTTCGAGTCTGTGGATGTGGATGTGGATGATGCTCTTGGTCTCTTCGAATCTGGCATATGCGTCCTTACATGCGCAATTACACTCCTCCTATCCTTGGACCCTGGTGGTGGGAACCGATGACATTCCGCCCAAGAGCAACAAACAGTCATACTGGCCTTTCCGCCCAGGGGTGGGGGGGCCAAATGTGCATCCAGAATATGCGCGAACAAGTCCTGCGGGCTCGGCAACATCGCCTGACATCTCCCCATAATATTCTCCGGATGCTGGTCTGCGCCCACAGTCCACTGACACGCCAGATACTCTACGCCCTTATGGCTCAAGGGGGTAAGCCTGGGTTTAATTCCTTTAATGATAAACTTTTGTGAGTTTGGAGGAACCGGGATGACCATGGCTGATGCTGTGGAGAATGCGACAGAGACGTTCTTGATGAAGTCTGCTGCGGCGAGGAGAGGGCGGATGTTAACGTATGGAGTAAAACGGGCTTGGTAGGATTGCCAGAGGGCAATTTGAGTTATGTCGCACTCGGGGTCAGGGGTGAAGCAGGTACGCATCCTACTCAGCCCAGTTCGTTAGCACATCAAGAAACGCGGGGTATACCATTTAGGAATGGTAGGGTACCATTTCGTCGCCCTATCTGGCTCTGGAAAACCCAACAACTCATTGACAATCTCCTGAGGCAAATGCGGTATCTGCGTAGGTGGGGGAACCTTAACCCTCGGTCGTAACGAGTACTTTGTATAGTCTTCTTCGGCTTGATGAAGTAGCAGCCTCTTCAATTGGTTCAAAAAGCCCAACGCCATAGGCTGCGACATAAGCACTGCTACATTCTCGTCCACCGCTGTATACTGATAGAGAAAATCCAAGCATGCAAGAAGCAGTTCTTCATCTTCGAGTAACAACAAATCCTGTACCCTTCGGATGCTGGTAAGGTTGACAGATTTAAGCCGGTTAGTCTCATCCCTATGGACCAACCGTGTGATCCCCCTAAGAGAAGCGATCAATATTCCTCGGTCGTCAGATTCTAGACCGGCCACTAATCCCTCGAACAACTCTCCATTTTCGGACAGGGGTAGAAGAGGACACATAGCTTCGGCGATATCAAGGCAGTACTGTTTCATATCCGTAAGTGCGCTATGTGGCGGAATACTTATTCCCTCTACAATCGTGGACCTGCAGAGCTTTAGGCTCGCCATATGCTTAGCGTTCTCGGCGCTTATAGACATGTTTCTTAAAATTAGCGCTGCCTCGAGGATTCTATCTAACTTTTTTCGTTTTTCGGGTGTTTCGATAGTATCGGTAATATCCTTAGAGCTTCGCCTTGTGAAGTTGGTGAGCCCGGAGAGCTCTAAGACGAGGGCCTCAGTCATGCCAGGGTAGTCATCTGCTTTCAGGTTATCCCCGTGTTCGAAGGATATTCGGACGAGGTTGGTTAGTGCAAAGGCAACCTCATCTTGGAGGCCAGAACGGAGCCCCATGGTTACCCGTGTCATCAATGACGCACCGAGGTGGCCAGCACCGAGTTTTGGTGCGCGCGTGAGAGGCATGGTTATTTGGCGTTGGTTCATGTAGGCCTGGGGATAATTCCCTGGGGTTATCACGGGGCGGGGGACAGGGCCGATGGAGGTTCCGCTGTAGTGGGCCGGCACGCTGTTAGGTGGGGTCCAGGCGGACTGAGCGGGGTTTACGGAGCCGGCACCGTTGGGGTGTTGGGGTGGGGTCTGATGGGTGGTGTGGGGCTGTTGTGTTTGTTGGTGGGACTGTTGTGATGGCCCCGCGGTGGCAGTTTTCGATGTTGCACGAGGGGTGGTAACTGGGGGTTGGTAGAACTGCCGTTGAGGGGGGGCTTGTCTCAAGGCTATCCGATACTATCATTAATAAATGGTCTCTCGTTTGGTGGAGGTTTGTAGGGTACATACTCCTTCCACTGCTAGTAGTCACTGCTGGGGTGGCATTTACGGCAGTTGGTGACACGGATGTGTCTTCTTCCTTAGCCTCAGTGCCGGGTGAGCCTTCGGGAGGGGTGTTTTCGAATGTCCGAGTCATGATTGGACCACCGGCAGCTGAGCGGTCTTCGACAAGTTCCTTTGGTGGGGGCTCTTTGCCGTGGAATGTTTTGATTTCGTAGGCACTGGTGCGAGAGTTAGCCTTTGTCTTTTCTCGTCCCGGAGTGGGCAGCACATACGCAAGGTTTTTGTAGTATATAGTTTTTAATAAGTAGCCAGCGTTGGTATTATTAGCTGCGAGTTTGTAAGACTGAGCGAGGTCCCTCCAGACACCTGTGTGCTGTTAGCCGGGAGTCGGTGGTGAATCCGGAGAACTGCCGAGTAGAGAAATAGTAAACAGGAAAACGGGAAACAAGTAACTCGCCTTTCTCGGTTGTGCAGTGATCGTAACCACCTGCCTCAGTGACCTTCTTGTACAGCTTGAGCAAGTCAAGTCTCTTTCTTCCCAGCTCTGGTTCGGGAGTCAAAACCGTCCTATTCGACCCCACGACTTAGATAGGGCAAAAAAAGGGCAGAAAAAAAAACCAGAGCCAAAGCCAAAAACAGTCAGGGCCCAATAAGTCTCAAAGCCTTAGAATTGTGAGAGAGGGTAAGTTGTCACCCGGCGAACAAGCGCGCACCCACGCACGGAGCCCACACCAACACGCAACACAAAGTGCTTGGATTGTATCAATTGCACGAATCCACTATAGCTGCCGATCCTGGGAAAGTGGCACACATGGGTCGGACGTAGTACATACCCTCGTTCACCATGGTACTCCTGCAACTTCTTCATAAACTCCTCATACTCCGGGGTCCGCTCGATGTCGGAGTCGTCAAGGACCCGGTTTGCCCATTGCCCGCGGCCCTTCATCTTTGCTGAGTGTGCCGAGCTGAGCGAGGCGACTGTGGTTGATGTGTGCAGAATGGAGATGGATTGCTGCGAAGGACGGGCTGGGAGGCAGCAGATATGTACCTTGGGATTTTCACTTGAGCCCTGCGACGACGCGAGATGTCAATTACTGGGGCAGACCGGTTTGCAGGGCACGCGAACGTCAACTCGCGTTAGTTTGAGGGTCCCCAGGAACATGCAATGCGCGGCGGAGCCGCATGCCTTGATGTGGCTTAGGTACATGGTACCTAAGCAATGCTGCGCCAAAATGTGGCTGGTGCATGACCACTAGCTTAATGAAGCAGTACTTTCCCTTTTAGGACTGCAATCAGGCTCGGACAGGCCTAAGGGGCACGAGTCAGTGGACAGGAAGACAGGAAACGAGCAGGCGACTGGTCGAGGACTTATGTGCCTAGACCGTGCAGTCAGATGTGACAGGAGAATCAGGCTCCTAGTCCCGGAAGAATGCAGCTGCAAGTGCAGATACATTGCAATTGCGGAGGTTGGTTGGGAGTCGCTGTTGAGCCCGCTGGCCATGAGGATTAGCAGATGAGAAATACGAAATGGGGAGACTACTAAGGCCTAGAGAAGCAGAGGGTCGAAGTGGACAGGTGCGGTGATGGTCTGGCGGTGAGGTGGAGGGGAATCATGAAGTAATTCCTGGGATAAGGCAAAGAAGCAGAAGAAGAGGAGGAAAAATTAGACGATGCAGAGATTGTGGGTGAAATGGAGTAAAACTTTGGTGGGCCGAGACTAGTGGCCGAGATCCTCCATATGTATTCTGTGCTTCTAATTGAAATTCTAGTCCCTGAAATTCGGGCTTGCAATTCGACGCTTAAGGCAAGTAGGGCAAGTAGCAAAGGGTCCTCACTAAGCCTCTGCAGAAGAAGAGAGTATCTCTTGTGCATCTTCACAACAGCAAGGACCAATATAATATCTCATCATTGGTCTCACATTCACCATGGCACATCACTTGCAGCTCCAGCTCGCCAGCTCCGGCCCTCCATCTGCCAATCCTCCCTCCCATACCCAAACTCCCATGAATAGCTATCCTCTCGATAAATACTCCTTCTCCGTTACCAATGCATCCGAAACCGGCTTCAACCTTTCTCAGATGCAATGGACTCACTACGCTCACCGAGATAATCTCTATTTTGTCATAGACACACCCGCAGCCCCAGGCCCTGTCCGGAGTACCTATCTGAAGATAATATGGGGTACGCAGGTCTTGGTATGTAGCAGCTGACATCTCTTATACAAATCATCCGTACTAATACCAGTAATAGGAATATCTCGACTTCACTGCTCTGTCCAATCAGACTCTTCCAGCCTCAAATACTCACAGTCCCCCACAACCTGCTGTGACCTTGGTAGCTAAGATACCCTGCTTGGCCATGAGGTATCCGGGTGGAGACGGGCTGACAGTATGTTGAAAGCCAAATGGCGTAGTGTATTGCCGTTAACCAGTTGCCTGTGATTTAGATTCGCCGTTTTCAGGTACGGTTTCTTACGGAAGCTGTATTCAATAATGTTAAGCATAGACTGGAAAGCTTGAACTTCCCAATACAAGAACAGCGGAATCCACCATCTCGAGGTGGGCAGAATCAATATTTGGGGGCCCCATCCCAATATACTACACAATTCCCCGGGCCTCTCGTCAATCTTTCACAACTTCAAGGGCCTCCAACCAATTCCTACCATCATGGCTCAGCTGTGGCAAATATGCCCCCCCACATGTCTCAGATGTCTCACACACGTCAGGCTCCTCTACACAATCTTCAGGTGCCCTTAGCCAACAATATGCCACCACCGCCACCACCAATAAACTATTCCTCAGACCCGATGCAACCCCCAGTTGCCATGTCCAATTTTACATATAGCCCCTCGCCATTGCCCCCACCGCGGCAACTACCAGACTTTTCTGGTCCTTTAAAACCTACATCTGCAGGAATAGACACTCAGAGTGCCCTCAAGAAAGCCATTCCCATCGAAGAGCTGCCCCCTCTCCGAAAACCAACGCCAGTAACAAAGGCAAAAAGAGCACCTAGAGCACCAAGAGCCAAAGCCCCAGCCAAGACTAAAGAGGCTACAACATCAAAGGCTAATCCCTCTTCCAGCGGTCCATTCATTGAAAAAGCCCCAGAAGGTGTATGCTCGTCTACTATGCTACACCAGCAACCTCCGGGGTACACAACATTTCCACTCCAACTACCTGATGCCAGTCCAATCAGCAGCGAGAGTGGCTGTGCTACTAAAGGACGGCGCCCCCAAATGCGACCACAGGTCCCCACATCTGATTTTATGTTCCGGTCCTCACCCTCATCACTTCCATCCAAGAAAGCTCACCCAGCACCTACTCCTCCTGACACTGACAGGAGCGACAAGCGTGTGCGTTTCCAGGTTGCTGCGAGCCCTGAACCGGTGACTCGAGCTCCGTTACCCACTTTAAGCAATGCGATTAGTGCTTCCAAAGGCAAAGGTAAAGTGGCGGATACTAGCAGCCACGACAACACCGATACTTCGAGTCTGTTGATGGGGCCAGTGGATTCCGAAGTTAATGCTGAGGCTCGTGCCCAACACTTGGAACAGGAGCGCTTCCGAGCCCTTGAGAACCTCATAGTTGACAAAATTCAGGATGAAGATTTCTGCAAGCTTCTATGCGAAGTTAGCAAAGTGTGGCAGCGTATGGGGTTTGAGGACATTTTTAAGGATGGGAAATTGTTTGATATAGACGAGGAGTGTTAGAAGATGTTAGTGTAGATTTCGGCTCTTGTTGCTGTATTTATTTAGGTTGAGAGCTAGTCGTCAACGATCTGCAAATGATTTTTCTAATGTATTGACGAAAATATGACGTCACTGACAATATCGGTACGCAAAAACTGAAGTAAGACCCACCGTAGCAACGAATTTTTGTATGGACAGACAAGGGGTCTTACTTCTCAATTTTTGCGGTATATTAAGCTACACGTTCGTATTGTTCTTTTGCTGCACTTATTCTATATACATCTGATAATATAAGGTAAGTAGGGTGTCTCAGAGGCTCAAATATGTTTTGAAACCAGTTATGTGACTGACAGATTCGCTTCAGACAGAGACCAGAGAGAATCCATTATATCAGTCAATACTACATTTTATCACTCTGTGCCACCATCCCAATTTCAGCTTAATTGACCACAATCATGATTCGCCTTGCACCCTTCCGCCAGCTTCTTCAACCATCCGTGAAATCATCACTCACCACTCTACGATATACCCACACGCCCACGAACACTCCCCAAAACACTCCTTCACACACCAGAGCCCCTGGGCAAAACATCACGCAAGGCCAAACCTCCAACTCTTCCCCACGTACATCCGGCGACTCTTCCTCCAAAGCATCCAAAACTGGCACAATCAATCTAGGAGAGTCATCTCAGTACAGCCACGAAACAACAAAATCTGGTACGCATCAGGAAATTGTCCAAGATAACCCTCAGGCGGCATTTAATCCGAGTATTACAAAGCCGGACGAAGTAAAGAGGAGTGCAGAGAAGGAGGTTCGTGGTAGCCCTGGCGGGGTTGTGTAAAAATCGAATACATGCTAATGCGAAACTGAGTGAACCGCAGTCTGGTGACACTGGAAACCCATTAGAATATTCCGGCGCGACCCCCAGGGTGAGTCAAGTGAAAAGGGATGACAGCCCGGTGTCGGGAGACAAGGGCCGGAGTCAGCCAAGTGGAGGAAGCAAGAGGGCATGATATGGAATCGTTTAGACCTTGAGTTTGTTCAATATTATCTGTATTTTTAATTGTAAACGTGAGGTTTTGCGTAGTTACGTGCGCTTTTACTCCAAGGTATTGCAATGGCGTAACCTGGTTAGCACCCTTCAATTTTATCCTGTTTCGGCGCACCACTCTACAACCTCCTCGAGCTCTGCTCTACAATCCTCAATTCAACTATTGCGTGGTATTATTTTGTTCCGTCCGCAATGCTAGGCATATTGATTACTTGGATTCCTTCCCCACCAGCGAGTAACCACTCAAGGACGAGCTTATAGAATTAGAAGATCGTTGTTTTTGTTACGTACTTCACTTGATATTTGCCTCCGTATATTTTACATTCGCAATGTACTTGGTGCTATGTGGTTTATATTTAGACTCTACAGTAACATACTTAAGCTATCTAGGCCGTTCTTTCCACGAGGGATGCTCTGGTGCCGTTCATGTTGGAGCCCATGGATTGACTCTGCTGGGCAAGTAGTTCTATACTAGAGGGCTTGCAATGCCTTTTGGTATTCTAGCGAGGGGTATTGTTCCAAGCAGACCAGTTACAATCATCGCGAAAACACCTCCCCGGAGAAGGCTCAAGACAAGACAAAGGCTAACTCTCGCGCCAGTGCCTACGAAATCAAAACATTCCACAGCAAAGAGCCCCCCGCCAAAGGAACCTGTCGAAGACCGCTCAGCTGCTGGTGGTCCAGTCGTGACTCGGACATTTAAAAACACGCCAACGGTGCCGGCTCTGTAAACCCAGCTCATCCCACCTGGAACCTCTTCTAACAGCATGCCGGCTCACTATAGATACTGCTGGACTATAACCTCGTGATGCTAAACATGTAAACAGTGTTAAAGTTAGGGGGGGTAATCTTGCCCCTTTGTATGGACAATGGCTTTATAATTAGGAAGGTTGGGCCTATTTGTACTTGGAATTAGGAATTTGTCAACAGTAATTACCCTGAACTCGTTATTGCCTTATCAGATGCTTAACCGAAAGCAGATAATTCGGTTAATCATTTAGTCTGGTTGGCTCAGGATTTTTCTGATTATTCCAGTTTTTTTCACTCGAGAGCTGGAAGAATCTGATAACAGATCAGGCAGTACAGAGTATTCATTTGTGCAAACAAACACGAATATTTTATACTCTAGAGAACCTTCAGAAGCTTGCTGTTAAGATGATTCACATGAAACAAGTGGTTCGACTCGACTACAGCCTCATGTTCATAGTAAGCCGGATCCAATCATATAACGATTACCACTCACTGACAGACGTAGCAGTGTGCCTTATAGAGGATCAAGAGGAATTTGATTCTAGACTATTAAGTGTACGTTTCAATTGGACAGCACACGCCAACCAACCATCGACAGCATCAAAACATCAATCCATAAGCTACAGAAGTAAGTAGTCACTAGAACACGCCAACAAGGACTCAAACAAGCCGGACAATCCAACAAAAACAAAGGCAGAGACGAGAGCAACCCAGAGCGGAAAATGCAAAAGCTATGGCTAGGTAACCAGAAAAGTAAATCAAAAGACCATGAATTTAGAACCTTTAAACATGTATGCCTTCAATAATTGACCTGCGCCTGTTGAACTATTACTGAGCGCCCACATCCACACGTGACTCATTCCCCAGGTTAGGTCTTCTCTACATCCTTCCTCCCCAAGCCCACAACCAAACTACTCGACCTCGCCCTCCCATCCTTATCCTCCCGTTTCTTCTTTCCTCCCCCAAAATACACCGTCTTCAATCTCTTCAGCCTACTCTCATTCTTCTGCGTCCGTTCCGCCCTATCAACATTTTTTCCTGCAGAAACTGCCTCTTCTAAGCTCTCTACTACGACTACATCTCCCGGTACCGGTGTCGAAAGGGCCCTAGCCCTCGCTGCCGCTGCCTTTGCTGCCGCTGCACTCGATATCTCAGAGGCCCCACTCCTACCTGGAGTCTCACTACTTCGCTCGCCCGCAGGACTATCCTCCCCCGGTTTAGGCGGTAACGATGTATTCGACGTCGATGCCGTTGCATAGAAATCCACCATCCTCCTCTCCGGCCCCACCACTCCCATCTGCAGCCCCACAATTCTCCACAACGTCTTCCACCCCGGTTCTCTCCCCTGAGATTCCTTACTCACCCAGGGACAGTAATCCCTATGCTCCCCAATCACATCAAGTCTACAGACCATAGCGTCGTCATCGCCAATACTGCCCCCCTTGGGGTGCTTGAACAGCCAGAGCCCAAGTCGCCGGAAGCATGCAGAGCAGGTGAGAAGCGTGGGGATTGAAGGCTCCTCGTTGGCCCAGCCGAAGAGCGCGAGGATGAATGCCGATTCGTTTATTTCGGTGGGTGGAGTTGTGATGGTGCCAGAGGAGGTGGGGGTGCTTTGGTATGGGTCGTGTACAAGCTGAACCATGTGTTTGATGCCGGAGAAGTCAATTATAGGGGTGGGGTAGTCGATTGCGGGAGGTAGATCGTTCTGAATGGTAACGAGGGAGGCGTAGCGAGTGCGGAGGTTGGGGATCGAGTGGTTTGGGTTGGCAAGAGGTAGGTGATAGATTGTATCTGCTCGACTGTTAGTACTAAATACTAGCATTGTATGATTTTTCTAGGCTCACCATCACAGCCCCTCCTTCTCCATAGACACCAATCTTCATGTTCCGTTACCACCATCCCTCTGTACCTATCCACCATCTCCTTCTGCATCCTTCGTCTTGCTTCCCGTTTTAGCCTCTCTCCTTCCATTCCATTAACGTCTCCCATCACTGTATCGTCCCCATCTTGATCCTCAGATATCCCATCATCATCGGCATCAATCTTTACCACCACATCCCTCGAGCACACCGTACACCGTACCCTATTCTTATCCACACACACCCAACCCCGTTTCGCCCAGATTACTTCATTTACCGCCGGCGGCTTTGCAGACCACTTATCAACGAATCGGAACGTCTTCAGCCTGCTTAAGAACTGGGGACGGTCCCAAGGAGCATACGCCGGTGTCGGCTTTTCTGACAGAGAGAAGGCCGTAGTATGATTCCCAGATGGTGTCGTAGTTCGAATAGACCAAGACTCGTGACTGTGTACATCGGACGGAGCTGCAGGTAAATGGATGGTCCGCCTTTTCTTGGGGTCCGGGGTCGTGGTAGGTGGGCTTCTAGGTACAGCCGGACTCCCCACAGCTACATCTGCAGCATCAACTTCCATGCCCACCACTGACATAGCACCACCCTCCACTGCACCAGCTGTTGTCGGCCTCTTGTCCTCCCCTACCCCGGTACTTCCCGGTGTTGCACTTCCTGCCCCCGAATCTGTTGCCTTGGCGGGGAGATTGACGGTTGATTTGCTCCGGAATACGGTTGCTAGCTTGGATTTGGTGCTGTCTGTGCTGCTCGTGTGTTTGTGTCTGCTGTTGCCGTTCCCGCCTCCCCCACTGTTACTTGAGCCGCCTGTTGCGGCTTGAAGCAGGTTGTGGAGCTTCCGTTTTGTTGCGTACATGATGGACGTGTGTGTGTGTGTGTTTGGTGGAAGGGGGGCTTTGTCCGGGGGTTAATTAGGTAGGCGCACGGCCGAGTCTAATCTCAATTCAAGATTAAGTAGTCGTCAAGATACTTGAATAATGTTAGATAGAAATTGTATAGCAATCATCAGGAAGCGAGGGTGAAGGGAGGCACGAGGAGTGATGGCAGAGCAAAAGAAAGAGAGAGGGGCCTGGGACAAGCCAGGGTGAGTCCACAATCCGCTCCGTAATTCGTGTGAATGAAACTGGTGGGTGCTGGGTTGGCAGCAGCAATCGGCTTTTCTTTTGTTTATTTTTGGTTGTTTGGGCGACCACGACGAGGGCCGCGCAGGGGTAGGCTAAAACACGGATCTGATAAGATGAAACATGATGGTCTCGCCATGATTAGATTAGATTGCAGGAAACCAAACATCTTCAATTCAATTTCGGCCCCACTGAGCAGACAATTCGGCCCCACGACCCGGCTCACCTCGAAATAACAAACAATGCTCGCCTCAATGCTACGGCGGTCTCTCTGCCGTAGCAGTAGCAGCAGCCCGACATCAATTCCCCTTGCTTTCACTGGCGCAAGGACATTCACCACCTCCCCGCCTGTCCTCTCACAAGTCGGTCGCACACCGGTTCCCGTCCCCCCGGAAGTGAAGCTCGTCGTGCAACCAGCTCCACTCATAAGGGCCCGCACGCAGCCTCTTCGGACACTGTACGAATTACCTTCCACCTGACTGCCCAATTCTACCATTAGCTAACCCTCCCTCCACAACAGGGAAATCTCCGGGCCCCTCGGCACCTCCACCCTCCCGCTTCCTCACTACCTTACTCTCTCAATCTCTGAAACTGCTCCCATCAAAGCCACTATTGCGGTTGAGAACGAAGATGATAAAGAGCAGCTTGCCATGTGGGGTACTACTCGTGCCCTCCTCGCCTCGAAGATCCTCGGTGTATCAGAAGGACACACTGCCATCCTCAGACTTGACGGCGTTGGTTACCGTGCAATCATGGAACAGAATGGCAGAGTTGTGAACTTGAAGGTTGGATATGCTCATCTGGTGGAGCTGACGGTACCAGAAGGCGTCAAGGCAAGCACACCCGCACCAACCAGAATATTATTAGAGGGAAAGGACAAAGAGGTCGTAAAAGACTTTGCAGCGAAGCTTAGGAAGTGGAGGGTGCCAGAGCCGTGAGTTACCCTATACTTTATGTGTATGAAAATGGGAGTGGTAGATGCTGATCTTGCATGTCCCACAATTACAGATATAAGGGTAAGGGTATCTTTATCAACAATGAAACCATCAAGATCAAGGCGAAAAAGATCAAGTAGACAGGGAGGGGAGGTTCCGAGGAGAGTCAGGGGCATCACATGTACAGTGCTGGAGTCCCTTTTTTGTTTTTTTATTTGTATATATACTCTGGTAGACTGTTCATTACCATTCTATTCCCACAGCATATCACCATAGCAGGAGAACAAAAGCAAGATGTATTAGAAGGAGCCGGTTCTGAAGAAGAGGGTCGCATCAAGATTTGTAGTTCTAGGCCATTAGTCTTCACGCCCAAGGCTGTTTTTACACCAAATTCAAAAAGTATTAAAAATCTCCACAATCACAAACCCTCAAGCCTTTTTGAGGTGAGTTAAGGCTATCTAAATCTTTCAATCTTTATAATATAATAGCCTGTATTTAAGCAAGGCCATGTGTAGAAGGTTCAAAAGTTGACTGATGCCTAGGTACATTCCATGCTACCTGAATGGGGACGGTACATAGTAACCACCACAAAATAGCATATAGCAGCCTGATTTCTTGATATGGGATAGAATCCTCCCCATAGCCATAATTCCGGGCGCACAAGGTAATTGCCTGGTTATTTGAATTCGGGGAAATTTTTGTTGGAGAGGCGCTTTTGGTTGGTTGGGCGGAGGCTAATGGCATGGAACATACTTTGCATTTACACGGTGTGTGTATTGTATTACACCGTATTGGGAATCTACAAGATTCCAACTACCTGAAGGAACCAGCAAACAAAACATTTCGCAGACTCTCCAAAACCCAACTCCAACAAACCAAAACAGATGTCCACCTAACCCCATCTCATTTTTGGCGGTGGGGCTCCACCAATTGGTGTACCTGCCTCACTTCTTGTTCGTGAAATTGGAGGCGTCGACAACCCCATTCTTCCTCCTGGGCCACCAACTCCCAATTCACTTGGTACCTTGAAGTTCAACCTCACTCCCTCCATTTGTAAATTATTCAAGATCTGCTCAAAGATACCTGCATCCTCATACTCTAGGTACTTCTTGAATAGCCTTAGTGCCGTCCTAGCATCTTCAATCGAGTCGTGAGTTTGCTTCTGGATTTCTAATGAAAGGACGGAATATGCCAAGAATCGAAGCGAGAGTTTCCTCTGCGAATTTTTAAGTGCATATAGCTGTACTGTGTCTTGTACTTGGTTTTTGGGAACGTGGATGTTGATTGTTCGAAAATCCTTGGTCAAGCCATGACCAATGAAGATGCAGCCAAGGTTAAGCAGCAGCCAAAGTCTCTTGTACGCAATCTAGACAGAACATCCCATCGTTAGCAAACCATGTCGTGCATTTGAAAGGGTCTCCCGTCGTCCATACTTACTTTCAAAGGAATGACGTTATGTTTTGATAGCCTCACATCCAGATCCCCAGGATGTATTCCCGAATAATCCGTCAGATAATCCACTACAGGCTCTTTTGTAGCGATGTAGTCGTCCAAGAACGGCACTCCTTCTTCTAACCCTGAACCCCTCAATACACTAACCCTCGCAAGCCCACTCCTACTCGGACGAACCACTTCCCGACTCCCATCCGCTTTGACTTCGATTTCCTCCTGTTGCAGAGCCACAAATTCAGCATCTAGCGCAACTAAAGTCCCAGCAACTGGTTTTTCAGTGTCGGCGTTGAGAAGGCGATAGGCAGATTCTGTAGGAATATTTCGAGGTCTTTCATTGTGGATGTACTCGTAGTGAAGCAGCGACGTATCCATGTGCTCACGCCATGAGTTTTCGAAAATATTACCCTCAGCTTTTCGCTGAAAGCAAATCACGGACGGCATTTTCCATGTGGGGGAGAAGTCAAGTGCTTCATCACGTGAGATTGGGTAGACTGAAAAGTCGTTAAAGAGATGCCATCTAGACTGGTCTCTGTTCTTGAACTGTGAAAGAGCAACTGGAACACGTATGAAAGTTAGCCTCTGGATATTACAGTTGCCACTCCAGTAACATACCATTGATGAAGGACGCTAGGTGGGTATTCCTCTCCTCATCAGCCCTTATCTCTGCCACGAAGCCTACCAACTCATATACTTCCACCCTCTGTTGATTTTTGATGAGCCTCTTCAAATCCTCTCCTTGATAACAAAAAAACTGATCTTCCTGCATTATAATACCAATTTCCTCTGGCAAAAAGGTACTGTTTGACCAAAATTGTTTTGCATCAAGACTTGGAGTTGCAGTGGCATTCAAAAACAAAATTTTTGGAATCCGCTTTATGGATTTCCGGGTTGACAGATTGTGATATCGGCGGCACTTATCACACCAACCTCTAGTCTGGTTTTCCCGTTCTACGCTCTGTTTGAGGACATGAGAGAAATTTGGCAAGGGGATATTCTTTTGCACCTGTCTCATACGTTAGGCCGTTAATCTAATTTGAGAGGAAAAGATGCGATACTGACCTTGGGATACAAGATATCATGTGCATATAGATATCCTGGTCTGACTGTCTCAGTGCCACAGTTGAAACACTGTATGCTAGTCATTACTTTCGTTCCCAGAATCTATCTTTGTCAGAAGGATTCCAAAGCAGCGGTATTTATGCGATAAAACAAACCTCCTCCATTGCTGTCGATGTTTTCTGAAGGCTTTTGTCGTCTTGGGTAATTCTATCTAGCAGAAACCGCCCCAGCGATTGTATCATAATAGAAATAGGTGTTGTTCTGGAAGACTCTTCCTCTAACAAACCAAGTGCACTGGCTTTTCATCCTATATTGTTAGCACTGAGATATCTCCTTCTCGTTGGGAATTGTACAATCCTCACCCTGAGCATGTGAACTAAATGTCTTCAGGAAATTTGTAGCTTGGCAATTCAACCCATTGGCTTTTTCCAGCATATCAAATAAGAAGCCCATTTGGCATAGCAAGCATATGTCGTTGTAACAAGCTTGGGCCGTATGATGGAGTGCGTAATTTCGGAGAAGGGGTGTAAATTTATACAGTTGAAGTAAAGAGTTTGAATAGGAATTAGGAATATGTGTCTCCAGCCCAGAAAACTCCGTTTTATTATAATACCTTTGACATGTCAGTACGGTCACGGAGCGTTAACGAGGAAAGGTGACATACTCGAAGTCAAAGTCATCAACGCCGAACCTGCTATACTTGATCTCCACTTTCTTATAGTGGGACGGAACATCAAATAACCGCCGTGTACCCTTCTCATCAACCATCACCGCTTGTTCAGTTTCGGCACCGAATTTATCCTTTTCCTTTCCCTTTTCGCTAAGGAATCTGGGCGCCGGTGGGTTGAGATCTTGGGGCTCGGAGTCAACTTGGTTGCGTCTGGTTCTCCGCGGGTTTTTGGCGTATCCTCCAAAGTCTGCTGGAGTCATAGTCTGTAGAATGTCGACATCGATTTTAGGGGGGGGCTTCCCGACTGTGAATGTGAGGTGCGAGGGCCAAGCTGAGAGCAGCGGCTCTCGATAATACGGCACCCCTACTGAGTTCAGAGGCCTACGGCAATTTAGCTTCGCACAGGACAAAGGTAACTCATATACATACGTATCATAGTCCACTCGACCACTGGGGGCGATACACGCACATCTGGCCATTCGACCGGGCTGGCTATATCAGTGAATCGTATCTTCTCCGGAGACCCCCACAATTGTGCCAAGTTGTCTGCATCCACAAAAACAAGCGCCTCTCCCGATGGTGCAAGGTCTGCACATGTGAGGTATTGAGTGGTATTTGCATGATGTAGAATTACAGCATTGTGATTGGCAATATCAACCACATGGAATTGTCCAGTCTGGGACACAATGAGCCCCGTAGTTGACATTTTCGGATGCATCCGTACAAAAGCTGCGCCTGGGTGAAACGGAATTGGTGGTAGAGATCTGTGCATACGCAAATCGAAAACATTGACAATTGGATCTAGTGTCATGGTGTTGTGCAGCCTGGCAAGGAGACAGAGTAGGTTCAGAAGTCAGAAGCAGTCCATAATCATCGCAATCTGTAACATTGGCTTCTTGCGGAAGTACCTCGGTGAGAACCCACAAGTAAGAAGGATATTATTTTGCGTATCAAGATCTGCTATCCTCCCTGCATGGGCTGGCAGCTTCTTGATAACTTGGAATGTATTCATATCTAGCAAGCTGACCTGGCCCCCCTCTGTTCCGCAGCAAATAAGCCGACTCCCTCGTTTCATTACCCGGTACTCATCTTCAGTAGGGTACTATCGTATGTCTGATGTGAGTGACCTGAATAAGTTTCTAACGGACCACAACGGGCTATTACCTCTGAGATCACAGCTCCGCGGTCCAAATTAACCGTCACCATTGTCTTTTGTAATCCGCCAACGAGTAGTTCGGACGTTCCCCTGTTGGTATAGCTCATACAAGTAAGGTTGCTCATCTTCTCATGTCTATTGCACACCGTCAACACCAATCTTGCCAAATGTGCATCCACAACTAACCTCAGATTCCATTGGCATAAGCCCCTTCTTGTTGACAAATGCAAGCTATTTGATGATAGAGAAACCACTCCTCGATCATTGAACTGAAATTGACGGACTGCATTGTCGTGACCTTGATCATGGCCAAGATATCGAGTGTACCGTGAGAGTTCGGAGCTATGAAACGAGTGGACTCGACCCTATATGAGGATCAGTACCACCCTTAGAAACCTAAGTGAAACGGTTTCTGTAACGCTCACATTGGCATAGCCCATCCATAGGAGCTCATGGCTATTGTCGAACGAAACGGCTGTAACCGGGGATGGTGGAACTGCTGGGCCAGCCGCGGCCAGTGAAATGCGCGAAATCTGAGTAAAATTGTCAATTCCAAACACTTAAACAAACATTGAGCGGCGGCTTTACAAACCTCTCGCCAGTCAGATTCCATGAAAAATACTCCGCAGTCGCGAACCCTACCGTGTCATAAAGATCTCGCGGGGGAGGGGTGAGTTAGAGTTGTCAATTGTTGTTTTATTTGATAACGAGTTAAAGACTTGGCGGGTGCTTGCCTGGCAACCAAACTAAGGTATCTGATAAATAAATATGTGCCGGGGGGGCTTACATAAACCTCTCTTATTGGATATACTTAGGATGGGAAAGCCTATCTAATGGGGGATGACAATCCTTCCAGATTCTGGAGTTTATCCAATTTTACAGATATACAGTAAGAGGGATACAATAGACATGAGATGTTCGACTGCGCAATTGGATGTTGACGGATGTCAGAGAGTTTCCTTGATTCTGTAGGAGGTATTTGCGCTGCATCATTCTTAGTCAACAGAGCGACCATGCCTGACAATAGCGGCTCCAGGAAAACAATCTCGCAGGGAACGGTTTTTGGTAACGGGAGGCTCCAGAATGACCTCGTTAGCGTTGGTTTAGCGCACGAGCTCACAGCCCTGGTGACCCATACTGAGGAGGAATTTGGACCTGCACTTGAGGCAATGGAACTGCAAGCTAAAAAGCAAACCCTGGTAGGGTCGGGGTTACGATGATGTTTTGCCTTTGCTCTTCTTTTCCTTCATCTCATTCTTCTGTTATCCTACGCTCACTAATGAAGATAGCTTTGATCGCCTGCTTCTACAAATTGTGTATGGCTTCAAGCCAAGTCGACTCGGTATTTTATGGCTCACAAGTAGTTGATTCAATTATTCAGGGTAATCCTATGACTGACTCTATTGAGGGTAACTGATCAAGTCTCGGCATTATATCTACCACCAGCTACGGGGACAAATGTAAATTTTAGACTCCCACTATCGATATCGATATCTCTAATACAGTCCGGTGGCAAAAAATATCATACCCTGCATAAAGATGCAATGTATGTTTTTCTCCTAACCCATACAAAATTAGTCAATATGCAGTGTTTGGGCCTCTTTATGCGGGGGGGGGTATGATATTTTTTGCCACCTAGCTGTATATGGAGCCTGACATCACCATTGTCAGCCCAGTCCGCTATTGTAGAACAAAGATTGAGATAAATTTAGCAAGATCGTGAGGAAGATTTGCAATATTAATTGAACCGGCCTTATGAAGTGCAGGCTAAACTAAACAGATATTACATATCTAAACAATTACTTGCATGTAAGTCAGGAGGTAAAGCTTCTAATCTTTTATAATTGGATTATTTGGAATTATCTACAACTACAGGCTAACTTAAAAAAACGGTATGATTGCAAGTCATATACATGTTGTGCAAATATCGAGAAGGTACATATGTATATATCTCACAAGTGTAATAACTACAAAACTTCCTACAAACCCACATACCCACCACAGTCCTACAAACCTCACAAACTGTCCAGATCCTCCAGGGCCTCCATCACCTCTTCCATTGCTTCAATCAACCTCCTAATTTTGCCTTTGATACTTGGCGTAAGTGATCAAGTATCGAGAAAGCACCGCCAGAATAAAGTCCAGCTTATGGGACGACCTCTAGACCAAATGCCCCTTGCTGCCACCGTTGCCGCCCAAATCACATTCCTTGGTGTGAACGAAGTTTCTTCCTCATATCTTAATTTCTTTTGGGCGGGAATAGGATTTCATGATCTGCTCCTATAACTCGGCATTAAAACCTAAGGTCATCACCAACGTGAATATCGAATTCCATCGTGTATCAGCCATATATGTAACCTCGAGGATAATGGAGCGAATAGTGGTATACATAGCCCCTTCGCCCTTGTTTCAAGCACCGAAGGTTCCTAAGGCCCAATACAGTCTATTTCCAGAGGCTTGATCACAGGTGGCTTCGAAACCTGAATCGATTTAATTCCAAGCACCGCGAGATCGAGCACTATGTCGTAACTTTGAGAACCTCTAACAGCTCTCCGAGTAATCCACCGATGGCATTGAAACTTTCCCTCAATAGTAGCATCGGATACCCCACTCAATTGGTTGCCTAATGCTGGTTGGAATATGGTGGCATGCTCCACCATAATTTGCATGCGTCGGGACCAAGGCTAGGCTTAACTACAAGTTGCTAAACGGTTTCCTAGACTTCTTGATGTATTTTGAAGGAATCCCCCGGTGTAGATGAAGGCACAGGCTATACTATTTCCCCAAAAATTTAATGTATGGCCCTTTTACCCACTGCAATCAACACCTGTATCGTTACTGTAAAGGTCTCTCCAAGGCCTCAATCCAGGTCGGTTCATCTTCCTCAAATTCCGGTGTTCACCGATTTTCCGTCATTGTATTGGATCCCTTTGCGTTCTGTCAGGAAGGGTTTTGCTGTAGCAACATCGGCTCTTTAAGAAAGCATGGCGGATAACGGTTCTTAAGCCTTCTTTATCCGCAAGCCTGGTCAGCTGGTACTAATTCTCCCTCCATATACCTTTCCTGGTGGATATTCCCTGATCTCTTCATGAGATAACAAAAATTGCCATTTTCTTTTGTAGGAAGTTTCCAATTCCGTACCAAAATCACTCTTTACAACGGCTATGCTTCAATCCTAAACTCTACCTATACTACTAATTGATCCTTCTACAAGACCTTCCTTTACAAATATACAAATACTCCGCCCCAAACCCAGGGCACATTCTCACCTCCTTCACGTTTAGGCTCCATCGCTTATCACACATGCAAAATGAAACCATTGATAAAAATTCCAGTGGGTCAAAGTAGAAATATATGAAACGCCTATATATAGCAAGGGCAAGCGCCAGCAATACTAAAACAGACTCGCTCAGATGAAATGTTCGCCACTCCCGAAATCAACTATCTAGAACCAATCCAAATCTTCATTATCCATATCAGGGTCTGCTGATAGCATAGATTCATCATCTGAATTTATCCTTGTATCACCACTTACTTCGGGGATGTACCCACCGCCGTTGTCACCACCACCATCTATACCGGTCCCCTCTGGCATAAACCCACCACCACCATCCGTAACTTCGGGCAAAAATCCACCTTCATCAACTCCGGCATTACCCTCAGGAAGAAAGCCCCTTCCACCACTCCCACCATCACCTTTTGCTAACGACCTCAGCGAGATGGGCTCCCTCCGCACCTCTAGTCCATCGTCTCTCATGAAACCACCAGCCTCTTGAATTTGTTCCAAGTCCACCCCTTCCGCTTCAGCAGATTTCCTCCGTACTTGGCTTGCTTTGCCCTTCCATTTATCTACCTCTATAATATTTTTCCGTTCCCTTCCCCAACCCCCCAGACCTTCCCCTTCCTTGACATCTCCATACTCATCCTCAATCCTCTCCCTAATTCTCAATCCCAATAAAAACCTCCTCCACAACCGTAGGTTCTCCAGAGACTTCTTCTCTACATCTTCTTCTTCTTTTTCAGAGATGATTGCGCCAAGAACTGCGTAAAGGGCAGTTTTATACTGTTCAGCGATAACAACCCCCTTGATCACCGCCGACGCTTGACGGCCTTTGTGCTCAAAAGCGGTCTAGACGAAAGAAATTAGTCGACCCTACATATACTTTGGGATACAGACCATACGTACCACAGCTTCGGCGAAATCGATACCGATGATCTTAGCTGCTCTAACAGCATCTTTGTCTTCCCAGTTGAAAGATGTCAGTATGAATAAGACAGATACACAAGGGGCGGGAGAGCTCCATACGAGGCACATGAATCCCGCCTTTAGGTACCATTGATGGCACGTATATATCGATATTCCCGAAAGAGTTCTTTGGTACCATTCCGTCGGCGACAGGGGGGGGGATATATTCCACAGTTTGGAAGATTGCATACAAGCCTGTCTCCCCATTCTCGTCCTCATCTTCCTCATCCTCTCCAACCTCCCCACGCCGCTTCCTTTTTCGAGCTGTGACATGCTTCAATGGCTGTTCACCAGCCTTGATTTCTCGCCCAAGCCGATACCATTGCATTGGGGACCGCACAGTCTTCACGTCTTGTCGGCGATATACGGTCTCGGTGACTGCCTTCGGACCGGTGCCCGTGGAAACAGAGCCAACAGGGCGTCCAGGATAAATGACTTGATTGCGGCGCAGATGCCGTTTCAGCGCAAACCTGAGGATTCCAGCGGAATTGTTAAACATGATTCGGGCGAAATAAAAGAGTGTGATATAATACACACAGCGGGTGATCCTTCAAGTCCGCAACACTTGAAGGAATGCCCTCTCCTAGTTCTTTGCTAGCCAACTCTGAATCCTCAACTTGGTCTCGATCCTAGAATAACATATCAGCTCCCGTTTGATACGCTGTACGAGTTACATACCAAGTCCCAGCCACGTTCGAATAGTCGTAGCAGGTTTAACCACCACATTTCGCCTCCCTTCGTCGCGTTCAATCGCAATTTGCGAGTCTTTGCATTGTAGTTATTTGCATATCTTCGCGTTACATCCTTGACATGTCCTTCTGCAGTACCCTCAGTACCTGCTCCCGAGCAAAGGAGGGAAAGTATATTACCCTCTTCGAACGCAGCGACGTAGCTCATGGAATTGTCAAGATCAGCTTGAGGAGGTTCGAACCTGCTTGCTAACCCAACTTTATTCAATACTAGGGGATCGACCGGCACCCACCCTTGCGAGGCCACATTCCATGCCTCGACCCAATATACAGGATATTGAGATTCGTTCTTAATCATAATTGTTCCTACACAAATAGAATTAGCACTTTACATGCCATGCGGAGTCGTTTTCATGTGCACCTACCCCTCGCAGGTACATGCGGTGTCCTTGGTGGGCTTGGTACTGGCGTACTAGCGGCTGGTCGCAATGATGCAAGTACTTCCCTTTGGGCAGCTGGTATTCGCGGATCATAGTGCGACAGCACAGGACTAGCTAAGGGTTCTTTTAAAGGAGCCCTTCCCCCCGCAGATGGCAATGGTGATACGGGCTCCTCCTTCTTAGAGGCAAATCTTGACAAGCTCTGTGTTGTCCCCTTTTGTGCAAATGAAAATGGCAGCGGTTGCAAAGAACATATCAATCTCGCCGTCACGCCCAATGACCGTAGCAAGGCGCAGAACAGCTGTGCACCAAGATCTCTAGACCCGGTGAGATTCTGCGACGCATCTATAAAGTCTGCTTTAGACATTGGAGAATCACCGTCATCCTGTTGAGGAATCTTCAACCTGTCAGTGGATGTGGCACCATACATAGAGTTGGCCTTACTTTATTCAAGCCCACCACGTCAAGCCAGAATGGCCTGGCTAAACCTCTGCGGGTTATCCAAAACTTCCTTCTCCATAAATTTTTAACTTCTGTGAGACCTCTCAAGAACCTTGTATTTCGTTCTAACTGGTAAAGTTGTGGGGCCGGGTTCAAATTGGAGATTAGGGTGCCATCTTGGAATTGACGCCGGAGGTTTTCCTGAGCAAATAAGCCTCGAGGCTACCGTATATTGAAAATAATTTGGAATCACCTGCACTTGCTTATTATTGCACCACTTGTTTCGACGGGAAACATGAGCCATGAGACATAGCAGATGCAATTTATGGACTTCCAGCCGGATTTTCCGGTCCACGACAGTGACTTTCCTCCGCTCGAATGTCGGCCTCTTCATTCCACTTGGATCATTCAACGTGACCTCCAGAACTGCTGATTCCGCTAGTTTGGACTCCGATACCGTAGTTAGATCCACATCTTCCCAGTCAATCTCATTATCATCGTCGTCACTATCATCAAGCTCCTCATTCGCTTCTTCTACCAGTTCTAGCTTCTCCCCGGGCTTTTCCCCCTCCTCTTGGACCAGCTTGCTGCTGGAAGCTACCGCTGGCGTAGGCCATGCGGTATCTATAATTTCATCGCCCTCCCCCCCCACCTTCCGCCTCTTCGGTCTCGCTACGCTAGCTCCAACACCAGACTCCCGAAGCATCTCCTGGTAGACATCTGGTAAAACAGGCTCCCCTGTAGTCGATGCAGGCCTGCGCCGGCCCCTCGCAGCTGCACCACCACGATCTGAGGGCTGCGTTTGTGTCCTGTTTGGGGCGCGTCTTCCCGACATGAGTAACGGTATACTTAAGAGCTCCAAATACCGAATTTGGCCGGTGCTATCTATTTCAGAATGTGAAGTGACCTATCGAACCTTTGTAATAATGAGGGAACTGGCGTAAAGTGGATTTTCACGGGATGACGTGTTGCCTGCTAGTGATGGTGATTACCTAATAAATGCGCGGACACTTAGCCGACACTGACCCTTGGCACCCATTTTGGGAAGTCGATCTAGACCGGCAACCTATATTCTAGATCTAATCATTAACTCCATCTCTTACGCACTTCTACTTTTGGTAAATTTAACCTCGACGGAATTCGAAACAGACCTACTTACTTTATTAGGTATGTTACCACTTTCACATCTCGAAGCAAAGTAGAGAAATCAGTGCGTCGAGTGCTACCTACTCCGTACTTCAAAGTCACTCCATACCTCCATCCAACCAGACTACCTCCATCCGCTTGGGGTAGATGTGGAAGCCTTCAGGATGTTTTTATGTCAAGTCTTAGTTCTAAACTTCATCCTTTTTCAGGCTCCAGTCGTCAGGTCATCCGGCTCGGCATGGTCCTTCCTAACTTCGTCTTCCACAAAGCCCCATGACATTGGAGCAGGTTAGTAATTCAGATTCGAACCTTCATGTCCATCTATCGAGGTTCCTAATATCTAACCACTATGCCATAACCAGCTGATGTTGATGTCCGACATTCCCCACAGTCTCTCCTCCCAGGCGTGCCCCCTTACGCTACGGGTCCATATCGCGGTAAGGGCGCGGAGGCGTCTCACCATGAAGCCTTAAGACTTCTGAAAGCTTTAGGTTCGAGATCATCATGCCACGGTGAAGCTACTTCTTCCCTGTTGGTAGACTGTGCAGCCCTCGAAGGCGATGCTCTGGATGTAAATGTCAAGATTAGCTATGCGGTCAGGCTTGCCATATGTGAGTTCAAATCAACTGGCGTGAGCTATCCTAGTGAGTGCAAAAGGCTCGGTAGTTCCGGTGCATATAAACCCACACCAGCACAGCAAAAGTGTATCAAGAAGCTTGAGGAGAAACCCCAGCACTGGACTACGTTGAGCAATAACATCCAAAATGTTGTGGCCCTCTGTGCTGCTGCGAGACATGAAATAGACAAAAGTTATATCAATTTCCGGTAGCCTATGCATCCACACACATGTGCTAACTTGCAATTGTAGAGGAATTACTCTCGCTTCACATCAATATCACAAAGATCCAGCAAGGTCTTTTCAATGCAGTTCACACTCAGCTAAACGAAGCTTGGGAAGCAATGCAAGCCCAACGAATATGGGATGCAGAGATTAAAGCATCTCAACGGGACGCACTTGACACTCTCCATCAACTCAAAGAGAGCGCAATTAATACACTGAGAGGCTCTAATGATCAAGCTTCGAGCATCATCGGGGAGTTAGCGAAGCAATTACAATTGTCTAAGGAATCTTCCAATATTTTGTCGGATGAATTGAAAAAGGTATGCATTAAAGAACTCGAGATATGCTATGCTAATGTTCACCCTCTCATTAGTCAATACAAACTCTCACAGAATCAACGACCGAGATCTTCCTAAGAATCCCAATTGCTTGGAATCAAATGGAAGAATCAATTCGAGAAATGACAAATGGCCAAATTGGAACTCTCCAAGAAAGTGGACGTCTGGCCCGACAACTCCAGGATTCTTTGGAGTCCTCAAGGGCCTTCATGGTTGACAATTTAGAGATTTCAATGGGACATCTATCCGCTACTGTGGTAGGGCTTCTGCAAAATCCGACAAACAGACTGGACTAACGTTGAAACTACAGTCGGAAACACTAACTCTACTGCGAAATGCCCAGATGACTTCAATGTCAATTTCTGAAGTTAGTTGCAAAAATATCTTGAAATTCCTATGGAAGCTAACACGCCCATAGTCCTTCACCTCACTCTCATCCTCATACCGCAGCCTCGAATCCACAGAATATGAACTGACGAGCTCCCTTCAGCTACAGCAGAGCTTGCATAACCAGATGCTATCCTCGATAGAGAAAGCGAGTGAAGTAACAGATCATTCTATGGCAGCTTTGGTTGAAGAAATAGAGAGGCTGCGAGACACAGTACAAGTTGTCGAGAGAAAAGTTCATTCCTTCTGGCGTTGGGAGCTCCCCCAAAAGTCAATTCTTACTACTGGCATCCTAGCAATATTCCTCATAGTTGTACTAATCGGCGGAAAGCAGATAACGTGGGGTGTGGGAATATTCTCGGGGCTTTGGGGTGAGCTCCCTATCCAAGTATAATTACCTGATATTAACGGAGTGTACGCAGCACTTGCAATGGCGACGGTACTGATAGATGAGCCTTACTACCTCAGCAATAATTCAGGATCAACGACAAATATGGAAAAATTCCGACTAGCGGGACCCGAGCTACCCATGACAACGAATAAATCGCACCAGTTACCCTTCCACACTCGGGCATCTGTCGTCGTTGGAGGGTTCACATTGCTCGCCTTTTACTTTAGTAGATACTATCGGTATTGGGGTGGCAGGAAAGCAAGCTTGTCTAGGTTCCCTTTACTCTACTACCTTTCAAGCCCTGCTACGGCGCTGATATACGATCCTGGTAAATCTAGTGAGAACCGCAGACACCTCACAGCACAACAGGGACTAGGCGCGCCGCGGCGGCGGAAGATTAATGATATCTGCATTTTCTAAGAGTTGAAAGTGAAGCTCTCAAATCTTTTTGGTCTTCAATTATAATATTCCTTCGCCATCTTAGCTACCCTGAACAAAGATAATTTGAAACACCTGCCATTCCACCTATCTCCGAGATATGGCCTCGGGGCGAGTGTTATCAGTCCTTGGCTTCGCTACTGGAACATCAAAAGAAGATTTTGCCCAATCTGCAGACAGAACCGGTATCATTAAATACAAAGAAACAAAGCCACACCATCGAGAGTATATATATGACAGCCTTCTACTTACCTTCGATTAGGTAATGCACATAGACATGTATATACAAACAAGACCTATTGGTACTCAGTAGGTCAGTCTCCCACTAGCAGTTTGGCCGCCCGGAGGTTATATCTGCGCTGTAGAGATTGTGCTGAAATATAGATAAAATAAGGCAAGCTACTTAAGTAATTGTCTTGTGTATCTATTTTTTCTGACTAGCAGTCAGGCTAGCATAATTACCCTGAACCCGGGCATATGACCAATACTGGTAGAGCAAAATTCTTCAAAACCCCCTATTTTGACCACGACGAGACCCAAATAATTCTATAATACTTGATATTCTCTCCCATACCCTCCATGCATTTCTAAATCTCTTCATATTGCCGTTTTCGCCGTCTTCTCCAACCAGTAATCCAGCTACCAGCTCAACACATTCACAGAAATGATAACTCTAGCCTGAAGCCAGATTAGGATAGTTCACTGGCTTGAACTCCGGAGTAATCTAAATAGCCGTTCCATCACTAGCTAGTGGCAGTTGGAGACAAGGTTAGGTAGTAGCTGAAAAGCGCTGCGGGAAAAATTTCCACACTGCTAGTCATTACCTACCTCTACCCACAGGACGAGTAGCAGGAATAGCTATGGTGTTGCAGTTTTTTTTGTGCCTAGGAGTGTTTTTATATTTTTTTTAGCGGAAACAAACTCAAGGGATACTTAGGACGATACGAAACCTCACGATACATATCATGATATTAGCCAAAAGAGCGAATAGGGATCAATGACGTGTACTATCCATGCATAACGCATATACTAACTAGAGTGAAGGGTCAGTAAAAACCAAATGGCCAGAAGATTGTATTTTCTTCTTAGTGAAGCTCGGGCAGAAATAGCCATGAAGATACTAGTTACCCATTTGACAATTTTACGAGATGATGTCGACAAAGTCATGACATCAATTGACTATCGTAAGAAACATTCTATATCTAGGTCACGAGGCAGTGTGAGAGCTGGGGAATGTAGACATTCCGTAGATCACAGAAATTTTCTGCCACGGGATTAGTATGTGCATAATTGAAGCAGCCAAAAAGCAAATCTTCAAATATCAAAGCACGTATCTCTAAGAAGGGAAATAAATTAATCTGGGCACAAGAACAAAGAACTAAAACAAATCATGGTAACTTATATTCAACAAAAATAATATTGGTTTTTGCCACAGCCAGACTAATTTTGCCATATGAACTGCTGGAAATAAGAAAAAAATAGTTTCGGGCCAGTTTTCTTTGCATAATAGACAGGGCATACGGAAATAAACGTCGACAAACGTGGCACGTTGTAGTCAACAGTCTAGTATCTCATCATCATCAAAATAAATTATACATATTGGGTAGATATCTCATGGAAAAGAAATTTAAAGAAAAACTAAAGTTCTTTTTCAAAAGCTGATAAAAATCATGCCGAGACATTGCGATTGTCCCTTTTAAGAGCGAACCTCAGTGGCCGGATAAATTTCAATGTTTCCTTTTCCCAGCACAAGTAAATATCAAAATGATCCGCATGTACATACAGTGCATGGGGGAAAGTATCCGCGGGCCCCCTGCATAATCTGAGCGTGAGACATACAGCTTTGCTAAGATAATGACCAGCCAATCGCTGCATAAAAAGGTGAGTCGTGGATACTTTCCCTCAGGCATTATGTAGAGTACTCTATAGGTGCGGCCATCGTTTAGCGAATGCGAGACGCAGTGTAAGTACCAATCTGCGAGTGCATGGTCGACGTGCATACTCTTACCATTGCAACCTTCTGCGACCAATAACTCGGACCGCTTGTCGAGACCAGCATATTTATTTTTATGAAGACCAGCCCATTTCGTATTAAAGAACCATATGCAGTAGCGAGTCGTTATATTAAATTTTGATTTCACAAGGCCAGGTGATGAGACTTGAATCCCCCTCTAATTTTTGCCTGGAAACAACTGGATAACATTCTTTCGGCAAGCCGATAGTCGATCGGTTTAGGGCCGCTGGTTTGGGACTAGGTAACGCTAGCCTGCTTTTCATCATGCCCACCCGTTAGTCTGGTTCCCACCCGTAACACTCACCCGGTCCGCATTCAGCTTGGAGTTTCCCCAGGTTTGTAGCCGTGGCATTCCTAGCCGTAGTCTAGTTACCCTAGCCAATAATTCGCGGTGGGCACGCGACTTCTAAAGGAAAGTATCGGAGTAAGCCCAACCAACATTGAAATGGACGAATTAAGGGTACTGAAACTGTTCCACAATCTCAGCGGAGGATGAGACGGAAGCGAAATTCTCTCATTTTTCGGCATTGTCTGGTTGGACCAGATGTAAGTATTGATCTTCGTAAATTTAGCCCTCCATTACGTGCGTATGATGAAGAGTTTTCGGGAACTATTTGTGTAAATCTCGTGATGCTGTATACAATGTCGATCACTGCAGAGCGTCAGCTGCGGATTGGATGCATTTTATTTTTCTGGAAGCATCCTATTGGCCAACTGGAACCTGGGGAAAAGCCGCTAGAATAACGGAGAACTTGGACATGGTCCCGAATATGGCCGACACATGCCGAGAAGCTTCAAAAAAGGCGCATTTGACGCATGGAAGCATTTCTTTGAATATAGAAGCTGGGCGGACATGACCCCTGAAGCAGAAAATAAATGAATGAATAGCGAAATTTGACCCACAAATGTCTCCTTGAAAATTAAGTAAGGTGAAAGCGAGATGCCATAAAATTGCCTGCTGTTGCATACTGGAGAAAGCAGAGCTCTTGATGAGATGCTTGTAAATGTGGGAATTAGCAGGACTAAGCTTGCGCCAGTGTCACACTGGCCCACAGGAGCTCAGAGAAGCTCGCCCAGGAACGGGATTCTTGATCCTAGTCACTTCAACGTTAAGACAGGCTGTATTTTGCGAGCTTCGGGAGCGCTTGTATTTCCCATGCCTAATTTGGATGCTAATGTCGCATTATGCCCCCGTTCCTGTGCTCAGCCTTTCGACAACAAGGTATGTTAGTCTGGTTGGCACAAGCCCCTCGGTATGTATCTTGTCAGCTTCGAACACGACTCGGATGCTATAGCAGGCTACGGTAAGGGGCAAATAAACCTCAGATTTCGGAGGAGCCGGAATAATTAGGAACTGTTCTGGCCTGGGATTTGCTCTGGAGTCGGTTGGATGGACCTGATGAGTAGTGATTGGCAAGCCGGGTATGTTCTCGTATCTAGGAGGGTGAATTTTCAACAGCTGCTGAGTAGTCTGGTTTGCTGAGATTGAAGTTTGGAGATAAAGATAGCAACTGAAGCTCCTACAGGGAAGTAATAGGATATGTTCCACGCAATACCACGCATGCTGAATACGTTATTGCTGCCTATCCTGGCCACAGTGCCGAGACTGAATATAGCATGCAGCCCGGCAATCGAGACTCGGATGCAACTCGAGCAAGCGTGCTTAGACGACTCACATGGAGCAGGGGTATTCGTGGTCGTCGTACTTTACATCCGAGGCACCAAGGCTCGGCTCCAACTTTCACACGCCCTCCTTTTGCTTGCTAGACAAGCTATGAACCACAGAGAGCCAACTAACACCAGCAAAGACCCCCTTGATCCGATCCCTAAATCACCCGCTCCTAAGGGGGATTACGGAAGCAAGAGTTAGGAAGGTTGGGTGGTAACTCTTGCTGTCCTGGGAGCTCATCATTTTGTGGGGCAAGAAGCTACCGCCACAGAAGAGCGCTGTTGGATCATGAATCCTGGGACGGCGCTACTAAGGTCTGTGCAGGTTTGGGATTGATTTTCCTTCTCCCTTCTTCTTTTTGTTGTGGTCTTGTTTTCGAGCTTCGTTGGGAGACTGTGCGTGGACTTGTGATTAGGTTTCGGGACTGCTCCTGACTGTCATCGATACTAATTGATCCGCTGATTGACTTGCTGCCTCATTCCTTGGCCGGCCTCGTTGCAGTCCATTGAAAGCGCTTGCTGCCATTAGAGCAAATCGTGGAGCTTTGCCAGATGTCAGCCTGCCTCCGTCTTTCCTCCCTGTTACAGACGAAACTGCCAGCAGCAAGGCAGTTAGTGAATTCGGCAGCTCTCTTCGGCGCCCCCTCTAGTTGGAGGAATGCATCTGCAGGAGCTGGAGCAGCAGCTTGGCTATCATCAAGTATGCATTTGCAAGTTGCGCCCAACTACTTAGATACGAGCAAGGCAAAGTAGCTTACCCACATGTAGCTCCTGGACTAGGCATCCGCCGTGTTGGGCTGCAGCTTCCCCAGCAACTCAGCACTATGCTCAACAGGCGCAGCTGCATCGCGATGTTCCGGAGGGCGCTATATCTAGGATCACAGACCAGCCCACCACTAGCTCCGCGCCACTACGGGCACCCGTCGACGGGGGTGTATTGCCTTGTTCACAGTGTCTCGGCATCCGTCCATACGTCTCGTCTAAGCTCTCCGATCAGGTCCTTGCCCACCTCCGGCTTCAATTCGTTTTCCTGCAAATCCTCCTCCTGCTCCTCCAAAGGTGAAATGGACATAATAAGTATAAAGCAAACTGGATTCCCCCCCCAACAACCTTCTCCACTTCGACTTAGCTCACCACCAGTGCCACAGAGCTTAAACTCCAAAGCTTCTTCGCTGACCTCACCAAGATACCTATCACTCCTCAGCTCTCTCTCATCTATACACAATCGCAAATATCATTCAGATCCTGAGCATACATCCACAGCCATGATTCCCACAGTCAACCGTACTTCTTTACATCCTTCCGGAGTATTGTAAGAGCTCCAAACTCCGCAACTTGGCATTGGACACTACAACTAACCTCTATGCCATATAGACCGGCCCATAAGCATACTGAGATCGAGGAAGAACTCCACGACAAAGCCAACATTGACTACGACCGCGTTGCTATCGTCCCAAACCCATCTGTTGCAGCTCTTTATGAGGATGCCCTTGTCTACGAGACTGGGACCGCCATTACCTCTTCTGGTGCCTTGACCGCTTATTCCGGAGTGAAGACTGGGCGCTCCCCAAATGACAAGCGTATTGTCAAGGAACCATCATCTGAGAATGAGATTTGGTGGGGACCAGTGAACAAGCCAATGTCACCTGAGGTATTTGACATCTAGGCAGAAATATTTAAGCCAATTGCTAATTTTCGTGAAGGTTTGGAGAATCAACCGAGAACGTGCCGTCGATTACTTGAACACCCGTAGCCGCATTTACGTCGTTGATGGATTTGCAGGATGGGATGAACGCTACAGGATCAACGTCCGTGTTGTTTGCGCTCGTGCCTACCATGCTCTCTTCATGAGGAACATGCTTATCAGGCCCAGGCCAGAGGAGCTTGAGCACTTCGAGCCTGACTATGTCATATATAACGCTGGGTCTTGTAAGTTATACAACACGGCGGCATCTTTAACGGGGCTTGCTAACAAGGATCACAGTCCCTGCCAACAGATACACTGAGGGAATGACTTCCTCGACATCAGTCGCCATCAACTTCGCCGAGAAGGAGATGGTCATCCTTGGTACCGAATATGCTGGAGAAATGAAGAAGGGGGTCTTCACTGTCCTCTTCTATGAGATGCCCGTCAAACACAATGTCCTTACCCTCCACTCCTCCGCCAATGAAGGCAAGAACGGAGACGTTACTGTTTTCTTTGGTCTCTCTGGTACTGGAAAGACTACTTTATCAGCAGATCAAAACCGCGCCTTGATTGGTGATGATGAGCATTGCTGGACTGATACTGGAGTTTTCAACATTGAAGGAGGAGTAAGTCGTATCCATTAACAATAGGTCAATGTGACAATACTAACGCAATCACAGTGCTATGCCAAGTGTGTGAATCTTTCTGCTGAGAAGGAGCCCGATATTTTTAACGCCATCCGCTTCGGATCTGTTCTCGAGAATGTTGTCTTTGATCCTGAGACACGTGTTGTGGACTATGACGATACCACCTTGACCGAGAATACCCGTGCCGCTTACCCAATTGAGTATATCAGTAACGCCAAGATTCCTTGCATCTCCTCGCGACATCCATCCAACATCATCCTCCTCTGCTGTGACGCTCGTGGTGTTCTTCCAGTCATCTCCAAATTGACTCCCGAGCAAGTCATGTACCACTTCATATCCGGATATACCTCTAAGATGGCTGGTACTGAGGAGGGTGTTACAGAGCCAATTGCTACATTCTCCGCATGTTTCGCTCAGCCGTTCTTGGCATTGTCTCCAATGAGATATGCTAAAATGTTGGCAGAGAAGATCACTGAGCATAAGGCCAATGCCTGGCTCTTGAACACCGGTTGGGTCGGAGGATCTGTTGTCAAGGGCGGTCGCAGATGCCCGTTGAAGTACACTCGTGCTATACTTGACTCCATTCACTCTGGAGAGCTTGCAAATGCAGAGTACGAGACCTATGAGGTTTTCAACCTCCACATCCCGACCCACATCGACGGCGTCCCATCAGAGATCCTCAACCCTAGGACCAGCTGGAAGGCTAGCGACGATGAGTTCACTATGGAGGTTACAGGTTTGGCTCAATTGTTCACCAAGAACTTTGACAAGTATTCAGATGAGGCTACCCCGGATGTCCAGGCTGCCGGCCCTGTTCTATAGATGTTCTGTTGGATTTGTTCGTGGGAAATAAGTTTCTTTGGTTCATAGGAGTCTTTTGCTCATCGGGACTTTACGTTGGCACTTCCGCTTTTCTCTAGATTTCATTTCACTGACTTTGATGCATGCGTCAAGGATGCTTTAGACGTTTGAGGTTCATGGGTGTTACTTTTTTGTTTTTGCTTTCCTCATGGGTATTAATGGGCATTAATGGGATATGTATAGCTCTGGGGGTGGACTGGGTTGGATGGTATTCACTGGACTGTTTGGGCAAGATATTTCTCTTCCTCTAATTTCTCGTAGAGCGAATTGAAAAGTCAGAGTTGCTATATTTCAGCATGGTATTACTTCTACACCCAACAGTGAAAGTTCTCGTGCCACGGCAATCAAACTAGGGTTTCGGGATAAGCTTTGTAACATAACACGGTAGCATTCTCGTGCCCAGACCCTAGAAATTCCTTGCAACTCTGGTTGGAGCCGTGAGTAAGATAATATATTTATATTACCGCAGTTGGAAGTCGCACATGTATTTGCTTCATCAGCGCCTATACTTTCATCTCAAGTCCTCTATATATAGAAGGATTAATCATGCTCTACTTGGCGCTGATCTGCCGGTACTGCAGATAATACGCGGCAGCGAACCAGGCTATTCCACGGAACAGCATCTATCAACGTACGCGCAACACTCTTCAATTCCTGTAACAATCGTCCTTCCAAAAAACTTACCTCACTCGCATCGAGTCGCCATGTTCTACACCTATAACCTAATCGTCCTTGTCGTATGCTGTGCCATTCTTTGCTTCCGCCAGGTGCAGCAGCAGTCAGCTCCACCCATCTCCGCCGTTGATCCGGCAGATCGAACGGCGCGGGCGGCTGCTTCGAGGTTTATCAAATCGTATCTGGTAGTGTAAGTTTATACCTAATTTTGATATGTCCGTGTCGTTTTACTTTGCAAATTTGCCTGGGTTCGATATTGGTCAACGGTATCAAATTTTTCTGGCCTTGTGCTAAGCTCTTTTGGCCGATGCCCGTTACTTCTCTACCAGGCCCGTACGGAACGGAAGGGTTAACTCATGGGGCACATTTTAGGTTCGTGCTTGTATGGGGTGCAGACTGGTTACAGGTACCTACTCTCGTTCAAACACGTGGAACCCACACTATTTCATTTCAGACTAGTCAACTTTCATGAGTCTCACAAAGGAAAAAAATTCAAATATACCACGAAATGGAAAAGTTTTTCCTTATCTGAGCTGACATTCTTATTTTAAAACACCCTGAAGGGACCTCACATTTTCGCCTTATACAAGGATGAGAAAGGGTTTTCGGGAAATACGGTGGCTCTCTTTTTCGTGAGCGGGTTTATTGCGGCAGGGGTATCCGCTGTGGGGGTGGGGACGCTAGCTGATAGGTAAGTTGGGATTTCGATATCGATTGTGGATTATGTGAGGTGGTCTACTGGGGAATAGCAAGCTTTCCTATTTATCCCGTATTAATACTCAAATCCTTTGGAGGGTGTCTTACATGGGAGGATCCGGGTTCGGAGATGAACCCTTGGGAGCCGGATGCATGTCGGCTGGGGCATGGTATTGATAACTGGCTGTGATGATTACAGGCTGGGGAGGAAGCATATGTGCATGCTCTTCTGTGGGACTTATACCCTGTCATGCTTAGCAACTGCCCTATGCGGGTCTCCATTATACCTTTTGATTGGCCGGGTCCTCGGCGGATTTTCGACCAGCATCCTGTATAGTGCTTTCGAGTCATGGATGGTCACGGAGTGGGCTACGAGGGCTTATGGAGGATCGGGGATCAGCTTGAGTTATTTGTTCGGGATCCTGACCCAGGCAAACTCAGTAACTGCAATCGTGGCTGGAGTGGTTAGTGAGTTTCTGGTGGCGAAAACCGGAACGTTGAAGAGTCCGTTCTTAGCTGCCTGCGCGCTGTTACCACTGGCAGCTTGTATCATTGGGCTTACCTGGGTGAGGATGTGTTTCTCGTGTATTCCTTGCTGGTTGGCAGCCTGCTGATTTCGGACGCCGGCCGAGTGTAGGCTGAGAACTATGGGGATGCATCGGAAAATAACCCATGGGCGGATATGTGGAGTGCTATTACAGGGCTGAGGAAAGGTATGGCACACAATTCATACCATCTGATAATTCTATATTGGGCTGATGATCCTAGACCGTAGGGTCGGCTCCTTAGCCGTAGCATCATGTGTCTTTGAAGGGTCCATGTATCTTTTTGTCTTCTTCTGGACACCCTCCCTGCAGGATGCCCGAACTTCAGTTTCATCCTCTGGCACGGAGTCAGTCCTCCAATACGGCCTTATCTTTTCGTGTTTCATGGCCTCTATGATGCTGGGTTCCCTGCTATTCAACCACATGATGAACTCTAAGAGGTTATCACAGGCACAGCTTCTGGTATATGCGTTCATTGTGTCCGCATTATCTTTTTTAACCAATGTATGCTTTGTCAACCACGAATGGGTTGTTTTCTGGATGTGGTGTGTATTTGAGGTTTGTGTCGGTATTTACTATCCATGCATGGGCTCTTTGAAGGGAACGATAGTTGAAGATGGCAAAAGGGCAGCAACCTATTCCCTGATGAGACTTCCCCTGAACGTCTTTGTGGTGGGAGTTTTGGGGCTTACTGGGGCGTCAAGTGATGCAGGTATATGCGCCCCGGGGCAGCTCCAATTTATACGGGATATTTTGCAGTTAAGCTAATTGTTTATAGGTTCCAGCTATAGAGGCAGTGTCTTTGCGGTATGTGCGGGCCTACTGGCTATAGGGGCGTTGTTGATTGCTAGATATATTAGGTGATGTAGTGGTATAGGGGTATTACTAGAAATGAGGTAATATTAATGCGGGGAAGGAGGGAATTAAAGCAGATAGTAACAGGGAAATATCACGAGAGCAGGAAATATGTAGCCCAATTCAGGGTAAATTTTTAACTTACTACTTTGTCTTGGCACAATATGCGGAGATAACCGTAGATTAGATTAGATCCGTCAGCCAACAGCTCTACATCACACTAATGAGAAACACAACACCTTACGGTTGTTCCTTGTTTACTCTCCAAACTAATCATCTACCTCCCTTAATCTAATACTTCATTCGCCCCAATAAGACCCATACCGCAATGTCCACCCCCCCCACCTCCAGCACCCCCACAATCCCACTTACCGCCTCCAACGACGCCTCCTCCACCCTCGATGACCCACCCCTCCCTATGG
>Ga0307511_10000486_pt1 | contig 42926 bp, 34 predicted proteins | sample 13_EM_MG_FD_200266 | JGI IMG/M metagenome (GOLD analysis project Ga0307511, IMG submission 200266) | Populus trichocarpa ectomycorrhiza microbial communities from riparian zone in the Pacific Northwest, United States - 13_EM | ecosystem: Host-associated > Plants > Roots > Unclassified | place... | reverse complement strand
ACGACACATTTTTTTAAAAAAAAAAAAAAAAAAAAAAAGAAGATCTAGCTTTTCTCTATTCATAGCTATTCGTAATCTGGCTGGCTTCTGCTTGGGGAATTTATTTATTCTGGTTGCCCGTGCGTGGTTTCGGCGACCTGGCAATTTTTGGTTAATTTCCCAACCAACCAGAATGGCTGGGCGAGTCTCGAGTGACATTTAGATGCTTGTGTATAAGCAATAGCCTTTTGAACTTTAAGACACGGCTTCCTTAGCTCAGTTGGTACGAGCGTTGGTCTCATAAATCCGATTATGACGCATCCTCAGGATGTGATATCCAAAGGTCGTGAGTTCGAGCCTCACAGGGAGCATAGCATATGTTTTTTGCATTAATTTTTTTTTTGTGCCATTTCCCCCCCCCCCCTTGTCCAATATCAAACACTTCCTCCTTCCCTAATTCCATATCCATATATCCCATTCCCAGAATCCGCCACTGTAGGCTAAGCCTCCATAAAATCCATTCCATTTTCATGACATGCCAAAGCAGAAAAAATCCCTTGTATCCATAACTATTCGTATCCCATAAGCCATTCCCAGAATCCACCATACCAGCCAAGTTAGTTAGCCCCAATAACCATCCACAAAGAAAAAACAATCCCGCTAACCCAAGAAACAAAAAAAAGTCAGAATGCAGCTTAAGTAGAAAACGTGAAAGGAATAAAAAATCGGGTGATAACAAGGAGAAGGGAGGAGAGCAAGAGAAAGAAAAAAGAACAAACAAAAACAAAAAAACAAACAAAAAAAAAACACCGTAATATGTAAAGGCCCGTTAGTAGAAAAAAAAAAAAAAAAATCAACGAAACCCACTTTCAAAATCGCTATCAAAACTATAAAAATCCAACATGGAAAAGCTTCAATATATACCACACCACCCCACGGAAAAGAAAAAAAAAAAAAAATTTAACCCGACAAGATCCCCGCATTGCTATATATTAAATTAGTGTTTGGCAAAGAAATAGAAACTTCGCAAACTGGCAGCCCGTCTATTATTCCTCCTCACCCCCCGCCCATACTTCCCCATTCTCTTGAGTGCCTATGCCCCCATCAACCCCGCTTTCTTCCCACCACCTCTCCCACCGAAACCAATCGAAGCCCAATGGCCCCTCCCCTGCCGCCATCGCAACTCTATCCTGGAACTCTGCTTCATATGTCCCCAGCGGCGCGCCCCCTCCCAAGGTATTCGTATAGCAGCTAAAATCCCCCGCATTTCCACTCTGCTGTGGCCACCCCGAGGCATCATCCATGACCGCCCCCGAGACCATATAATCGTATCCTGCGGCTGCGCTCGAAGCCGCTGCATAAGGCGCAGCAGACATTGATGGAGCCTGTGTTGTGATAATTTGTGGAATGTTGTTATTATCATTATTATTATTATCATCATTATTAAAGCGTTCCTGGGTCTGGTAGTGTGTAGTAGGCCAGGTGATGAAGCTCGCGTGTGTCAGGTCCAGCTGCGCATGCTCCTGTTGTGGGTATTGCATTAAAAGAGCCTCCGATGGAAGTGGTGCCATGCCCACTCGCAACTCATCATCAGCCATGGGTTGGTGCGAAGTCTCATCAAGCTTCCTTTTCCCAAGGTGCTTCGAGACCAATGCTGGCTCTGGTCCCGTGGGTGTCTGTATGCTTCCCTGTGAAGCCGGGTCTACAAAGCGTGCCGCAATTTGTAGGAAGCTCTGCGCAACGGGGAATAGCTTTGCGGCACCAGTGTGGCCATATTTGTGGCTCTCCAAGAAATCAACCACAAACTTGAGAAGCTTATAGTCGTCTTTGCTAGTTGCAAGGTGCGGATACCGGATGATATTCGAAAACAAAATAAAGAAGGCTGTAAATGGGTAATATGAGAAGAGACTGTTGTTCCGTTTGCGGATAAATCGGGTTAGTGTGGGGGTACTTTCAGGGAGGCTATTCAAAGGATATATTTGGCGAGAATAAATGCGGGGATATGGACGTATGCATACGTACCACATCATCAGGGAACTCCCGGCGAGAGCTGTCTTTTGCGAGATCGTATCCCGGACGAGATTAATTCCCCTCCGCGCATGCTCCAGACACACCATCTCGCTCTCAATCACACTTCCCCTTATCACCCCCTCCTCTGTGCTCAGACCCTGACCATCCCCTCCCTCCGTGGGTTTTCCTGTATTGACTCGGTGTATCGTAATCATAGTATTATGATAACAAAACACCAATTCCGTCATAATATAGCTCCTCTCAAAATGCTCCTCTCTATATCTCCTCCCCAATAACACTCCGTATTTCGTCCACCACTCCCCCAACCTCCTATCCAGATCCACTACAGCCCTCTGTCTCTCTTCGCGCGATAGCTTCGCCGCTTGCGCACTATATAGGCGGACATGGATCTCGCTTTGAATTTGTGCAGCCTCGATCCAGGATATATATAAATCCCACAAAGGATTAGTCGCGTCGTATGCCGGGGGTACTTTGTCAATATCGTAGTCAGAGAAGGAGCTTGGTCGTCCAAATGTTAGCGATAAGGACTTGTCCATAATATATAAGGTCCAGAAGACGTAAGTTCGCTCGGAAATCTCCCCGGCGGTGAGGTCGTTGGGGGTGTAGTTCCGGTGGAGCCCCATGGCTTTTGCTAAAGAGCATGCATTGCAGACTAGGACCCAACAAAGTCCGGGGCGGGATATTTCGTTGGCGACCGCAGCCTGCGAAAAAAATCAATCAGATGGGTCCGAAATGGACAACGGCGCCGACCGACTCACCATCGTCATGAGGGCTTGTATGTTCAGAAGCCTCGGCTTCAATAGGATACTTGTGTCATCGAGACAATCCCAGACAACCTTTGACGCCTTTTGTAAAATCTTCATCCGCTTCGTCTGCTGTAGATATTCCTTCGTCAATTCGTCCTTATCGTTCAAGCGCCCATAGATTCCAAACACAATGACCTGAAGGTAGCAGATCAACCACCCTACATCGACTGCGGCATCCAAGTTTGCATACATATCCTCTACCTGGCGCACAAACCTTGCCTTGTCGAACAGTGGAAAGATCCATGCTGGACCATTGAAGTAGTCTTTGATGAATTCCATACATGGTTCCTTGGGAGGTATCCAGAACTTCGAGCCCTTTCCTTTGTCCACCGGATGCGCCAGGGTTACATATGCGTCCGAGTCGAGCAACTTCCCCACCTTGTCCTGGACCTCAGAAATGTCCAAGGGTTGGATTGACGGACCGCCGGGCGAGGGTGATTTCGCCGCAGTCTGCGCGCTCTCGGTGGCCTCATTGGAAATGGCGAGGAACGATGCCCCGCCGTAATAGTACGCGTTGCCTTCAACGTCCGACACAAACTGACGGCCCATTGAGGATTGCTGATGCATACCAGGGCGATCTCGTGGTGCGCCCGACTCCACATCTCCCATGTGCAGCTGGGAATCCCCCGGTGACGACTTCGCCTCGGGCCCTTCCAGAGATTCGCGATATGAGTGTTGCTTTCTAGGTTCTGGAGTTCCCTCGGGATTGTGCAGAGTGCGCCGCGGCGCAGCTGGCTCGTGCTTGATTTCTAGGGCGGCCGCTATGCGGGCCATGGTGGTCTCCATGCGGTCAAGACGGGTATGTACCTCGTCAAAGAGATGTGCGCTGTATATCACAACCCGTTGGGTTAGTTGGCGTCTTCCCAAGTTCTCCAAGGCAGCCTATACTGACGTTCTCGTGTTTTCATTTTCTCGTTTCGGTCGATCAGAGTAAACACATTGAATTCGCCGAGAGATACAATTTCTACACTGCGGCTTCTCTCTACCGCAGCGGATTTTCTTCTCTCTACACCAGTCACATGCTGGTATTTTCGGTATATCCTGCCTTTCATATTAGCTAATGTTCTCGACTACAAGGTCGTAGTGATTGCCATCGGGGGGGAAAAAAGCGGGGGCGGGGATATCAAGTCACCTGGTTATCCCCTGACTGCGACATTATGGATGATATCGGGGTGGGTCTGGCCACGACTTTAACAATAATGACGGCAAGGTTATAAACGGAGCCTCGTGGTCAGAGACCCCCCCCAGAAATGTAAATTGTAACGCTTATTCCGCGAACTTCTCTACCTAGAAAAATTCCGAAAAGCACCTCGCTTCCTCTCCAAGTGGGCGCCACCCTGCCGGACGTAATTCCAGATCCACTTTATAGAAGAAGGCTTAACCCGGTCAAGCACTTGCCTCGATATTTTTGGTATGGACATGTGGAGAGTCAAACCACCCAAGTACAAAGACTCCTCCATGCCCCGTAGAGTTAACCTATACCAATCAAGACACCCTAGTCATACTGGCAATCTAGCATGGCGGAACACCAAGCGACGTCAACCCCCAGTTTCAGCCCCCCCCTCCTCTGGCAGGCGCATGGAAGCCGAAGCGAATATTCGAGCCAGGGTTTCGAGTAAAAGTGGCTCATACCCCGATATTCAATTGGAAGCGGGATGTGCCCGCTCCTCGCATAGGTACCTTATTCGAGATGGGTAACACAGCATCAGATTCCAGAATAGCTGCTGCGTGCATGCTACATCCATCCCTGTCTGGCACCAGGAATCAATGCTGGCCCGAATTACCATCGGTGGAGAGCAAAAACGCACGCAGATGGCAGCGTTATATGCCAATAATGCGCCAATAATGTGCCAATAATGCGGTCATACCGAATCATTCTGGATCTGCTAACTCCATCATGCAATTGGATCCGGGAGCCTTGCCATATCAGTGACGAATCCGGGGGACCCTTCTCCGTTGAGGACTAGGTGTATGTATCCAGCTGCCAAAACTGCCCGAAATAAGGTTTCAACGGCTGCATTGTCCGGGGCCACCTCCCGGCAATCGCGCGAGGCAACCGTTTCCTACGGCTAGCGCTGGCCCTGCTCCATTTCCTGCACCGCATACCAAAACCAGTTGGGTGCCATTGTCCCCTTGGTGGACATCACGATCGGACGGAGCTGAGTGACCTGGAGAAATAAATGGTAGCTGTACTAGTAATCTAGTAATCTAATCAGCCAAGGCACTCCCTTGTTTTATAAAATTTGCGTCGACAAACAAATCAGGTCAGAGCTCTGCAAGCACTGCCGCGACCCCAATGTTCCTGTTTAAATTTGAATACCTAATAGCGGGCGCACTTTTCCCACCATGCAAAGAGTAAATCCTGAATATCAAGGCGCACAAGAGTACAACAGTACCGTACACACCTTACCACTAACGCGTCGTCGCGCCTGGTGTAACACAGCTTTTAAATTTAGACGGGGTAATCCTTGCGCTGCATGCGACACCATCCATCACCCATCCCACTTTCATATCATGTGCCTCTTCCCCTCGGTGATTTTGTTTTGCAGGATCGTCGACTACCAGGCCTAATACCAAGGCAGCCCGCGAAATTCCGATCGGAATTACTATTTCCCCGCAGGATATTAGAGCCACAGTATTTAGAGGGAGTGTTCCGATCTTGTTGAACGTTACAGCCTTATTGCTGGATATTATATTGTAGGGTGGTGAGGCACAGTCTGTATCATGCAAGCCAACACAGGTCTCGGAGTTCCTGCGGAAAATTAGACTATTGGTAAGTTTCTGGTTGTCAGTGTGGGATTGTGATACCAGTTTTCAAGGAACTCTATTGCATGATCTTCACCAAAATATCGCCCCGAGTGAATCAAGCATACCGCCCCGCCGCCCCTCTCGAGGGCTGGTTCCCTGTCCACTCATTCAGCCTTACGATAGAAAATTCTCCAATCCTAGCCATGCGCATGGAATACGGTAATCATGGTTGTGCACCTCAATATGGATGCCTAGGCGAGGCCTTCTTACGCCATTCCCATCAGCTAGTATGGAATACGCAGAGTGGTAACCATACTAAGTCGCGCAGATTCTAAAGATCATTGAGTCGGGTTAAATTTAGTAACTAATCCACGATTGGCATCAGCATGGGGGGGCTGTGACTCGATAAGTACCAAGAACACAAGGCTTACGTACTCTATATCTATTTTCCTTGGGAGCGGATAAACGTACGGGCCCAGGCCGTGGTGGTATGTCGACAGATACACTTGGGGGATCCGCACCTACGCTCCTAGGCGACGGTCAGGGATCTTTGGCAAGAACGTTGTGTACGCTTCACTGACCTGTCGTCTGGTCGCACCACAGGGGCAAGGCGTGGAAGATGAAGCTTGTTCAAAGATAGTTGATTACTGATGTGGCTATGTTTTATCGGAGCTAGGCCCGCTCTTAACGCATGGATCTGTCTAGGGTTTCTCTTTACGCACACCACAACAGTGACAAACACCATAGCCAGTCGAAATCTCCGAGGCTGAATGATACACGTTTCCGCTGCCATATTCATTCATTAGATACAGCACTCTCATCAAAGAACCGGGAGACATTAAGGACGGACTTGAATGCGTACCACTAAGATTCGTGAATGTCCCCCAATCAATGAAGCTTTGGAACAATACACTGAATATGGAAAAAAAAAAAAAAAGGAACTAATACACCTTCCAAAGTGCTTCTTCCACGGCATACCTAATATGGGAGTGCAGAGTCATCACTACGGGCAGCCAACACAGCCATGGCTGTGTCACAGGAGAGCCCGAGCATAGCCCGCGTTTCTCTAGCCTCTTACCCCTTTGGGCCCTGGAGGTCTCTCCGCTGTAGGTAAACCTTGAAACCTTGATAACGCGCAAGCACGGTGATCCCAGATATTGAGCTGGTTTAAACAGTGCTTGTGGGGAGTTTGAGGGCCGATCGAGGGAGTTGGATTGGACATATCTCACATCCACCTAATACAAGCGTCCACTGACCTGAGTGCCATTTTGAGTATACGACAGGGTAGGAGCTGGCACCAGTGCCTACCTTGAGTTCGTAATGTACGGCCTGAAAGGTCTATTACCTGAAGGTGAATGCCACTGGTGCTTATAGCTCTCTACTGCTGTTAGCAACGCCGTTCAATCTAGCCATTGGTGCAGAGTCAAAGAAGGTAAAACTTCGATACAGTAAAATCCCGCGTATAGGAAAGTACCACATGGTAAGAATTCGAAATATAAGAAATGTCAGGATCCAACCAGGGCCTGACACCTACCCAGATTCCAAAAGTGAGAAACAAGGGGGGGTTTCCTAGCGTAAATGAGAATCTAGGTGATATGAAAGGTAGGCCGTACAGAGTACCTAGATAGTTCTAAGTGCAACAGGCTGTCAGGGTCACAGACGCATCGAGTATTCAGCACAAGTAGGTATGACCGTGCCTGGCCCACCAACAAAGCCGCTTGCTGTTCAACCAACGAATCAGTTTTTATTACCAAATAGATTGCTGATTCATAGACTCACAGGTATCTTCGTTCAGCTTCAATCCAGTTCTTGATATGTAACTGGCATGGCCTTGATATGGCTAAATCCGTTCTTCTGAGGAACGTGGCATCACGGTAGGCCCTGGTGGTATATACTGAGGATGCTGAAACCAGTACCGTTGGCCATTCTAACTATCCAACTGAATCTGTTGTTGGCACTGCTCCTCCTGAATGTCAGTTTGATTCAGACGACTCAGACCTTGAATTCCCTCCTAAGCGAGCTTGAACAGCTGGGGTGGAAGGTGTTCATATGATTATGACCCAACACATTACGGCAGAGGAGGCAGAAGCAGCTAAGCTAAATACTGAGGCCCAAAGGCGACTTGAATTTTTCTCGCGCATTAGACATGAGGCTTAAGCGGTAGCGAGATTGTTGATTGATTTTGGTCCTGTATATAGCCCTGGCTATAAGACCCCGGAGTATAAGAACCCCCGAATAAAAGAAACTAAAACTCCGAATACCCTCAACCCGATCCTGTGGTTGACTAAGAAACGGTCCTTATACACGGGCATTCTACAGCAACACCATATTTGAATGCATCCCACGGATCCGCTGCAGCGATGAAATTTTTCCCGGTACCAGTTTATTGCTTTATTATCCCCAGCTAAATTAATAATTAATACAACAGAGCAAAGCCTAAGAACCGGGCTCGGGGTTGGAAGCGGACTTAGTGGGGATGCTCTAATGGTTCTGGCTAGCATGCAGGTTCCATATTGGTTACCCTGAGGATGACATGGAGCTGATGTGATCCTGAAACAAAGTGACTCTTATTAGTATTGCGAATTGACCATTGGTGGGGGTAGATTGCTTTCTTATATGTATATTTTATTTCCACTCTATACCAGCAACGGCATTGGTTAACTCTTGTTTTCATATTTTAACTACCCATTCCCTGCAACCACCATTGGGCTTGGAGTTATGCGTCACTTGACTGAGATTGGATGTGATTTCATGGCATGCATAGATTTTGTAGTTTCCATGTACGCTTGCTCAGCTCCCGCCAACGCATGCAATAATTACCGACGCTGTGAAGCCGCTTTATTGCGATCTCGAACTAACATAAAGTCACACAGGGGGATCGGCCGCACTATGTGGATCGACCGTGCGTGAGACATCTACTCGGTGCGCCAAAATGGATGTCAAATATTTTCTAATGTTCTTCAATTGAGCTGAAATTTGAAATAGGTCATGTAGACACATAAATGAGCCTATACCGCAATATAAAGGGAGTTAACTAAGAGGTCAGAAATATTTAATATCCTTGAAACTTCAATGCCTAGGTAGCACGAACATAGGTTGCACGTGATGAGGATGGTCCATGAGGAGTACACGAGCAATTGTGGAAACACCTGACGCTTCATACAGGGCTTACAAGTAGCGATACTTTCACACTTCCAAACGAAAGGCTCCCAGAATCCAAAACAATCGTATGGTGAGTTAGATAGTGCAATGCAGACCATCTTTGGCTGAGTACCATAGTGGGGTTATGGAAGCTGGTGCCTGCCCCTTGCTATTTGAGGACCCTTCCGTGAGCAGCGCTTGGCGGGACTCTTCACTCCGACCGCCTGGGCTGGCCGTAGCCGCTCTAAAAACACATCCGTGACCGCTTTGCGCGACTACCATGGACTCTCTCAGGCATCGTTGACCCCCCGGTCTTCCCTTGAGGCCCCCTTTTGTACAGCTTCATAGTGACGCTGATTCTGCGGGCGTTTGTTCTCCAGATTTGACAGCGGACTATCATTGCCGATGCTGATAAACACCTTTCAAGCGTCATCCATTTTTGGCGCACCGAGTAGATATCTCGCGCACCGACCCACAAAATCACGGATCGGCCGCACTATTTGGTGCAAAGAAAAACAAAAGCCTTACCCCGCCCTGCAGCAGGCAGGCAAATTTCCCAACAAAGTGCAAAGCGACCACGGCAGCAACAAGGCCCATTACAACGTCAACGCTGAACATAGTAACGGGATTGTGGCCGGAAGCTAATTCGTATAGAGCAATGGAGAAACGGAAACCAGAACCGGAGGATACCGGATATACGTATATCGTCGGCATCTCAGGCATCTCTTCATCAGGAAAAACCACGCTCGCACGGCACCTCCGGAGGTTGTTCACCAACTTCACGATCCCCACCAGGCAGTCTGCAGTTGCTAGTGGCTTTGTCGGTGGAATTGCATTCAATGTTTCCCTCCTTCACGAAGATGACTTTTATTTTCCTGAATCCATCCTTCCCATTCAGAGGATGACAATAAAGCGACAGGGATCCAAAAATGGTGAAACGGAGGAAACCGTCGACATGGTGGACTGGGATTCTCCGGGGGCGATAAATTTTGCGGCATTGAAGAAAGCTTTGGGGCTGCTCCGCCAGGGTGTTCCGTATGCTGAAGTCCTCTGTAGTCTGGGTATCAGGGGGATAGAACTAGAGCCTCAGCCAGACGCTTCGAGGGGAGGCACGGCGATATCGGAGGAGGCACTGACTGGGATGAGGAGGACTATCATTAGCAAGTTTTATACAGTTAGGGAGAAGGTTCCGGAAAGCGTTAGAAAAGACCTCCGGATAAATCTCATCCTGGTCGACGGCTTCATGCTTTACCACCGAGACGACGAGAAAACAAGTCCCCCCCTTATGTCCCTCCTAGACCTGAAGCTCCTCCTACGAACGCCATATGCTGTGGCTAAGCAGAGAAGAGAATCTCGAAACGGCTACCATACCGCTGAAGGGCTCTGGACTGATCCAGAGGGATACTTTGATGGTATAGTATGGCCAACCTACGTTCAGTATCATCGTCACATATTCGTGGAAGGAGATGTGGAGGCTGGTACTTTGACAAAGGAGTGGGGCCCTGAGGGTAAAGGGATTGAGTTGCAGTTAGGAAACGAGGGTATGGAGGACTTGATTCGATGGGCGAGTGGCAAGATTGCGGATACTATCGTGGGGGGCATGGGTTACAATTAAAGACAAACGTTTTCAATGCCACAGCGTCTAGGTTTATAGCTTTCAATACCACAACGTTAACAGTGCTAAGTCTTTAGTGCACAACCAGTGTGTGTACGAGGATTTTTCACACTTCTGCATACTTCATGCCCAAGCCTTATGCCTGTACCTACAAGCACCTCCGAACCCTTGGCTATACCTCTTCTGGACTTGTGATAAGGTAAAGGATTCACCACCAGACTAAGGATTCGCGGACTGGATTATTTGACCTCCGTTTTCCTCTCATTCATTAGCACAAAAAAAGCGCTTATGGGCTGAGCTCTCTTACAAATCGTGGCACAGTAAAGCACTTAGCTGGTAGGTGGTAAGTATATCCAAGGGCTCGTCTCGTGAAAGCCAGTAAATTTAGAATCGACTGCATTTCGTACTCCAGCTCTGTGTATATATACGTATCTCGGATCCGTATCTAGAGTACATATGGATTTCGATATCGGTGCAGGGGTCCATGAGTGGAGCCTTCAAATCACCTGACAGAGCCATAATTCGGTTCCCCGCATCGGATAGCTAGAGCTCAGGACATTCCGAGTCAGGAGCAAGCACTAGAACAAGTTACTAACACAAAAGATGCCTCAGTGCATGTTTGTCTTGCGGCAGAAGTCTCGCATTTCTGAGCTTTCCCAAGAGAATTGGACGATCTCAGCTGTTCTAGATCTTTTCCTGTATACCTACGACATGTAGCCTATGCCCCAAAGCTTCGGCTAAATACTGTTGGTAGGCGGGATAAAATCGGACGGGTGGCTATCGTTAGCGCCGGTAGACCAACGACACAATGTTAGCTACCATTATAAGCCGTGGAATGGAAATGGAATAGCGTTCAAGCAAGAACCCTGCCTGTTTTAAAATTTTCTTCTTCTTTTCCAGTCCTGTCTTGAAATGGGAGCATGTCTGTGCTTGGGTCTAGAGCTACATAAGCTTGCACTTATATGCCACGCCACGGAAGCTTCTCCGTACATTCTCTGCTCTAGTCCATAGGTTCAACGAGACTGTGGTAATTGAGAGATTTCTTAATCCATATGAGGTCTGAATAGTACGAATTAGGTGGCATCAAGAACAGTTGCAATCCATTGTCTATGTATTTTCATTGCAGCATCATGCATCATACAAGGCACCATAAATATCGATATAATAAGGCCTAGGTAGTTACATACTATATCCACAAAGTAACTGTACCTAGGCCCTTACAGGTACCAACCGGCATGGGCGGAAGTGACCAAAGCAACATACTACCACTATTTGAGTTTCTGGTGGGAAAGTATTTTGGTCACGTGTCGATTTGAGCCATGCCGGCAACTTGAATTTTCGCCCCAACAAATTTACCCCCACCTACATCTCCGACCCCCTCAAGAACCCCGCCATCATGCTCCACCAATTGAACAACTCCTACATGAGTGCATTGCACACTAGTCTCCCGCTGTTATGCAATTCCGCTACCGACGTAAATTAAAAAATGTAGACTAAGACCTCGCAAAGAAAAAAAAAAAGCGATAGTTAAAACAGTCTACAATCGGAGAATCACCCTCGAGGTAATATAAGTCTATAGACTCCTCTGTAGACTTCATTATCTATTCCACTTATATACGCATACACCAGCAAAATGAAGTCCATGGAGACAGAAAAAGAGATTGATTCGCAAGACTTACCCTCTCTCACTTTCACAATGCCACCCCTCATACCTGAAGAGCAGGCTCATCTGCTGCGGAAGGTTGACTGGCAACTCCTTCCAATTATCACCCTCTTCTATTTGATGTCATTCTTGGATCGAACTTCAATCGGAAATGCCAAAATTGCCAACATGGACAAAGAGTTGGGCCTTTCCCCAGGGCAATATAATATTGCCCTTAGTATCATGTTTGTGAGCTATGTCAGCTTTGAGGTAAGTGGAGTTTAACTCACCACATCAAGTTGGTGGTTGATGAGACATGGTCCGGCTTATCCGAGGCAGGGCAGTTGATTGTTCGAGTAGCTAACAAAGGATAATCAGATCCCCAGTAATATAATTCTCAAGAGGCTGAAGCCAAGCGTCTGGTTGCCATCAATCTGCTTAGCCTGGGGAATGTACGTTTTGATACATTGAATTATTAAGGGAAAAGGCATGCCTAATACTAATTCTGAACAGTCTGTCTATGTGCAATGGGTTCGTGCAGAACTTCGGATCGCTTGTAGTCGTCAGATTACTTCTGGGATTCATGGAAGCCGGATTATTTGTGAGTTGTAGCCAGTTTGTTTAGTTCATGGAGAAAATCATAGAGCACTGTTAACTTGAATGCTAGCCCGGTGTTAACTTCCTTTTGACCGTATGGTGCGACATCTACATTCCTTATTATATATATATATATGAGACGTCGACGTCTCAGTGGCTAATTTACTCTAAGGTACCCCCGCCATGCTGTTGTCTTCCGCTTCACCCTTTTCTTCAGTGCTGCCACTCTCTCGGGTGCGTTTGGCGGTTTGATTGCTCGAGGCCTGGTCGCTGCCGATGGAGCGGGTGGGCTCTCAGGTTGGCGCTGGATTTTCATCATAGAAGGGCTTATCACCATTGTCATTGCGTTTGTGGGCTACTTTCTCATCCAGGATTCCCCAGCAACCTCTCGTTTCCTATCTCCGGAGGATTCCGCTGCCCTACAAGCCCTCCTCAAGCACGATTCTCTCAATGAATCCAAAGAATTCGACTGGGCTGAAGTCCGCTCTGCCTTCTCGGACTGGAAGGTTTACCTTGCAGGGATTATTTGTTTAGGCATTGCACTTCCTACCTTCTCATTCGCTCTATTCCTACCCAGTATCATCAATGCGGGACTGGGGTTTGAGGCCACCGATTCTCAGCTCATGACGGTCCCACCGTATGCTGCAGCTTTTATCTTTACCATCGGTGCTGGCTGGTACAGTGACCGCAAAGAGTCTCGGGGAATGCCACTGTTACTCTTCACAGTAATTGGCATGGTAGGGTACATCCTGCAGCTCACCCTACCACAACACCAACAAGGGGTAAAGTACTTTGCAACATTTCTATGTGCCATTGGGCTCTTTGCCGCGTCAGGCCTGAATATTCCATGGCTAGGCAACAACCTCCGAGGTCACACAAGAAGGGCAGTTGGAGGCGCGGTACAAGTTGCAATAGGTCAGCTGGGAGGCGTTGCAGCGGCGTACATTTATAGAGCACCTAATGCGCCAGGATACTTCCTTGGGCATGGAGTGGCCCTTGGATTCTTGACAATGGCAGCCATGGGTACGATTTTGCAGTGGTGGCTTCTGAGGAGAGAGAACAGAAAATTGGACAAAGAGGAGGAAGAGGGAGTGGTGAAGGATTCATTTAGATATACGCTTTAACCCCTTGGGATCTTATTTGTATATAGGGATTATGACATGTAAAGATTACGAGGTTATGAGTGGAGGAATCTTGAGAGAGAGAGAAAATAATAGATGTATTCGTCAAGACTATGTAGAGATCGCTATAGTATTAATGCTATGATTCTACTGCCTTGTTTTTTTATTTCGCCAGCGGATTCCAGCTCTTTTATCCTCCTCGAGTTATTCCAATAAGCCATTTTAGGCTTCCCTGTCCATACCCGCATATCCCAATAGGCCATTCTCGGACTCCTGCGTTTCCCGTGATATCGCACGTGAGAGTAATTCCTACATGACAACCCCCCCAAAATGAATAGTTTTGGCGGCATGGGGTGCGAAAAAGATGGCATGCTACGTATGTATATATAAAGTAAAGGGAATAAGTTTTCGGATAAAGCAATTTTACACCAAAACACCATACCCGTCTTTGTCAAAATGTAAAGGTCAACAACGCTATCAAAAGGCCTCTAGAAATCCTATTTATCAAGGTCATTAAACCTATGCACTTGAAACCTGTTATCACACTAGTTTGCGGGAGGTAGAAATCTAATTAGAAATTTTGTTCAAATACGTTTCCCATACAAATTGGTATCGTGGAGCCTCTGCCTTCTCAACTTCGCAGATTTAGGAGCTCCTGCAACTGGGTTGCACACTGGTATGGCCACTGAGTTACAGTGTGGGATATCATATCTGGCAAAAAGCGTGGGTTAATATGCGACTTCTGAATTGAGTCCGCATACTTAATTTAACGTTCAGGGTAACCAGGATATGTGGGAACTGGAAACCTTGGCACGGTTTTACATTGCCTTATTGGGCAGACCAAACCCCGATCTTGCACGTTTGTGCCCTTCCTCTAGCTCCACTTAAGAACATCCAGGAGCCGGATTTTTAAAATTAATATTACATGCATATGCGGCGGAGGACTCATCTCCTTCACTCCGGATCCAGACTAAAGCCGTCTATTCATTGAGTGACTTTTACTTGGATACCCAACTATGGGTTGCTTGCACTCTAGATTACATGAATACTATCGATACATATATCTACCATCAGTAGATATATAGGTGCATGTATGGGCAACAGATCTAGAATGTAGACAGCATGTTAGATTAATTTTGTATCTTTCCCGAAGAATTGGATCGCCTGACTTGATTAAGAGTCACCTAGCTTGACTGGTTTCTCATCACATTGAGTTTCGTCCCTCCTAGGCTACAAGGCTTTTAGCCCAAGAACCAATCCCACCAGCCAGATGCACGCCCCGCTCCTCCTGCTCCAGCACCACGCCCAGGATTCTCCCGGTTCGAAGGTGGAATCCACCTCCTGCTTCTACGAGTATCTCTACCACCACCGTTCCGTACTTCCCTTACCTTCTCATAAGCACATCCGAATCCCTCCGGGAAAGCGGTGACGGTCTCCGTCTTCGTTTCCGTTTCCGTGATCGTAATGGAGATGGAGGCTACCTCTTCAGGGTCACCAGCAGAATCCATTGATGTACATGAACACGGAACAAGGAGTGAGAGAGTTTGGGACATCACTATGTCTGTCGTGACAGTGATGGTTACCACCGTCGCTCTTTCGTCAGGCGTTGAAATAGGAAGTGTTGCTTCCTCGGTTGTTGTTGGTGGTGTTTTAATGGGCGCATGTGGAGTGCAAAGCTCTCTGTAAAGTGCTCAGTGTGAGTATACCTGTCCTCACTGATTTCAAGTAAATACTGGGTTCACCTACCCTAGGGGACAACACCCTTGGGGTACGCAGTAATACCCGAAATAACAGCCCACTGCGCCAGGAAATGAGAATAATGCCGTCACCAAGAAAAGAAAGCCTATGGCAAAAAAAAGTACAACGGAAACAAGCGATATTGTTCCACGCGTAGATCTATGAGAGCCAGGCACATTCACGACTTACCTCCATTACCATATCCACAGCAAACCTCCGCACAGTACCCGGGTAGATCGCAGGGCTTCTTCCAGGAATCGACACAATGACCATCCCCCTCTTGCCTTGCAAGTACCCACGTTTCAGCTTCTCCTGATTTCGCATTGTCTCCATGCATGGCGAAGGAAAATTGAACTATCGGTGCGAACGGGGCGATATCCGCTGCTGACACTATTTCGAGGAAAATAGCCCGGACTGATAAAAGGCTGAATAATTGTAAGAACATCACACCAGCTGCCGGTCCTATTGCTTAATCACCCTAAGATTTGTCGAAACAATGGCTTCTGCTTCACAGAAGAGTCTGGAGAGAGTCTATACGCATGCAGTATATAAGAGCATCCAGGGGATGCTATGATGGTATATATATACAACCCCACTGTGAGGCTAGAGTCTGTTCCCCGATCTTCCATAGCCATGGCCTGTATTGCACTCATCCTGTATATATTCCGTATATATTTCTTTAGTTTCCTTCTATCCAAGAACTATGTACAAGGTTTATCTTAATGTTATGTTATCATTGCCACAACGCAAATGACCACTCTCTCTGGCATGGACAATAAAATGAGAGCATGCACGCGGCAAGCCAAGTGGGGCTTGATACTACCTAATGTGCACCTGACATGAATTTTTGGGTGTGCCAATAGATATTGTTGGGGTGGTACACAAAAGTTCCATCAACCGAGCATTCCTTAGTATAATAGTCATGCTATTGACCTGTTAAGCAGTTAAAACGCAACTATAATATAAGAATTGTACATGTTGGGTTTGAGTGACAGAAACATTGCTTTTGATCATTTATGATCTTGGTAGCCGGCGGGGAGGATAAGGGTTTTGTTTTATCCCCACAGCGGGCGCCCGTATTACTCAGGATGCATGTCCGTTTCGCAACAGGTTGCTCCTCCTCCGTCCTGCGGGCGGCGACAGGAGCACATGTAAATACTATACATATACATATACATGTACAGTGTAGGGTAATATAGATGAGGACTAAAGTCCAAATTCTCCGATTTGTAAAACGCCTTCTCTGTGAAACGAAGAGATCCCAAAGGAAAAGTGACGGATCATTTCGAGTACATAGTTAGAATTATTGATATTTCATCTCTTAAAGGCATATCTAACACGATACCACAAAAAAGAATTTCATTTGTACATACAAGCTTAGGATTTGGTCAATCGGCTTTATTTCTCAATTGAATGCCTGCATATCCACGGTTGGTTACATCTGGTAAAAAATTGCCCATATTAGTAATGAGGCTATCACTATTTAGCGTATTGATGGGGAACTTTGGAAACTTTAACCATTAGCATAACACTTGCAGCGACATAGCAATTAGGTGCAGTCACTCTCAGGATCAATTTGATCAATTGATGCAAGTATTATATTCCGGTGAACCTATATCAGGTGCTGTATGTATGCATGTATATATCACGCGAGCTTGCTCCCCAATTACCCTGATTTCGTATTTTCTCATAGGTATGCAATAGGAGGCGGAAATAGCTTATCAGTGTGCCGTTAGAAGACAGGTTGATTCTGGCTTATATACTATTGTATGCGGTCTGATCTATGTGCAAGATTTTGTGCACATTTAGAGGCCCAGGGCTCGCTCTTACTTTTATTACTCATTTCCATAACTTATGTTACAATTGTTTGCATAGAAATTACTCTTGGTACAAGCATCGACGGGTACATGCGGATGCTAATATATGTACTATCTTTGATATTTCATGTATGGGGCCAGCATGCACTTCGGCCTCTGACATGCATCCGTAGGACTATTTTAATACATGCATTGCTGTACATACACACCGGTACTGTACATATGTATCAACACCACTCTATAGTAATGGACCAATCACAGCCTATATGTATTCCCACCCATCATACATGTACATCCAATATGTACATGCCCTTACCTTCCAGCCAATGGGAGATCAGATGCAGAATCTTGAATTCGTAAGTGAATTGAATGCCTGAGGTGTACACATATCCGATATTTCAAGCATCGTTTTTTGCTCATGATACAACCACTCATGATCACGTGAGGACTAGACATACAAACACTCGTAGACAGGTATGCTCTATGTATAGCTAGTACCTTGCAAGTCGGTACCTGCTCGTTGAGTAGAAAAATCCAGCTTACTTAAGCTTAAGTTCGGAAAACTTTGCCATGCCTATTTTGGGGGGGGGCTTAAGGCCACGGCGTGGTGGTTCTACCGATGTTTCTTATGTGTCTCAATCTCCAGATTTCCATCTTGTGTTTGTTCAGCAGACATTAGGGTGCGAAGAAAGCCTAGAAATCGGCTCCCTAAAAATCGGCTCTCCGCAACCTCAATGACGCTTATCACATCTCGGGCTGGCACAACCACTGAAGCCATGGGATTAGGCGAGTCTAATGGTACCTGGTATCCCCGGGGAATCACATGATCTATTATCAATCCATCCTTCTCACCCGCCGGTACCACGACCACACCTAGTTATAGTGGTATTGGTAGGCCGTACGGCATTGTGTCGCGCTCCCCTCCCTTCGACTTCAGTCCATTTGTACTATTCTCCGATGCGAATTGCCCTCATCTTGTGCATGCACAGTAGACCGACTACTTAAAAAAATTAAGGCGTATAAATATCGGTTAGATTGTTCAGCGATATTGAGGTTCATAAGTATTGGTTAGGGATTGATTAGGTTGTTCAGTGATACTTAAGCTGTTCTATCGTTGTGATCTAAATACGGGGGATTATCCTGAGCTACGATCAAAGCTCTTGAACATGTTTTAGGCAGTTCAACAATGTTCATGCTCTTGAACAGCACTTATGTGCAATAAATCCGGTGTTGAAAGAACGTTAACGTACTTGAACACTTTTTTGGTAAATCAGTACTCGTATTCATATGCATCCCCTAGTGGCGACTCGGTGAACACTGCTTATCTACCAACACCCATAATAAACCTCTGGGACCGACGTTGTAGTTGGATAATCGTCGGACAGGGGTGCGGTCTCTGATCTTATATTAGGTAGCCTGAAGACTATTTGAATATTGTTACAGTATGTCAACCATGGCGTCATTGCAGAGCTATTATCCCTTACCAGCCTCAAGTAATGTTACTATGTATAAATTAATCATATATAACTATAGCAATGCTAGCATCAAATTAGTCTGGTTATAACGCATTAAAGCCTACATATTGTAGGCATACATACAGAGTACATCTATATTTCTTATTGATATGTCCACTTCAGCTCTGATTCGAGCCAAACTACCGGCATAGATAATATACCATATAATTTTAGTTATATTTAGTCCCTTGTGAAGCTGTAAAAATACGTGTGGTTTTGGCGGAGTTGGTGTGCATGTCTAATATCATTTTCACCTCTCTGTGTTCGAGCCCCAACAGTTGTACACTCATATTTTTACTCCCTACCGTATCTCAAGTATCTCAACAAGACCTTAAACGTACTAAAGTATGATCAACAGTACTCAACTTCAATTCTATGGGTAGTCGAGTGGAAACCATCTAAGGTATTTCTATTCTACTGAGATATCCTATCCACTCAAATATCAACTATATATAAAGTATATATAGTTTTGGCTTTGATGTCTTTCCTTTCAGGTCCGGGTGTTTGCAAGCGCCTTCCATGCTCTGTTTGTGTCGCTGCTTGTGTGTCGCTGCTGCTGTTGTTGTCGCGATTGGTGGAATTGAGTTGTGAAGTATAGTAATAAATCAGGTGATGCCGGGGTGATCCCAGGTAAAATTAGACTGGGGCATTGCCTAATCCCATGGCTTCAGTGATTGTGCCAAGATTCATGCACAGAGTAACTTATCACCAGCGGTGCACTAAGCGGCCCCAGCTCGAGTTGCCAGGTCATTTGAATTTCTGAACGAAGTTGATCGCTACTTAAGTGCCGTTATGGAGCTCACGGCGGGTTGTGGTGCATTGTGGAGACGAGGCTAGCTTTGTAGTAGTTACAATTATTCCCTCGCTTCGAGTCGGCAGTCACATGTCTATACCACGCTAAGACTAGAAAGATCCACCATGTACCTATACTGTACCTTAGATATCCCCCGCACTCCAAATTTTGGAATTAAGCATACTCCACACACTAAGAGGCAGGCATGGGGTAAAGACAGGTGGCAACCTAGTTGAGCCAACGCCGTTGAGAGGCGTTAGCTACTAGAAGGCAGGTTGGCCGGGATCCGCAGGCTATATCACGCCGTACTTCGGGCTTCTTTTCTATCCGAACTGGTGATGACTTCGGTAGTATTATTTCCGCACTCCATCATACAATGATGAATAATATATCTCTTGTCATTGGATTGCCACTGACCTCCGGTGTATCAAACTCCCTGCTTGAACCGACTCTCAAGATGCCGGGGGTTGAGGAATGGTCTACAGGTTGAGGGAATCCATCCACGCAAACTCATATCGAGAGCTGACGGCGAGCTTCAATACAAGCTGATATTATGGCGCTAATTGTCCCAATATTTGTTAGATGTTTGCTTCAACCAGGAAAAAAAAGTAGATAATTTATTTTCCGAATTTCGGGGTCTCTTGCTGAATTACAGAGACCGGATGTGTGTATGCTCAATATTTCCGGCGGTTCGCTACAATAAAATGCGACACAATCCTATTGTATATAGTGCGGTAGCACTTGGCCCGCGACCGCGATCTGCATGAATACTCCGTAGAGGTCACAAAGGCACACAGGTCCTACCTAACATACAACGTCAAACGGCGCTTCTTGGCGGTGGAATTACCCGGAATGCGGAGACGAAAACGGGGAGGCGGGCGTTCTACCCATAAAAGCTTGAAAGTTATTGTGGGTATTGAATGAGCCTAAAGTGACGAAACCTTATGTGCTATATGTATACCGCGAAACTTGGAGCGCGAGGTTTAGTCACAAGTGCTTAACCAAAAAGAAATCTGGGGAAGGAAGTGATATTCAAAAGGCATGGGTATGCATGTCTGTGTCCTATATAGGACTGTCTGCATGGTTAATCATATTAACAATTATTGAGTGGATCTGGATCTCGTTTCAGTATTGAAAGTAACTAATATCAGAGCTCGGGCGAATTCTTCCGTGAGCAAGCCGTATGTCAAGGGAATGTTGAAGCTCGCGGTATCTCTGAAGGCTTGGAAAGTATCCACAGAGAACTCAAATGCCTCAGAAGACACAAAATAAGAAAGGATTGGCATGCAACGCTCAATGTAAGACAAGTGTAGATGCCATGTGAAACCTCGATTCTTGATGGCGGGCTGGGGTATTGGGCTAAGGTGAAATAGCCGGTTGGAACCATAGATGGGCACGCTCGCCAGATGGAGTATATCGAGTTAACGGCCCCACCCATGGTCATGCATAATAACGGAAATGTGGGTGACATGGCTAGGGGGTTAAGTCAAAGTCCTAACTTCCCCCCCTGGTCCAATATTAATCTTTATGAGGTATATGTTCTCTGCATTATATATACCTCCTCTCAGCACCCCGTCTTTCTTTGTTCTGTGGAGCCGGTGGACTTTGAGCGGACGAAGACAGTTGACAATTGCTCATGTATCAACTTTAGGGTCCTAGCAGCCAAGAGAAACCCAGTATACGACCAATTCAGCGAAGGCCCAAGGAAACACGAGATTCAAGATGGGTGTCCTTTCACATTTCGTCAAAAATGAGGCTATGAAAAATGATCCTAAAGAAATCTACAACTGGAGAGTCTATGTCCTAACATGCTCGGCCTGTTTTGCCGGTGCACTGTTTGGTATGGATACCGGTGCCATCGGAGGTGTCCTTAAGCTGGATACCTTCCAACAGTACGTCCCAGCCCATCCACCCAACGCCACAGGCGAAAGGAAATCCTGAGATTTACTCACACTTCTCTTTAGGAAATTTGGATATATTCAGGACTCGGCAGTCGCCAAAGCCAACCTCGAGGCCAATATCGTCTCGACCCTTCAAGCTGGTTGTTTCGTTGGGGCATTAGCAGCATACTGGTTTGCAGACAGCATGGGGCGGAAGCCCAGCTTGATGTACTCCGCCCTCCTTGCCTTGATCGGAACTGTCCTACAAGCGGCAAGCAGTGGTTACCTTAGTTGCCTTTATGTTGGAAGGTGATTGATTGAACATGACCTCATATAAATGATGCACGAATACTGACTGAAGTAATAGATTTGTGGCTGGTCTTGGTACTGGTGCGGCCTCTATGTTGAACCCCTTGTATACGTCAGAGAATGCTCCCCGAGCTATTCGTGGTGCCTTGACTGGTCTTTACCAACTCTTCGTACGTTCCCCAGATTCTTGGGTTCACCAAAGCAAATTTTCACTAATCTTTCATCAAGATTGTCTCTGGTGTCTGCGTAGCATTTTGGATCAATTACGGTAACCTCCTCCATGCCAAGGGTGACTCGCAATGGATCATCTCCCTTGCCCTACAAGGTCTCCCAGCCGTCTTCCTGTTCTTTGGTATGCTCGTCTCAAACGAGTCGCCTCGACACCTTGCAAAGACCGACCAATGGGAGAAGGCCGCCGTTGTTCTTGCCAAAATCCGAAACCTCCCAGAGAGCCACGACTACGTCCAGGCCGAGCTTAACGAAATGCGAGAGCAACTCGATCTCGAACGCAGACTTGTTGGTGGTGCCGGATTTTGGGACTTGCAAAAGGAAATGTGGACGATTAGGGGAAACCGAAACCGTGCACTCATCAGTATCGGGCTCATGGTTTGCCAACAAATGACCGGCACCAACGCAATCAACTACTACGCACCACAAATCTTCACCAACCTCGGATTGTCTAAGACTGAATCTGGTCTGTTCGCAACTGGAATTTACGGAATTGTCAAGATGGCTGCTTGCTCTGCATTTCTCCTCTTGGCCGCTGACTCCCTCGGGCGCCGAAAGTCACTCCTCTGGACCTCTATCGCTCAGGGCCTTTCCATGTACTACATTGGTATATACGTTCGCGTCGATCCCCAACAGCCAGGTGCTCCTGTCCCTCCTGCCGGATATGTTGCTATCGTCATGATTTTCCTTTTCGCGGCCTTCTTCCAATTTGGTTGGGGTCCGGTATGTTGGATCTACGTTGCTGAAATCCCCAGCTCCCGCCTTCGTGCCATGAACGCTGCCATAGCTGCTGCCACCCAGTGGCTCTTCAACTTCGTCGTCGCGAGGGCCACACCTACCATGATGGTCACTGTCGGAAAGGGCGGCTATGGTACATACTTCATCTATGGCAGTTTCTGTTTTGCTATGTTTATCTTCACCTGGTTCTTCGTTCCAGAGACCAAGGGTATGAGTTTGGAGAAGATGGATGAAATCTTCGGTGTCATTGACAACAAACTCAGCCCACTCGATGAGGAGGCAGGGATTGAGGAAAAGCGAGGAAAGCATTTGGAGGACAGCTAGAGTGAGGAGGCATTCTCTTAGCATTTGTTCTTTTATTTTTGTTTCCTCCTCATGAATAGTGAGAGCGCAAGGGGTGGCGCCGCTAAGTATGCTTGTAACTAGCTATGATCATGAAATGTATATATAATGACTGCCTATGCACCGACCAAATTATACACATCTACAGTACCATAGGAGGTGATTTAGTCAAACACAAAGATATATTGTCTATCACATTGGACAGCGCCTAACATCTGTAGCGAGATTCTAAATAGAATGCCTTGAGCGGCGGCTCAGCAAAATTAGCTACCCCAGGATAAAAATTACAACTAAATGCTGACATTGTTTACCTCAAGGGGCCTCTCCGAAAACATGCAAATGTCTATGTATTACAGTGGCGCCCCAAAGTTACTCCCATAGTTCCCACAACCGGTTCAATCAATACTAGTATGTAAAGCACCAAGGTAAAGTTGAACTAACTGAGCACAGTCACTGGGATATCAAAATCTCACCCGTACCTGTACAGAAGTATAAAGTATAGGACCTAGGAAGTACATCTACATATTTCTAGGATAAATAATTTACCTACCCATACCTCCGACACGCTGGAAAAAATATAGGCGAATACGAGAGTTGAGCGGGTTCGATTCAGGGTAACTGCACACCCTGCACAATCTCCCACTTGGTTCGATCGATAAACGCATTTCTGATCTTAATCGCAGTCCAAGCCCAGTGCAAGTTGAAATCAGTCTAAGCGATCGGGTTGGATTTGTGCTCGAAGTTGTTAAGTACAAATATCTATATACTTTACCAATATAGTGGTGGCGCAATTCATATCAAAGGGTATTACTTTATTATTTACATTCTGGCATCCCTGGCGCTAGCGCATGCATAGGCAAAACAGAAGGATTAATCCGGTGCTAGATGTGCGCTAAGGGCTACCTAAGGAAGAGACTAACCTAAGGAAGAGACTAACCTAAGGAGGCACTGAGTAAAAAAAACCCAACCAGGTAGTCTCGGCCAATCGGGTACCGAGAACTATGGAGTTAAGTGATTTACTCTTGATTACGGGTTATGTAATCCGCTGCGGATAGGACTCTGTGTAGCATATCACAAAGTTATCGTAGTGTAATAAATCCACAATCACCAACCAGGCTAAGTACCTACTACTGTACCTAAGGTTACGAGCCTTCGGCTGTCTGGTTGGCACCCCAATTCAGCACCCCTGAACTTTTATGCCCGATCCTCTCTTAAGCGCATATTTAAATAGGTATAGTCTGGTTACAAAGTAGGCAAGAAATCGTGTTTCTGTGCACCTTCTATGATGTACAGTACCTACCATTTGCAACCAAGGCCATAGTTTCCGAGGTTCCAATATTGTGTTGATATTTACTCTGGAGTCTCTCAGTAGTCCCAGTAAATTAGTTATGATCACATCAGCGAGGCAGGGACTAAACCGCACCTGGCGGTCTAGAATCATGATATGCCGTCTCAATTAAACATGAAACGGTGATCTTCTTCTCATAGACGTCGACATTATATGATGTATGCAATATGATGCTATTGGAGCCGTAACTATCGCGAAGCAGTACAGTATAGTATAGTCTCGCCGCGCAGAAAAAAACACCAGAATCAAAACCCAAAAACCAGCTCGTGGAAGCGAAGCCTGTTAATATATAGCCACATAGAAACATTCACCCCATACCAACGGATCTCTTCCTCATTATACTCCTACGGTAATCACATCCAGAACTAGGGGTGTCTTGAGCCTTCGGCAACTGCAATGCGATAAATCCGACGCCCCCCCTGCTCATCGCAATTAGATATATCAATGCTTACGGATAAGTCAATAGAATTCATGGGCATAAAAAACCAGGTCTAATCGGATTTATCTGAGCAGATAGATTAGTGCCTAGTTAGGGGATAAGCCACTTGGAAACACTCAAATCGGGTAGATATCCGGGCTCCATGTAAGGGCCTGTACAGTCACACTCACCCTCCATGAACGGCTTCCATGTCTACTCATATCAATGGGGTATTCAGACTACAAGTTGTTTATTATCTCATCTCACACCACCTGACAATACAATCCTAACCGGAGTAACCCTCAGAACAAAGCTAAGGGTAAGATACATTATTGCGTGAAGTAGCGAGATCAAGACCCTTCTGAAGTTACCAAGTATCACGGTGCCTGCTGATCGGATGCACAGATAGTTAGGTACCTTGTGCCAGCCTGACTAGCAATCACACATATCAAGGTAATATTCGGAGGCACTACGCCAGGAGATATTCACTCTCGTGGTCACAACCCCAATTGCAGAACCAGCTGTTCGGTTGCAAGTATCGGGTCACATGCAAGGCCAAGCAAACCTCAAACCCATGGATAGGACATGGGAGGTCACAAGATCAATGGACGCGCAGAGTCCCAATAAACGTTTAAATTCAAAAAAAAAAAACACGCTCAGAACTAAATACAACACCAGTGAAGAAAAAGGCGGCACAAGCATTACCTCCCACTCATTTCCCTCCAGGTCTAGCCACCTCCGGACCAGTAGCCAAGCCGACCCGGAGTTGCGCCCCCCCACCAAATCCCCACATGAATGCTCATACGTAAAATACAAGAAATATGCATCTCTATAGCATCCGGGTCATTTTTACATCTCCCGTCCACCGCACCCATGAATGCACACCAAAGACCAAAAAGAATGCACCAAAAGAAAACCCAATTGACACATATCAGAACCTCAAGAAACTCCAGTCCAGATAGCAAATACTAGACACAGAATATCATGGAATACTGATGGAACATGCATAAGCAGATTTCTTTCGTTCTTTACAAGAGCGCAGCGGCAGCGATGGCAACAGCAGCAGCCATACCCACGGAGGCCCCAATAACACCAGCAGAGGAGGCGTCGTCCTTGGCTTCTGGGGTGGAGGTTGGGCCTGTGCTAGTCCTGGTAGTGCTGTTCTTGCTTCCGGTTGGAGTGGTAGAGTTGTAGTGAGTCTCTCCGGATCCGGTCCCAGTGGTGGAGGGGGTCTCGACGGCAGTCTTAGTTGTAGTCTCAGTTGTAGTCTCAGTGGCAGTTCCAGTGGGGTACTCGCTCTCAGTAGTGGAGGATTTGTAATCGCCCTCCTGGGTATCGGAAGTGATTTCGAAAAGTCCAGTGTAGTTGACATCCTCTGGACGGGGATCCTTGCCCCACTTCATCTCGAAAGCGTAGTCCTGTAAATCCGAACGTTAGGACATTATCCCAGAGAAAGTTTCTATATATACCACATACCTTTCCAGCGGGGGTGTCAGCTGGGACGTCCCAGGTGTAGTTACCCCAGTTGTACTCCAACATTACAATCTGGTAGAGGGTATCCAAGTCCGTGCGGGGTCCCTTCCTCAAAGTGAGGTAGACTGGTCCCTCGGTATCAGCGGTCCATTTGATGGTGTAAGGCTTTCCAGCTGGGATGACTTCTCCCTCAGCAGGTCCCGCGAAGCCGTTGTAGGCGGAGGCCAAAGCGGCGAAGAAAGTAACAGCAGTGGTGGCGGAGGCAAAGAACTTCATTTTGATTATTGATTGATTCTGAGAGAACTGAATTAAACGTATTAAAGAGCGATGGAATTGATATCGGCTACGATAAAAACCTGAAAAGGAGTGTGATGGTCCGGTAGGCCAAAAAAAGACTGAAGAGAGCGTAGGGATGCTGTGAGCGATAGTGAGAGAGAAGAAAACAGAAATCCTGGGGGCAGTCCCAAGGATTTAAGGTGATCCTCCCCTGGGCGCTTGGAGTTTTTCCCTAGGCCGGTTCCGCATCGTGAACATCCATATCGGCTGTTGTGGCTAGTTTGGCGGTGAGTGGAGGGGCCACCAGGACCCCTATTCTGCCACTGCACAAATGAGGAAGCACAGGACCAGCGCCTACCGACTTCGCCCTTAGTATAAGCCCGAACCACGTGCCGCTCGCCCCTCATCTCGCTTTACCACCACCAGTACCTCCCTGCGCCTGTCAGAATTGGGCCAATGCCCATCAATCCAAGCCGTAAACATCTGGAAAAGCAGCAATCATCTCACGCATCCGCAATCTTAAATTTTACCCTTTTGAACGGACGTTTGCCTGCACCTTTGCCACCCAGGCCTGTAATTTCAAACTGGGTTAGTGCGATGCTCCGCCGCTAGGCACCTTCCGGCCAAGCGACAGCTCTTGCTTGCATTGAAATTACTAGCTTTGGCCAATCGGTAATTTGGCCATCCAATCACGATCCCTTAGCATAATCAATTCAGCCAGTGTGCTGCGTTGCTGTCTCTTGTTCCTGAATGATTGACGTGAAACGTTTTCCGCTTGCTTGTGTATTTATGGAAACAAATCAAACTTAGTGTCAATAACAGACCACCGAGCTGTGAAATTACAATATTAAGGGACAATACCCGTACTGATTATACGTCTTCTTCCACGCTCGGCTGCCAGAGCTCGAGCTTAGCAGCAAAACACTCAAACCCCAGCGACGCACAAGCACTTTGCACTGGAAGGAACCGTTAGAAAGGAGCTTGTGGAATGTCCGTGGGGCTGTCATAGCATAACAGCTGAACAAGCAGGCTTTTCCTAGTAGGTTCATCGCGGAAGATCTGAGCTAATCTCAATATCCCGAAGCAAGCGGCGCTCCACCTCAGCTCTCTGTTGATCTCTTCACAGCAAGCTTCAAAACTCCAGAGGTATTGGTAGGTACCGGGCCAAGATACCTACAAGCCACTGTATACTACTAGTAGATACTTGAGCATGGTATATAATTTATTAAGTTGTAGGCGGAAATAGAAACCTCATCCAAAGTCTGGAAACTTAAGCTCAAAACTGAACCGGTGATCTTCATAGAAGCAACTGTTATGAGAGGCCATTTATTGCTACTCCCAGATTCCGTAACCCGACCTACGGGATCCTAAAGGAAGGTCATATCCTTGTACTAGCTGTTTCTCTTGCCATCTCCTTGGGAGCGTATCAGTAATATTCAATATGCCCCCAGCTCTAGGGCTCTTAGTATTTCCGTACATACGGGCGCTGTTGATAGAATCATGCTCTAATTCCAAAGCTCTCTGGAAATTACACAGCCATTGACCCAGAATTCATCCCCCCCATTCTAGAAAGTGTATTTTTCCTTTTCCAAAATAAGCATCGATAACTTTGCGACCGTTTATCATTCATGTCTCGGAGCTTCCCTTCAACCACGACGGAGCTCATGCATCCAAGCCGCAACCCCGAGATCAGCAGAGATCTGATCGCACTGCCACTCACGCGCCTCCTGAGCACCGTAGTATGTGCGAAGCTTTCGATTTCTCCTTTATCTAGTGAGTGGCTAATGGTGTGCAGAACTTCGTGATATCCCCAGTAGTAATTTTGCACATGTATGTGTGTATACTGAGTACCTAGCTAGGCTGGACTTGACATATTTCACCGGGTCCGGATAATTTGCGGTATTGCCGTGCAAGTCCTTGTGTGGACTTCCCAACGGCCTCAGGCAAAGCTTCCGGTCATTGAATCGAGCGCTACTACCTTCTAGTCTAGCTAGTTCTCAACAGGTCACGGTACCACTAAAGAAGCTGCACTCTAGCTGTAGATCCAGGAGAACCGTAGGAATAAAGATCTACATAATAGAAGATCGTCATCGATTCTCCCTATTGCATATAGTCCCAACAACAGCTAGCAGCCCCTTGCCATTAGACTAGTGCATTATCTTGGTATGTTTCCTGAGAAGAGAGCATCCAGAGGCATTGAGTCTTAAAGGCTAGAGTGTGGAAGCCTGTGTTCAAACAAACATGTTATATTTCCTTATTAGCTAATAGCTCCCTAGCACCACTTATTATGGATCATCCCGTGGATAAATACAATAACAGAAAGTGGAATATCCTGACTGCGGAGGGTAGTTCAAGATCACCATCAAGATATTAGTTTATATATTTAATTTACGCTATTTTCGGTCTTATATTTCTACTGCATTTATTCTCTGGCATTTTCTTGGAACGTCTGGCACCGATATACAAGTGTTACTTTATCTGGGACCGTCCAAGCCAAATAGGGTAGGCCTAGTTAATGTTGTTAATGCCCAGCCAAACTCACAACCCCACTACCATAATTAGATGTACTGACCATCTCCGATCGAGGTCGACTATTTCGGTCTGACTTTTCACATTCAATACCATATTATCCAGCGTTCGGACATTCCCACTACATAGTACATACATACATACTGTATATATATATGCATATGGTCGCCAACCAATAGCTAGCTGCTACTATATATGCATTCCGACCCAACCGTATCTAGTGCCAGTGGCTCGACTGTGAATCCATAGAGTGAAGGCTGATGTAGCATCGATGGTTGGGTTGGGGAATCGCTGAGATATATCTGTAAAGACCTGACGTGACATGGCGTAGGGTGGTCAAGAGCTGTACATGTAGGACAGATGTGTGGTTACATGGACTGACCTACTTGTTACATGTACGTACATCGGTAAGGATAGAACAGTGTCACATGAGCGAGCCGTCACATGAGTGAGCCGTCACGTGCTTCTTTTGCTCGCAGCGATGAAGTCACTTATATATGTAAGTATACCAATAGTAGTATGTGAATACTGAATAGTAACCGTATACTATCACTACCAGGCACTTAGTTTCCAATTATGAAGGGAAAGCCAACTAGTACTACCAGAAGACAACTTTCGAACGTTTCACCCTTTGAATCAAGTATATCTACCTCCCAGAAAAAGTGTACCACAAGAAGTAAAGACACCGTATCCACAAATCCAACTCAACTACTGTAAATCCCATTACCGTACCCTATATATGCTTTTGAAAAATCTCCGCCAAACCAGTGCCACAAAATTTCATCAAGTCCATCTCCAAAGGTTGCACAATCTTATGATAAGCCTCCTTCTTGAACTCATCACATTCCAGTTGAGTCTCCCTTAGGTCTAAACCCGTGATACATCGTCTTACGGATTCTCCATAATTGAAGCCTGCCTCGTCGTACAGCTGATCGATCATTCTCGCTGCAATGGCGTGTTCTGCTGAAGCACCTTGGTTCCCGGAATTTCCATTGTGCAGTGAATGCAAGTCTTTCCAATAGCATAGTTCTATGAGAACAATTCCCAGGCAGACAAGGCTTTTGTTGCATCGAACCAGAAGGGACTCTGCAAGATCTTGGGGCGTTGGTGGGACAGGGGCCGTGAATGCTTGATGTACGACAGGGTGACTGAGGTCTATATTCTGCCTTCCGCCAGCACCCAGGGGTTCTCGGATGAAAAAGATGTCCTGTTTGGTCCACCTTTCTCTGAGCCATTCAGTCTCATGTAGCTGCAAAACGGATGATGCCAGGTTCAAACTGAGTTTTAATATTTCTTTTTTCGGGGGCTTAGGCCAAGTCGATAGCATCTCGCCAAGAGAAACTGTTTGGGCTGGCCTGGTCCCGGGAGTAGATTTAAGGACTGCTTGTCTAGGAATCCAGACCCGGTGTTTCATTTTGCCATCACCAACGAGCAAACCGAGGCATGTGTGAGTTTCTGGGGCTTGGTGAATCGCCGAGCAAAGGCATTGGATTGCTTCATCAGTGGGCATGAAAGTGGTCTCCTCCTGTTCAGTGCCTTCGCTATCGGTTTGAGTTTGCAAGCTAAACTTGACTTTGGAAATTCTCACCGACATCCCAACATCGTTTGAAATATTGGGTGGCATCGGACTGGGACTTCGAGACCGGTCACGAGTAAGGCCAGTATCCCCCCCCAACCACTTAGATATCCTTTTCATTGGTGACCGTTTTGTCTGAATACTTTGATTATTGTCGCTTAAATGTCCGTGAACTTGTAGGGTTCTATGGCCGTCCAGTATGCTGCATGTAAGTCAGCTAAATAGTTATTTTATGGAACAAGTAGGGGGCTCGGTTTACCTGTGGCTGTCTAGCAGGTGGTTATTAGGGTTCGGCAGCCCGCTTTCCAAACAGCCTGGGGGTCTGCATACAAGCTGGTGTTCCCCACCTGGTGAACTCTCACCGGCACCAGAAGGATCTTGGAGTGGTTCAACTTCAACTCCTCGCCAGCTGGGGACCTTAGAAGGGCCCCCATCCCCACAAACCACGGGAAAGAAGAGACTGAAGCGTAGCAAAGTGCCGGAGTGTCCTCTTCTATGAACCGGTTTTACCCCGCCGAATCGCATCTCTAACTCTAAATTTGCCGCGTGAGGAGTCTTATAGTTATGCAATAGTTAACAATATTAATTGGGTGTCCGTAACCGAGCCTAAGTCTCACGTGTGTCGGGTATCTTGCCTACATACCTTACAAGGACAACTAGTGGATGACTGTAGTTTCTCCTTAAGAATATGGAAGATCGTCACTGCTTGTTTCCGAACCTGCTTGTACTGGTCGGGTATATCGGTTCCACATGCACGCTTGATCTCGGGAACGAGAGTGGGCGGAACCCCATTGACAAGCTTATCGAGATTAAAGTTGAGTCTATTGATGAGATCAATTTGCTCCTGGCGATATTCCGGCGTGAAATCTTTAAGAACCCGGAGCATCTTCTTATAATCAGCCTAAGCAAAGTGTCCGATGGAGATTAGTAAACTATTAGTATATATATATGGTTACGGTTGTATATACACCATCAAAATTGGACTACGCACCTTATCCTCATTATACTTCTGAAACCGGTGAGCCAGCTTCTCTAGAATTTCGTTCATTTCCTGGCAAGCGCGGACAAAGCTCGGGACCGAATGCGATGGCAGACACGCCAATAGCTTCTCTTCGACGGATGGATGCCAGGGCATTGGTTCCGCAACTATCTTTGGGTTTATCCCGGAAATGGCCACGAGGGAGTACCAGATATTGTCGAATTTAGATTGCTCCATTTCGACCTCGCGAAGAAAATGGGTGAGCGTGGCTCCATGTCTCTTCATTTGTTTAACTCGTTTGGCTGCCTCTAGGTAGAACTTGATGCCTTCGAGGACGAGGGGAAAAACTCCTAGTAGAAGACCGGCACATTCGATCCCAGTGACCATGATGGACTTGCTCGTTAGTTGTCTGGGTGTGTAAAAGTTTATAGATAAAATTATTATGAAGCAATAGATTGCAAGAAGAAGACCTTGTACACATCACACATTAGATGGGTGCATGCGGCTGATGGTTGAATTGAGCGCACGTGCGGCGGGGTAGTCGTCGATCGCTGCTATGGACCTGCAAGCTTACAGAACTAACAGGACTGCGATATGACCGACATCGGTCATCGCAAGTCTCAAGAATATCAAGTATCGCTACTAAGTTCCAATGGGGGTCCCTATCGATCCCGATCATGAAAGCTACAAGTCGCGGTCGGATAGCTGCCCCTCTTATACAAAAAGCTCAATTGCATCATATTACACACAATGCATAAGTTCGTTTAGCCACCTCTTACACCTTACTGGGACTTCATCACCCCCTCAAAACAACTTCTCCCCCAATGTCCAGAGGAGTTGGGGCGCTTCAGAGTCTGGGCTGGTAACACCGGTGCCCATCGAACTGACCGAGTATCCCTCGACCATCGTCTACGGGAGGCGTCGCACATTCACGCACAAGTAACGAAACTTCTGACCCACTTATTAACAGATTTAGAGAAAGGTAAGGGCTTGTTCAGGTTCTTTTTCTTTAGTTCGCAAGACAAACATTAACTCGCAACGTGCGGAGCCCAAAGGTATTCGCATGTTTGATGATGAACAGCTGCAGGATCCGAGCCAGCAGTGGGAGATTTCCTTTGAGGACGATCCAGAGTTCATGGAGGAGCTTGGCCTTACGGAAGCAGACGAAACCTCAGAGCCCGAGATCGAAGCATTTGTGACATTGTTGTCGGACATCACACATATCATTACATGCTTGTACAGATTTTCAATGGCTATGTGGAATGCCACTCCACGGGATAGGTTACACAAGATCACGAGTATAGATGTCTCGCACTTTGAATCCTGGGATATAGCGAACATTGAAGACAAGTTCCCTAAGGCACCGAGCTATCTCAAACAAAGACTCGGAAAAGCAAATACCAGACGTAGGCAGCTCATGAAATATTATCAGGAGCACCATGGAGCGATAGTTCAGTATATCGATCTTCCATTAGCCTCAGATGGCCACATGGTACAGCGTCAGGGTGCTCTCGAAAGTAACCTGATGAAACAAGCCCAGGAGGGGAGGGAGCGTGAAAGTGGTTCTATTGTCAACCCCCCTACGACCCCCCCCATTGGTGTCAAGTCGGTGCCGACTATCAAGCAGGATGCTTTCCATGTCCATGGCATCATGAGTATCGAACCTGATGAGGATCAATTGTCACAGATATCCGATGCAGCCTCACAAAAATATGGAAGGGTTCACATAGCCCCGCCTCCCAACCCAGATGCTGCGTACAACGGCACACCATTCGAATGCCTCTATTGCTTTCAGATTATCAGCGTACGGGATCGGCGTGGCTGGAGGTAGGTTATTAACCAAGCTCGTCATATATGTTGCTTCGGATGCTAATTCTTACTATCATCTAGGAAGCATGTCTTCAGAGATCTCCAGCCATATATCTGTCTGCACAAGGACTGCCCGAGACCCGAGAAACTGTATAGCAGCCTTCATGACTGGTACGGACATGAAGTTCAGGCTCACAGGCGAGAGTGGTATTGTAATGTCTGCTCAAAGGCAATGCTGAACAGCGCCCTATTTGAGGAGCACGTGGAACAAACTCACCCCGAGATAGCTCTGCAGTCGAATATCAAGGCATTGACACGCCAATGCGAGCGGGCAAAAATCTCCAACGAAGAATGTCCATTATGTGGTTGTGCACTGGCCTCCTCTGAAGTCAAGAAACATCTTGCAGGGCATTTGCAGGAAATAGCTCTCTTCACGCTGCCCAATTTGGTGGGTGATGAAAAGGATGAGGGGAGGTCGGAAAGGGGGCAAAGCTCAGAGGAAACTTCCAACAATAATCGAGGTCGACGCTCCTTGGGAAGCTCGGTATTGGAGTTTGAGTCTAACCCTGACCATGACCGTGAGTCCTCTAGCGGGGGTGGGGTGACCCTGCTCCCCATTGCAGCAGCCAAGGCCAATCCAACGTCGATGATTGATGTGATGAAGCTGCTCCTCCTCAATGGTGAAGATGTCGATGCAATGGAGAAGCAGTGTAGAGTGACCGCCCTCCTTTTTGCAGTGACTGGGGGTGACGCTGAGGTAGTCCAACTTTTACTTGAAAAGGGAGCAAATATCGAGGTCCGGGATACCGAACATGGTTTGAGGCCGCTTCATTTTGCCGCACAATATGATGGTACCGCCGCCATCACCAAGCTATTGCTTGAAAATGGTGCCAACATTGATAGCAGGTGCTCTTCTCAAAAAAGGACAGCACTCCAATATGCGGCGATGAATGGTTGCTTAGAGATTGTCAAGCTGCTGTTGGAGCACAAGGCGGATGTTAATATGGATACAAGTAGCAGGACGGCCTTGCAGGCAGCTTCCGAGGGAGGACATCTCGAAGCCGTCAAGCTACTGTTGGAGCACAAGGCGGATGTCAATGCAATGCCAGCATTCAAGAACGGGAGGACATCTCGAAGTCGTCAAGCTACTGTTGGGTCACAAGGCGGATGTGAACGCAAGACCATCAAACTATTCTGGGAGCACAGCTCTGCAGGCAGCCTCCGAGGGAGGGCATCTCGAAGTCGTCAAGCTACTGTTGGATCACAAGGCAGATGTCAATGCAAGACCATCAAGCTATTCTGGGAGGACGGCTCTGCAGGCAGCCTCCGAGGGAGGGCATCTCGAACTCGTCAAGCTACTGTTGGAGCAAAAGGCGGATGCCAATGCAGAGCCAGTATTTCATAGCGGGAGGACGGCTCTGCAGGCAGCCTGCGAGGGAGGGCATCTCGAAGTCGTCCAGATACTGTTGGAGCACAAGGCGGATGTCAATGCAGATCCAGCGAGTGAGGGTGGCAGGACGTCTCTACAGGCAGCCTCTGGGGGAGGGCATCTCGAAGTCGTCAAGCTACTGTTGGAGCACAAGGCGGATGTCAATGCAGGGCCAGCATCTAGGAACGGGAGGACCGGGAGGACAGCTTTGCAGGCAGCCTCTGGGGGAGGGCACCTCGAAGTTATCAAGCTACTGTTGGAGCATAAGGCGTGTCAATGCAGAACCAGTGAACTACAATGAGAGGACGGCTCTGCAGGCAGCCTCCGAGGGAGGGCATCTGGAAGTCGTCAAGCTACTGTTGGAGCACAAGGCGGATGTCAAGGCCGCAACAGGCAGATACAAGGGCATCACGGCGCTAGAAGCAGCCACCAGGGGAGGGCATCTCGAAGTTGTTAATGTGCTACGTGCCCATCTGGAGATGGAAATCCTTCATAACATCTAGACCCCGTCTAAAGCCCGTTCCCGTTTACCTAACAGTGATGTTACAATTGATGTTCAGTGCGAGCTGGGGGCTGCGAATTATTGGAGCATTCCTTCTCTTTCACCTTCCCTGAAAAAGCTGCAGATTCCATAGTCTGAGTGGTAGTAGAGAATCAATATTGTTCATTGATGATGAGAAAAGATTATGCAACCTACCCTATCGCCCTATAGCCAGATATATATGTTTGGGATGATGAATTGGTAGCGAACCTACCTTGCCCCGTGGCCACCTACGTAGTGGAGTAGGTATGGACATGATCTGGTAAATCCTTGTGCAGCCCCGATTAGGAATGATGAGATCTGAAGTACATGCGTTATGAAAGATATAGTTAGGTATGTCTAGTGCTAATCTGAACATCTATCCCCGACCTCATAGGGGAATATATATACGTCGAATTAGAAACAACTTAAAAGCAAGGGTTTATTTAACCACTCCGTTAGGCAGGGCCCATGCCAATCGATTGCCATTAGATGCATGAAGAAATATCCCTGCTTGTTAACCCCAGGGAAATCTAGTGACTTGCGGGAGATCTGATGTCCATATTATTATGGCGTGGGACTTTCCTATGGGCTGTGTCTACTAGTCTGTGAGGACGCATATAAATAAGGCAGGCTTCTGGCGGAACTGGAATAGGAATAGGAATAGCTGTAGTTATAGGCTAAGCGGATCAATATCATGAGGTTGTGAATGGTCAGTATAAATAAGAAACAATCCTACTGTGAGGGGATGTACGAGACTGGCAACCCGATCATGGTGCATGAAAGGAATTATACCCAGCTACATCGGAGCCATACTGTAACTAGTACTGTAGACTATGGTGCGACAACTTTGAGAATTTATTCTGTATGGAACAACCCCTGATATTAATGTTCAGAAGAATCTGGTCTAATTCAGAAAATTGAGGGGGACACAAGCATGGGAATCCGTCTATTACCATGTAAAATCAAGAAGAGGAGATTTGACCTATCCATGTTGTTTAACTGGAGTGGAAGTAGAAGTTAAGCTGTACAATGTTAAAACCCTTGATTTATGACTATCTGTCCTAAGTACCCGCGTGTTCTCTAGCCATCAAAGTTTTAGCCAGCACATTCTTCCCCATCGATACACCAAGTAGTCTAGAGACCTGACCTACCCGTGTATCTTTTAAAATATTTTTCCATCAATTGATCGTTCACATTTCAAGGCCTATAAGACATGGAGGGCAGCAAGCCCCGTCCAACTTCCACCTTGTTTTTTTGTCTTTACAGGTATAGAGAATCTCTGCGCTTACATATTGATCTACACAAGATCATGATTGCTTAAATTTGGGAATTCTGTAGGCTAAAAGTCTACCCCCTATCCATATTCAGAATTAGATGTATGATAATCATAACGTTGGTGTTTCTAGAGAATCCTAATAGATTGGGGTCTGAGGCTGGTTAGAATTAATGTTGGTCTTTTGGAGCAGGCAGTTAGGTGGCTTTTAGCTAAGTAACATGTACCATGCCACATTAGCACTCAGCGCGTAGATTTGTGGCATAACTAGCTGTACATAGTTACATGTACAATACCGATATACATGATAATTACTATTACATTAGTACTCTGTAGTCCTTACCCGATTACATTGCCAAGTCTCTGTAGGAAATACTCTCGGATGAATGCAAGGCCGAATGGAAGGCCGATCATGGGCAGAAAGGGCAACTTTGAATTATGCGAGAAGGAACTGGGATGACCAAAAGGGCAAGTTTGAATTAAGGATCAAGGGATATAAGGAACGAAATCCGCGAAGGAAAAACAACAAGGCAGTAGAACCATAGCATCTATACTATAGCGATCTCTATATAGCCTTGCCGAAATATATCTCTACTTCTCTCTCTCTACCAAGATTCCTCCGCTTAATAACCTCGTAATCTTTACAGTCTCCATTCTATAACTTATAATTATAAGGCATTGCTGTTACTTCCTAACATATTACCTACATTCATTCATCCCACGTACCGTTCAGCAATATGTTCATTCAGGTCAATCACACACCAGCACTCACAAGTTCAGCAGCAGACTAGAAACTAGACATAATATAATCTCCCTACTAAGCAACATCCATTACCTTTTCACCTCCGTCTTTGAAGATCTATATGTATCCCTCCCTCCATTACACTCTTAGCTACCCATCAATGTATATCTATTACAACCATATATACAACCTTCCATCAATATCCCAATCTATAATTCTGACAATTCTATAACTGAATCCTATTGAGGTATCTCGATTATATTAGATTATGTTCCTCACATGCATGGCCATGGATACCTGCTATCACTCTTCAAAGGATCTTGCTGTCCGTTAAAACCCCAGGCAACCGCTACACATCACCAGTAGCAGCACCAGGCTACCATCATTGCTACTAGCGAAAAACCAGCCATAACTATACCAACTTAGTGGATAAATTCTAGTTGCAAATACAATTCAAATCCGCATATGTTGATCTATTACATTACCCCCCCGCGCCTACGGACTCCTTAATCCCTCCCATCCATTTTCTTGAAAACAAACACAAATACACAATATAACCACTACCCACGCAAACCAAGGAAATAGCCAAGCCAAAGCCCACGGTGGCACCTTCCCAACCGGCCCTCGACACCCCGCCCCGAATTTTCTCATTAAGCAAAGTTCAGTCATTAATTAAATCCCCCATTAAGTTACCAGTCCTAGAATCCACAAAGAGAAGCAGAGAAACTTACAAGGGAAAGAAGAGAATAATGATATCATGCAATCTCAATCTCACATGATGAAGAGAGGGGGAAGGGACGCCGTCGAAGGGTATTTCTATTACTTGCCGCAACTCGGCCTTGATATCACTTTGGTCTTCCTGTTTGCATTTTTATGGGTTTTTTGTTTTTTTGTTTTTTTTGTTTCTCGATTTCCTACAACCAGGCTTGGCTTGCCAACCGTTGAATCCACTCGAGCTCGTCATACGTCCTTTGCTACGGATGTGCATACGAGTACTTAATTTTAAATAAAAAAATTCACTAGCTTTCATTCATGTCTTGGCAAGCGCCGCTAGTGCTATCTTTGGGTTTATCTTCGAATTTACATTTCTATGTCGACTTCGCGGAGGAAACCGCCGTGGGTGAGTGTGGCTTCGTGCCGCTGCATTCTCTTAATCCGACTGAAGCCTTCGAGAGGACGAAGGTAAGAGTCCTAGTACTGTAGGTAGCTATAAAGCTACTGACACATGTAATATTCGATCTCAGTGCTAGTGACCATGATGGGCTCGCTCACTTGTTGTTTAGGTATGTATGTTTATAAATACAATATTGATAGAATATTATGTTGATACAATAATGTAAACGAAGAGGACTGGAAGAGGACCGCATGTACAGTATATGCAGCGGCTGAGATAATATAATTGCACGTGCGGCGGGGTAGTTACGATACCGTACCGCTGCAGGCACTGCTGCGATCATCGATGCCCACGAAAGCTCTATTGCAACTCTTTAGTCTGTTGGCAAGTCTCAAGAATCTCAAGTATTGCTATTGCTGCGCACACTAGTAGACCTCGGTCGCCTCGCACTTATAATAAAGTTCTAAGATATATCAATGGATCCGAAGGTCCCTATTAATCCCGATCACGAAAGCTCCAAGCCGCGGCTGGATAGCTCTCCGGCCCCTGGCACAAAAAGCTCAATTGCATCACATTATACACAATGTATAAGTTCATTTACCCACCTGCTCCACCTTGTCAGGACTTCATCCCCTCCTCAAAACAACTTGTCGTCCGATGTGACGGAGGAGCTGGGGCGCTTCAGAGTCTGGGCTGGTAACACCGGTGCTCATCGAACTGGCCGAGTTTCCCTCGACCATCGTCTACGGGAGGCGTCGCACATTCACGCGCAAGTGACGAAACTTCTGACCGACTTATTTACGGATTTAGAGAAAGGTAAGACCTTGTTCCGGTTGTTTCCCCTTTAGTCCCCTAATTTGGACTTGTAATTGAAGACGAGGAAGAGGAGATTTTATTTCGTTTACTTGGTTTTTCCATTTATCTTTTCTTAAGCTCGGGAAGGCATAAGGGCCTCCGAGGGGGTGCTATCGAGGCCATTCATGAGTTCGATATTGTATATGGCTAACTCACAACGTGCGGAGTCTAAAGCTATTCGAATGCTGGATGATGAACAGCTACAGGACCCGAACCAGCAGTGGGAGATTTCCTTTGAGGACGATCCAGAATTCATGGAGGAGCTAGGTCTTACGGAAGAGGGTGAAACATCAGAGCCCGAGATCGAAGCATTTGTGACATTGTTGTCGGACATCACACATATCATTACATGCTTGTACAGATTTTCAATGGCTATGCGGAATGCCACTCCACGGGATAGATTACACAAAATCACAAGTATAGAGGTGTCGCACTTCGAATACTGGGATATCGCACACATTGGACACAAGTTCCCCATGGCACCGAGTTATCTCATACAAAGACTCGGAAAAGCAAATACGAGACGTAGGCAGCTCATGAAATATTATCGGGGACACCACGGAGCTATAGCTCGCTACATTAACCGCGACCCTCCATTACCCTTAGGCGACCGCACGGTAGAGCGTCAGGGTGTTCTACAAAGTAGCCTAGCCCTGGTGGGGGAGGAGCGTGAAAGCGGTTCTATTATCAATGCCCCTACGACCATTGCAAACTCCATTGTTGCCAAATCCCAGACCACGGTGTCGACTATCAAGCAAGACGCTTTCTATATCCATGATGCCGTGGGTGTTGGACCCGAGCCCGATGAAGATCAAGTGTCACAGACATCATATGCAACCTCGGCAAACAATCAAAGAATTCGCATATCCCCGCCCCCTGATCCAGATGCTGCATACAACGGCACACCATTCGAATGCCCCTATTGCTTTCAGATTATTAGCGTACGGGATCGACGTGCCTGGCGGTAGGTTATACACCATGTATGCATGATGCTTTCAATGCTAATTCTCACCGTCATCTAGTAAGCATGTCTTCAGGGACCTTCAACCATATATCTGTACGCACAAGGACTGCCCGAGACCCGAGAAACTGTACAGCAGCCTTCATGACTGGTATGGGCATGAAGTTCAGGTTCACAGACGAGAGTGGTATTGTAATGTCTGCTCAAAGGCAATGCCGAGCAGAACCCTGTTTGAGGAGCATGTGGAACAAACCCACCCCGAGATAGCTACCCAGTCGAATATCAAGGCATTGATAGGCCAATGCGAGCGGGCAAAAACCTCCGACGAAGAATGTCCATTATGTGGTTGCGCGCTGGCTTCCTCTGTGGTCAAGAAACATCTTGGAAGGCATTTGCAGGAAATAGCTCTCTTCACGCTGCCCAATTTGGGTGATGAAAAGGATGAGGGGAGGTCGGAAAGGGGGCAAAGCTCAGAGGAAACTTCCAACAATAATCGAGGTCGACGCTCCTTGGGAAGCTCGGTGTTGGAGTTTGATTCTAACCCGGACCATGACCGTGGGTCCTCTAGCGAGGATCTGGACCCATTAGGGACAGGGCTCTTGGGGAACCACGGGGATTCAGCCTATTCTATGTATGGGCCCAACACAAGTCCCGCTAATGCCCGAGACGATCCGACTTCGACTATTGATATGGTTAAACTGCTCCTCCTCAATGGTGCAGATGTCGATTCCGTGGAGAAGGAGTGCGGAGTGGTCGCCCTCCATTTGGCAGTGAATGAGGGTGACGTTGAGGTAGTCCAGCTTTTACTTGAAAAGGGAGCAGATCTCGAGGTTCGGAATACTAATCATGGTTTAACGCCACTTCATGTCGCGGCACAATCTGATGGTAGCGCTGCCATCACCAAGCTATTGCTTGAAAATGGTGCCGAAATTGATAGCAGGTGCACGTCCCAAGAAAGGACAGCACTCCAATATGCGGCGATGAATGGTTGCTTAGATATTGCCAAGCTACTGTTGGAGCACAAGGCGGATGTCAATGCGGAACCAGCGTATTTTGGTGGGAGGACGGCTCTGCAGGCAGCCTCCGAGGGAGGGCATCTGGAAGTCGTCAAGCTACTGTTGGAGCACAAGGCGGATGTCAATACAGAACCAGTGGAGCATTTTGGTAGGACGGCTCTGCAGGCAGCCTCCGAGGGAGGGCATCTGGAAGCCGTCAAGCTACTGTTGGAGCACAAGGCGGATGTCAATGCGGAACCAGCGGAGGATCATGGTAGGACGGCTCTGCAGGCAGCCTCCGGGGGAGGGCATCTGGAAGTCGTCAAGCTACTGTTGGAGCACAAGGCGGATGTCAAGGCCGCAGCAGCCAGTCAGTATGGCATCACGGCGCTAGAAGCTGCCACTGAGAGAGGGTATCTCGAAGTTGTTAATGTGCTACGAGCCCATATGTAGAGCCCATATGTAGATGGGAATCCCTCATAACAACTAGACTCTATCTAGAGTCCGACCTCATATACCTATGTAACAGTGATCTTACAATTGATGCTCAGTGCGAGCCGGGGGCTGCGAGCTATTCGTACATTCCTTCTCTTTCACCTTCCTTGAAAAAGTTGCAGATTCCGTAGTCTGTTGGTAGTAGAGAATTAATATCGTTCATTGACGCTTACTTATGATAAAATATTATCCGATCTATCCTGTCGCTCTCTCTATACCTAGCCCGATGTTTATGTGTTTGGGGTGATGATTTGATAGCGAACCTACCCCAGTATCAGCTAGGTAATTACCCCATAGCCATCTACATAGTAGAGTAAGTATAGACATGATCCAGTAAATCCTCCAATTAGGAATGATGAGAGCCATCTGGAATACCAGTCCCTCAGTAAGCACATACTGGGGGCGGCATATAAATAATATAGGCTTGCTTTCAGCGGATCTTGCATAGGCATGGAATACTTGTAGCTAGGTATTAGCTAGGTATATCATGCATGACGTCTAGGTCTCCATAGTCTGTTCAAATAAATTAGAAAAAGGGATGACTGTATTCTCACGTTTAAAGTCATACAATTAGTAAGCATACTGTAAGTAATTCTAATATTTATTCCTCATGCATTTGCATTGATTGGGGGGCTCCTGATTATATTAATATTCGGGAGAATAGGTATATTTTCAGTAGTCTACGTGTATATGTATGTATGTATGTATACCTACCTTCACCTCCCCCCATTTTGCACGCACCCCAGCTATCACTCACCTCAATCTTACCAAATCTTCTAATCCCACGCTATAATTCTAGATTCTAGCAATATGATCTATATACATTCTACTTAATCCTAGCAAAAATGTATCTTTATTATATTACCGTATGTTCATATGCATGGATGGACACCTACAAAATATTCCCATCCGTTCCAACCCCGGGCTGGACCCCCCACGAACTTTTTGAACCCATACCACCACCCCAGCACCACCACCCCAGCACCACCACCCCAGCACCACCACCCCACTACACCATCCCCAACCCTACCAACCTACTCCCCCAATTTCTATTCACAAACAAAACTGACAACTAATACTCATATATTGATAT
>Ga0307511_10000485_pt1 | contig 42928 bp, 32 predicted proteins | sample 13_EM_MG_FD_200266 | JGI IMG/M metagenome (GOLD analysis project Ga0307511, IMG submission 200266) | Populus trichocarpa ectomycorrhiza microbial communities from riparian zone in the Pacific Northwest, United States - 13_EM | ecosystem: Host-associated > Plants > Roots > Unclassified | place... | reverse complement strand
AGACGTGTCCCTTGAAACGATAGGTGACTGCATGCAAAAAGCGCGGCCCGGCACCAGCCCGGACCTCGGCAACCAGGCGGCCGGCGGCAGCTTCCACCGCTTCGACGTCATTGCCGTCCACCTTTTCCGAGGCAATCGCAAGCGCCTGGGCGCGCGCGGACACTCCCTCGCCCGCGGTCATCGGGCCGGTTGGCGTGGTGGCCGAGATGCGGTTGTCCTCGCAGACGAACAGCACCGGCAGTTTGTATACCTGCGCCCAGTTCATCCCTTCCAGGAAGGGGCCGCGATTGGCGGCGCCATCGCCGAAAAAGCACGCGACGATATTCGGCTTGCGTTGCAGCTTGAGGGCATGGGCCGCGCCGGTCGCGATCGGAATGCCGGCGGCAACCACGCCATTGGCCCCCAGCATGCCCACCGAAAAGTCGGCAATGTGCATCGAGCCGCCCTTGCCGTGGTTGTAGCCGGTGGCACGCCCGAACAGTTCGCACATCATGCGCGTGGTGTCCGCCCCCTTGGCCAGGGTGTGGCCGTGCCCACGGTGCGTGGAGGTCAGCAGATCCTCGCGGACCAGGTGGTGGCAAACGCCGGCGGCCACCGCTTCCTGGCCGGTCGACAAATGCAGGGGGCCACGCACCTTGGCGGGCTTGCTGGTGGCCGCCAGCCCCCAGGCGGCTACGCCGCCCTGACTGGCAATTTCGGCGGCATCTTCGAAGGCGCGGATGCGGCGCATCACGCGATACAGGTCGAGTAATCTTTGCTCGGGCACGGCGGCACCAGAAAAGGGCAAAGCGCGAGAGTTTAGCAGCTTGCCATGACATGTATACCAACTTCGCCGCCTAAGTTCATGCGCAATGCAGCATTTCCCGCGATTGCCGCCTCCCTGTGCAAGAGCGCAACAAGCCACCCCCAAAACTGGAAGTATCTACAGCTTATGTGTTAACCTTTCAGTACGGTTCGAGGCGTGGGGGACAGCATTGTCCCCGGGCAGGGATGCGCCAAGACTTGCAAGGCCCCAGGGAGATAAAAGGATGGCCCAAGAGGAATCAGGCAAGGAGGGGGGGTTCGACGAGGAGGATCTGTCGAACGCCAAGACTATCGTCGTGCCGCGCGACCCCATGATGCAAACCGGCACGCACACGATGGTGGATCAGAGCGCGCCCAAGCACCGCGGCGTGCTGGCCGCCGATTTCACCGGCCCTTCGTACTCCGAACTCAAGCGCCGCGCCCAGGGCCAGCAGGACAGCCGGGTCGCCCTGCCGATCGGCTTCCAGCTCCACGAATACACCATCGAGCGCATCCTGGGCATCGGCGGTTTCGGCATTTCCTACCTCGCCCACGACACCAACCTGAACGCCAAGGTGGCGATCAAGGAATACCTGCCCGGCGAAATGGCGGTGCGCGACGACCAGGCGCCGACGGTGATGCCGAAGGCGAACGACTACGAGGAAGACTACCGCAACGGGCTCGAGCGCTTCCTGATGGAGTGCCGCACCCTCGCCACCTTCCGCCATCCGAACATCGTCCGCGTCTCACGCTTTTTCGAGGCCCACAACACCGCCTACATGGTGATGGAGTTCGAATACGGCGAATCGCTCGCCTCCTGGCTGAAGAAACGCCAGGACAGCGGCGAGGGCCCGCCCGACGAAGCCGGCGTCCTGAAGATGTTCGAGCCGCTGATGCAGGGCCTGGAAGTCGTCCACAAGGGCGGCTTCATGCACCGCGACATCAAGCCCGCCAACATCTACGTGCGCGACGCGGACGGCAGCCTGGTGCTGCTGGACTTCGGCGCCGCGCGCCAGGCCTCGGCCGGCGGCTCCAAGGGCCTGACCTCGATCGTCACCCCGGGCTATGCGCCCTTCGAGCAATACCATTCGCACGGTCGCCAGGGCCCCTGGTCCGACATCTACGCCTTGGGCGGGGTGCTGTACTGGATGGTCTGCGGCAAGAAGCCGATCGAAGCCGCCGCCCGCTTGCAGACCGACCCGCAGGAACCGGCCTCGGAAGTGGCGAAGGGTAAGTACAGCGTCCGCTTCCTGAAGGCGATCGACTGGGCCCTGACCCCGGACGACCAGAAACGTCCGCAGTCAATTCCCGAATTCCTCCCCGCCCTGGTGGGTGATGCCGATGTGAAAATGCCCAGGGGCGGCCCGAAGTCGAACGGGCGCCGCGGCTGGATCAAATGGGCGGCCGGCAGCGTGGCGGCGGTTGTGCTGATCGGCGTCGGCGCGGGCGTGGCCCTGAAAATGGGTGGCGGCGCCGGCGGCGGCGGTCCCACCATCCGAATGGGCGTGATGCCCGGCACCAGCGGGGCCACCGAAGAGATCCAGATCAAGGCGTCCCTCTCGAAGTTTGCCGACTACCTGAAGAAGGCTACCGGCAAGGATGTGGTCATCAGCGTGGCCGACGGCTTTGCGACCGAAGCCGGCAAGGAACCGAAGTACGACATGATCATCGGCCCCACCTACAACATCGGGGTGGCGGCGCGCGACTACAAATACGCGGTGATCGGCAAGTTCCGCGACGTCATGGCCTTGTTCATCGCCCGTTTCGACGCGCCGATCGACCGGCTCGACGACACCAAGGGCCAGCGCCTGGGCTTGCACATCCGCACCGGCATGACCGGCCCGATGGCCGCGCGCGTGCTCGATTCCAGCGGCCTGCCGCTGGCCACTTCCTTCTCGCAACTGACCGAGTTCAACACCACGCATGAGGACGACATCGCCGAGGCGCTGGTGCAGAACAAGGTGGACGTGATCGCCCTGTCACCCGGCGGCTGGGAAGAGGCGGAAAAGCGCTTTCCCGACAAGCTCAAACTGGTCACCACCAGCGACCCGATGCCCGGCTATGCAATCGCGCTGCGCGGCGACTTGAACCAGGACGAATCGCTGAAGATCGCGCAGGCGCTGTACCGCATCGACGACAGCGAGGAAGGCAAAGCCGCGCTCAAGGCCATCAGCCTGGGTTCGGCGGCCGGCAGCCTGGACATCAAGCAGGCGACCTCGCGCGAGTACATCCGCGCCACCGAAGCCATTGAAGCGGGACGCAAGCTGTTCCCGGCGCCGAAGTAGTAGGCACCCGCCGCCCCTGCTCCGGCTAGATCAGTCCGGGGTAGGAGCCACCATCCAGTTGCAGATTCTGCCCGGAGATAAACCCGGCCTGGGCGCTGCACAGGAACGCACAGGCGTCGCCGAATTCCGCCGGCGTGCCAAACCGTTTGGCAGCCACCGTTTCGGTGATGCGCCGCCGCGCTTCGGCCATGTCGATGCCTTGATTCTTCATCATCCGCTCGGCCATGAAGCGCTGGCGGTCGGTGTCGATGCGCTCCGGCAGCAGGTTGTTCAGGGTCACGTTATCCACCGCCGATTCCAGCGCCATCGCCTTGGAAAATGCCGTCAGCCCGGTGCGCGCGGTGGTCGACAGCGCCATGTGCGGGCGCGGACTTTTGACCATCGCCGAAGTGATGTTGACGATGCGGCCGAATTTGCGCGCACGCATGCCTGGCAGCAATCCGCGGATCAACAGGATAGGCGCCAGCATATTCGCTTCCAGCGCGTCGATCCAGGCGGCGTGGTCCCAATCGTCAAGCTTGCCGGGCGGCGGGCCCGCATTGTTGTTGACCAGGATGTCGGCTTCCGGGCAAGCGGCAATCAACGTCTGCCTGCCTGCCTCCGTATTGATGTCGGCAAGTACGGTATTTGCCTTGGCGCCGGTCTGCGCCAGGATCTGCGCCTGGGCCTGCGCGAGGCGCTCGGCGTCGCGGCCGTTGATGGTGACCAAGCAGCCTTCTCGCGCCAACGCAGTGGCGCAGGCCAACCCCAGCCCGGCGGAGGATGCCGCCAGCACGGCCTTGCGGCCTTCGATTCCCAGGTTCATGTCGGTTTTCCGTCTTTCTTGTCGGTGCTCTTGCCTGCGCTTGAAGACCGCCTGGCTTGCGGTTCGGCGGGCGCGGCGCTTTCGCCATCCGCCCGCATGGATTGGTTACCGTCCTGGCTGTCGCGCTTGTCCTTCCGGCGCGGGTTGACGATGCCATAGCCGCTGCCGTGGCTGTGGGGGTGCTCATGCGCGTGATTGTGGCCATGGCTGTGGCCGCGGTCATGCGCGCCGCTGTGCGAGTGGCTGTGGCTGTAGCCGCCATGGCTGTGACGGCGCGTTTCGCCGGCCGATTGCGCGTGTCCTGCGTGGCCGCCATCGTGGTCGCTGCGCAGGGCAGCATCCTGCCCGCCCGGCCGGCTGCCCTGATGCGATGCCTGGTAGTGCATGCGCAACAGGTCGGCGCCGTAGTCGTTGCCGTTGGGCGTACGCACGATGGTGTGGATGTGGAACTTGGCCGGTTCCTTGTTGCTCAGGAACACGCCCGAGTGCTGGTCGAACTCGATCATCACCACCGGACTCTGGATGCGGTAGTAGAAGGTATCGATGTCGCGGGTACCGCCAATCCAGCAGAAATGCGTGCCGTCCAGGTGCCGCTCTATCTCATCCATACGCGCGCGCATCGGCCCGTCGGGCATCGGATCGACGTAGGACTCGATAAGGTCAAGCAGGCGGCGCCGCTGTTCGCGGGTGAAGCCCTGCACCGCCACGCCTTCATAGGGAATCACCCGGTTGTCCTGGAACGCGCCGCCCAGCTGCAGCTGGTCGGGGCGCTGGCGCCGGTCCGGCGGCAGGTCGCCGCCCATCATCGAGTGGTAGACAATCGCCTCTTTCCGCTGCGCGTCGCTGAGCGCGCGCAGCAGCGCCAGGCCGCGATGCTCTTCGTCCTCGAACAGGCTTAAGCCCGCATGCAGCCCATCGTCGATGTAGCAGGGTTCGGCGCCCATGAAGGTCGGCGACATCACCAGTTGCGCGCCGATCACCAGGCAGTTCAGCGCCAAGTGGTGCCCCATCAGCTGCCAGCCCCAGGGCTCGGTTGGCGACGGCGTGCCAAACAGGCTGAAGTTGTAGCTCCACTCGTTCAGGACCTTGGTGTTGCCGATCAACTCGCCCAGCGCCTGGTTGAAGCGCATCACGTCGCGGGTCTTGGCAAAGCCGCGCGCACTCAGGCTTTCACGCACTACGTCGAGGATCGCTTCACGCACTTCGACCGTGACTTCCTCCAGCCGCAAACCCTGCGGATACAGGTACATCTCGGTGTTGTTCCAGCGCCGCCATTCACGCGCATCGACCGGAAAGCCGATGGCGTTGCGCTGCTCGGCCGACAGCATCGGCAACAGGCGCAGCATCGCCGCCACCATCGCCTCGGTGGGCGCGCCGTTCGGCGCCAGGGAATACAAGCCGGGAATCGCCTGCCCGTCGCTGGTCAATCCGACGAAAGGCGCGGCGTACATCTCGTTCCAGGGCTTGATGATCTGGTCGCGCGCGATCGGATTGTCCAGCGCCGCCGCGGCGTGCTGGTAATGGTCGCGCCCGTCCAGCACCTCGGCAGCCTTCGGGTGCGACCGCGAGACGTAGGGACGAAAATCCTCTTTCTTGCGCATGACGGTTCCTGCGTTTGTTACCGGCCCTAAGCCTTCTTGGTCGAGATATTGGCCGACTTGATGATATTGGCCCACTGCACCCGCTCGACCGCCATCATCTGCGCGAATTCCTTGCCGCTGAAAGCAATCGGGTCGAAGCTCATGTCGCGCATGTGCTTGGCGAACACCGGCTCCTTGGCCAGGGCCAGCAAATGCTTCTCCCACAATTGCAGCACGGCCGGCGGTGTGGCGGCCGGGGCGAACAGTCCGTACCAGTTCATCACCTTCAGGTTCTGCAGGCCGGCTTCCTCCAGCGTGGGCACGTTGGGAAACGCTTCCAGTCGCGTGGTCTCCAGAGTCGCCAGCGCGCGCAGGCGGCCACTTCTCACGTGCTCGCGCACGGCTTCGGCCGACTGCACCAGCATCTGCACATCGCCGCCGATCAGCCCGATCACCGCCGGGCCGCTGCCCTTGTAGGGCACGTGAGTCATCTTGATGCCGGCCTGCTGGCACAGCATCTCCGCGCTCAGGTGCAAGGAGTTGCCCAGGCCGGGCGAGCCAAAAAATAGCTTGCCCGGCTCGGCCTTGGCCAGGGCGATGAACTCCTGCATGGTGTTGGCTTTCACGCCGCTGTTGATCACCACCAGGGCCGGGTTGCGCCCGATCAGCGCGATCGGCACCAAGTCGCGCCTGGCGTCGTAAGGCGGCTTGGGCTCGAAATTTTCCGCGATGGTGATCGGCGTGGGCGGGGCGAACAGAAGGGTGTAGCCATCGGGATTGGCACGCACCACCTGCTGCGCGCCCAATTGCTGCGAGGCGCCCGCGACGTTCTCCACATAGACCGACTGGCCCAGCTTGGACGACATGCTCTGCGCCACCAGGCGGCCGACAAAATCCGGCCCCCCGCCGGGCGTGGAGGGCACGATGAACTTAATTGCCTGCGCCGGATACGCCGCCTGCGCAAACGCGCGCGGCAACGCCGCCATCGCGGCCAGCCCCGCGCAGAATTCCCGCCTTCCCACTTTCATCTCCCGCATGTCTCCTCCGTTTCGGGCGTCGCGCGCCTAAGATATAAAATCGATTTTTCTTTAAATGCTACACTATGATCGATTATTTGTCATTGGCCAGCCAGCAGTACGAGCGGCGTGCACTACCATTCGCCTTCCGGAAAAGCCCCAGACGCCATGCCCAAAGCCGAAGCAGCCCTGCGCCTGCCTGATGCCGCCCCCGAGGAGGCACCGGTACGCACCCTCTCTTCCGCCGCCTACCTGCGCCTGCGCCGCGAGATCATCCGCGCCGAACTACCGCCGGGGCAGAAGATCAATATCCGCGAACTGGCCGACCGTTACGGCACCGGCCTGGCGCCGGTCCGCGAAGCCCTGAACCGCCTTACCTCGGAAGCCCTGGTCACCCAAAGCGACCAGCGCGGCTTCACCGTGCCGCCACTGGATGCGGATGACCTGGATGAGTTGGTGAGGGCGCGTTGCCTGCTCAACGCCATGGCCCTGCGCGAATCCATTCTGCATGGCGACCGCGCCTGGGAAGAAGGCGTGCTGCTCGCCTGCCACCGCCTGGCGCGCACGCCGCGCGACGGCGGCGCCGCCAATGAGGGGGCACCCGGCGTGCGCAATCCGAACTGGGAGGACGCGCATCGCGCCTTTCACTTGAGTCTGGTGGCCGGCTGCCGGTCGAAATGGCTGATCACCTATTGCGAACAACTGTTCGATGCCGCCGAGCGCTACCGCTATATCTCGCGCCGCGCGATCCGCCAGCGCGCTTCCGCCAACGAGGGCGAGCACAGCGCGATCATGCAGGCCGCGATCGACCGCGATGCCGGCCGCGCGGTGGAATTGCTCAATGCGCATTTCACCCGCACCGCCGACCTGGTACGCGCCCAGTTGAGGCAAACCGCGAAGCCGGCACGCCGCGCGGCGGCCAACTGAGAGATACCACGAGGAACCTGGCCCAGCGGCCGCGGCTCAGTAGTACAGGCCGTCCGCCACGCCGGCCGCTGTCAGGCGCTTGATCCACCAGTTCAGCGCCCGGCCGCTCTCGCCGGCCCGCCAGGCCAGGTGGCCCTGATTGGGCGGCGGTGCGATCTCCGTGCGCAGGCTCACCAGACGCCCCGCCTTGATGTGCGGCTGCGCCAGCCGGGTCGACAAAAAGCCGCAGCCCACGCCTTGCAGGATGGCGAGCAGCTTGGCCTCCATGGTCGGCACGGAGAGGCAGATGCGCGAGTCCAGCAGCCCGCGCGGCAGCATCGGCAAGTCGCGGGTGGTATCGGCGACGATGACGGAGCGGTGCCGGGCGATTTCGCTGTCCGGGATCATGCCCTTGATTTGCGCCAGCGGATGACCAGGGGCCGCCGCGAAGACGAACTTGAACTTGTGCATGGCCACCGCTTCGTAGCCGCCGCCTTGCGGCCCTTCGCCGGGCGCACCCACGATCAGGTCGGCGCGCCTCGACAGCAGCGCGTCCCAGCAGCCGTTCACCGCCTCATGCTTGAGGTGCAGCGAGGTCTGCGGCGCCTCCTTGAAGAACGCATCCATCAGCGGCACCAGGCGGTCCAAGCGGATCACGTGATCCAGGGTCAGGACGAAGGACGGCTCCCAGCCGGTCGCCAGCACCTGCACCTCTTCGTCGAACTCGGCGGCGCGCGCCAGCAGATGGCGCCCCTTGTCCAGCAACAAACGCCCATCGCGGGTGAAACGCGCGCGCCGGCCCGACCGGTCAAAGATGGTCAGCGCCAGGTTTTCTTCGATGTTGTGGATCGCATGGGTCACCGAGGAGGTCACCACGCACAACTCCTGCGCCGCCAGCGCGAACGAACCATGCCGATCGATGGCGTCGAGCACGCGCAGGTTGTCCAGTGTCAGCCGGTATTGCCGCTTCGCCATCTGGTGAACTCCATGCAACAAAACGGCCGATTTATTTCATTAGACGCGGGCGTAGCCCGTGGCTATTCTCGCTCGCGTCCGGCCCGCTTTCGGAGCGGTGCGCCGCTCCTGCCACAGCAAAAATGATCGAGACAAATTCCCTCATCTCTTCCACCGGCACGGCCCCAGCGGGGCGGCATTATAACGTGGCCATTGCCGGCTTCGGCCCGGTCGGCGCGACCCTTGCCGGCCTGCTCGGGCGCGCCGGCCTGAGCGTGCGCGTCCATGAAAAATCGCAGGAAATCTACCCGCAGCCGCGCGCGGTGGGTTTCGACCAGGACGCCATGCGCATCTTCCAGCACATCGGCATCGCCGAGGCCCTGGCGCCCTTCGTCGCGCCGTTCCGCGATGGCGTGTACTACGGCGTCGAAGGTCAGATGATCCAGCGCGTGCGCCGCATTGCGCCGCCCTACCCGCTCACCTGGGACCCCAACTACACCTGCGACCAGCCGGGGCTGGAGTCGGTGTTGCGCGAGGCCCTGTCCCGCGTCCCGCACGTGTCGATTTCGCTGGGCCGCGAGCTGACCGATTTCGAGGAACGCGACCACAGGGTCCACTTGCGCAGTACCGATGCGGCCGGCAATGTTTTCCACGACACGGCCGACTACCTGGTCGCCTGCGACGGCGCCTCCAGCCCGGTGCGGCGCAAGCTCGGCATCACCCTCGAAAGCATGGACTACGACGAGCCCTGGATCGTGGTCGACGTGATCGTCAACGAGGACAGCATCGGCCGGTTGCCCACCACCAACGTGCAGTACTGCCAGCCGGAGCGCCCCAGCAGCTTCATCACCTGCCCGGGCAACCACCGCCGCTGGGAGTTCATGACCCTGCCGGGCGAGCCGGACGCCGGCGTGATCCCGGAAGAGCGCCTGTGGCGCCTGCTGTCACGCTGGCTCAAGCCGGACCAGGCGCGTATCTGGCGCGCCGCCGCCTACCGCTTCCATGCCCTGATCGCCGACCAATGGCGCAGCGGCCGCGTGCTGCTGGCCGGAGACAGCGCGCACCAGACGCCTCCCTTTCTCGGCCAGGGCATGTGCCAGGGTCTGCGCGACGTCGGCAACCTGGCCTGGAAGCTGGAGAAGGTGATCCGCGGCGTCGCGCCGCAGGCACTGCTCGATACCTACATGCAGGAACGCCGCCCGCACGTGGTCGAGACCACGCGCATGGCCAAGGCCTTCGGCTGCATCATCTCCGAGCGCGACCCGCAAAAGGCGCGCGAGCGTGACGCGCGCATGCTCGGCACCGGCGCGGACGGCCAACCCGGCGAACCCAAGACCTTGTACCGCCAGGACCTGATTCCCGGCCTGGCGCACGGTCTGATCTCAACTCGGGCGCCGCTCGCCGGCAAGGTGTTTCCGCAGCCGCGCGTCAGCCGTGCCGGGGCCACGCCGATGCTGATGGACGATCTCGCCGCGCCCGACTGGCGTCTGGTGCTGGGTGCACGGGCCGCGCTGCCCTGGAGCGAAGCGTTCATTGTGCTGGCGCGCAAGCACGGCGTGCAACCAATTATTGTCGGCGACGCCGGCATGCCGCGCCGCGCCGGTGTGATCGCCGTGGCCGAGAGCGAAGGTTTGCTGCAGGGCTGGTTCGAAACGCACCGCTGCGCCGGTGCCCTGGTGCGCCCGGATTTTTATGTCTTCGGCACCTTCGATTCGATGGATGCCGCCGCGTACCTGCTGGACGAATGGGCCGCCGCGTCGCGAGAGGAATCAGTTGCAGCACCGGCCTTGAATACCTGAATCACTTTCCACTAAAACAACGGAGACAAGCATGAAAAACCGCCAAAGTGCCACCGTGCTGACATTGGCCTGCCTGACCCTGGCCGGGCTCCCCTTGGCTAGCCACGCCGACGACTACCCCAGCAAGCCGATCCGCATGGTCGTACCGACCCCGCCGGGCGCCGGGCCGGACGTCGACATCCGCCAGATGTCCAACCGCCTGGGCGCGCTGCTGGGCCAGCCCGTCGTGGTGGAAAACCGCCCTGGCGCCGCCGGACGCATCGCCGCCGAGGCCGTCGCCAAGTCGGCGCCTGACGGCTACACCTTCCTGGTCGGCACGCCCACCGCGCTGATCACCGGCCCCCTGCTCTATACCAACCTTCCCTACGACGCCAGGCGTGACTTTGCCCCGGTCAGCCTGGTCTCGACCACTGCCTACGCCCTGACGGTAAATGCGCAGGTACCCGCCAAGACCGCCTCGCAATACGCGGCGCTGGCCAAGTCCAACCCAGCCTACGCCAATGCCGGCACCGTCGGCCTGGGCGCCGCCACCCACCTGGCCGGCGAATGGTTTTCCTCGGTTGCCGATGCAAATCTGAAGTTCATCCACTACAACACCTCGACGCCCTACAACGACCTGATGTCGGGCCAGATCTCGGCGATCTTCGAAGCCGTGCTGCCGGTAATGGGCAACGTCAAGGCGGGCCGCCTGCGCATGCTGGCGATCTCCGGCAAGGCGCGCCATCCGCTGTTTCCGGAAGTGCCGACCTTTACCGAGTCCGGCTACCCGACCTATGACCCGCTGGTGTGGATCGGCGTGCTGGCACCGGCAGGCACGCCCAAGCCCATCGTGGGCAAGGTGAGCAGCGCGATCGCCCAGGTGGCGCGGGTACCGGAGATCATCGCGCAGCGCCGCGATACCGTGAGCGAGTCGGTCGGCAACACTCCGGACGAGTACGCCGCTTTCCTGGACGCCGAACGCGCCAAGTGGGGCGCGGTGGTCAAGCAGACCGGCGTGAAAATCGACTGAGGCGCCAGGCGATGGATCCATGGATGGATCCATGAACACTCTCGGACCCCGCCGCCTCCGGAGTCGCCCGGGACCTGCCCCCCTCGGGAGCCAGCGGGTATCATCTCGCGCTTCTCGATACCCCAACTCCGGAGAGCCCCGCATGAGCCCCAGGAAATACAACCGCAAGCCGATCGATGTGCGCGAACTGGGAGGCACGCTCGGCGTCCTGCTCGCCATCTTCGCCGACCAGATGAAGCAACAGGGCCCGGACGCCGATCCGGTCAAGATACTGCACGACGTGGTGCACGACAACGCGCACGCACATCAGCACGCCAACCCGCCGCCGGCCTTCGAGGAACGCGAGCTGGTGCTGGGCCTGCTCGACGGCCTCCACCACTTTTTCCATCACAAGGGCACCGACCCGCACGCCCCCTAGCCGGCCGCGGGAAACGCACCGGGCACGGTGATTGCGCGGATGCCCGGGCCGAAGGGCACACAAGGCGCGAGGCAGGGAGCACCGCGTGCCGCCCGGCAAATCCGGGCGGCACGCGGCTCAGGCGGCGACCGGCGCCGCCTGCTCCTGCCGCATATTGCCCAGCAGCGAGTCATCGAAAATCGCCACGGCGCGGGTCCAGCCGGCCGAGGCGCCGCGGATCTTGTGCGGAAAGCAGGAGATGATGAAGCCGTCCGGCGGCAGCGCATCGAGGTTGTGCAGCTTTTCCAGGTGGCAATAGCCAATATCGCGCCCAGCCTTGTGGCCTTCCCAGATCAGCGAGGCATCCTTGCTGGCCGCATATTTCTCGGCGGTGTGGACAAAGGGCGCGTCCCAGCTCCACGCGTCGGTGCCGGTCAGGCGCACACCGCGTTCGAGCAGGTACATGGTCGCTTCGTAGCCCATGCCGCAGCCGGCGCTGACGAAGTCGTTGTGTCCATAGCGCTCGCCGGCACGCGTGTTGATCACGACGATTTCCAGCGGCTTCAGGGTGTGGTTGATGCGCTTGAGTTCGGCCTCGACATCGGACGCCGTCGCCACGTAGCCGTCGGCAAAGTGGCGGAAATCCAGCTTCACCCCGGGCTGGAAGCACCAGTTCAGGTCGACTTCGTCGATGGTGATGGAACGCTCGCCCTTATTCATGGTCGGATGAAAATGGTAAGGGGCGTCCAGATGGGTGCCGTTGTGGGTGGACAAGGAAATCTGCTCCACCGCCCACACAGCTGAATCCGGCAGGTCCGACTGCTTCAGGCCCGGGAAAAAGGGCTCCATCTGGTGAAACGAATTCTCGTGGTTGAAATACTCGATCCGCGGCTTGAACGACGGTGGATCGGAAACCACGTCGTTTTCAAGATAAATCGATAAATCGACGAGTTTGCGCGGCATGCCTGTCTCCTTGCTATGGGTTTATTCGATACCCGGGCGGCGCTCCGCAGCACCGGCCTTTACGGCCGACTATCCTAGGCCGAGCCATCGGCGTCAAGGGTTGCGCGCGTCTGCCCTGCGCATGCTGCACATAAACCGCCGGGCAGGCGTCCAGGCTCACTCTCAATTTTCTGATTCGGCATCGCTTTACGCCCTGCCCCGGCTTGCGCCGAGTCGATGGTTACATCGTGTTACGTATTGTTATGGCGAATTAACCCGGGGGAATGGGAAGATCGGCCATCCTTGCGGTACTGAACCGGCCCGGTTAGCCGCATCTATCGATTGATTTTACCGATCCACCCGTCCAGTCATCTGGCCTCGCATAAATGCGGATAAACTGCCGATCCTTCCCGCAGCCCTTTCTCACTGACGAAAGAACACAATGAGTGAGCCCAAGCCGAACCGTCCCCGGATCGCTCCCTTGACCTCTTCATCCAGCCCCTTGCGCCGAACCGGCCTGCCCGAGCGCGGCGCCAGTCTGCCCCGGCTGCTGCTGGTCGTGCTGCTCGGCGCGGTCCTGGTTGGCGGCGGCTATTACTACTACCAGTCACGCCAGGCGCCGGCAGGGACGGATGCAGCCGGTGCGGCGGACAAAGATGGCACCGCGAAAGATGGTGCCAAGGGCGCTGGCGGCAAAGGCGGCGCCGGCAAGGGCGGGAGGGAACGCTTCGGCGCGGGTTCCGGCCTCACCCCGGTGCTCGCCGGGACCGCCGCGCGCGAGAATATCGACATCCGCCTGACCGCCCTGGGTACTGTAACCCCGCGCAACAGCGTGGTGGTGCGCAGCCGGGTGGACGGCCCGCTGCTGCGTTTGCTGTTCAAGGAAGGCCAGCAGGTCAAGGCCGGTGAATTGCTCGCTGAAATCGACCCCCTGCCCCTGCAAGCTGCGTTGACCCAGGCCGCCGGTCAGCTGGCGCGCGATCAGGCATTGCTGCAAAACGCGCAGATCGACCTGGAGCGCTATCAGGGCCTGATGGCGACCGACTCCATCCCCAAGCAGCAGCTCGACACCCAGGCCGCCACCGTGCGCCAGTATCAGGGCGTGGTGGCCACCGACCGGGGCCAAGTCGAAGCCGCGCGCCTGCAACTGGGGTATGCGCGCATCCTCGCGCCCCTGAGTGGGCAGGTCGGCCTGCGCCTGGTCGATCCGGGCAACATCGTCAAGGCAGGCGACGCCAACGGCATCGTCACCATCACCCAGCTCGACCCGATCACGGTGGTCTCGGCCGTGCCGGAGGTTTCGGTGCCAGCGCTGCTCAAGCGCATTCGCGAAGGCGGCGACGTCCCGGTCGAAGCCTGGGATTCGGGCCTGAAGAACCTGCTGGTGAAGGGCAAGCTGCTCTCCACCGACAACCAGATCGACACCAGCACCGGCACCTTGAAGCTTAAGGCCGAGTTCGCCAATTCGACCGGCGTGCTGTTTCCCAACCAGTTCGTCAACGTCCGTATCCTGATCGGGCAGGAGACCGACGCGGTGGTGGTCCGCCAGGCGGCGGTGCAGCGCGGGGCGCAGGGCACCTACGTCTACGTGATCAAGGAAGACTCTACCGTAACAGTGCGCGTGGTAAAACCGGGCACCATCGACGGCGAGCGCGTGGCGATCACCTCGGGCCTGGAGCCCGGCGAGCGCGTGGTGGTGGACGGCGCGGACAAGCTGCGCGAAGGCGCCAAGGTCGAGGTCATCGAACGCAACGCCTCCGGCATGCCGCCCGGCCTGGAGCAATCCAAGGGCGGGGGCAAGGGTGGCCGGCGCGGCGACAAGAGCGGCAAGGGCCGGCCCGATGGAGCAGGCGCGGGCGCGGCAGCCAATACCGGTGCGGCCCCGGCAGCACCTGCGGCCGGCGCTGCCTCCGGCGGTCCCGGCGGCGCGGTCACCGGCGGCGCCGATCGCGCGGCTGCGCAAGGCAATGCCAACGGCGGCACGGGCGAAGGCGAGCGCCGCCGGCGCCGCGCCGAAGGCGGCCCACCGGCCGGCCCGGCGGGCACCTCGTCCGGCACTTCCAGCAACAACCAGTAATCCGCGAGGACCAAGCTCCGCATGAATCCCTCGCGTCTATTCATCGAGCGACCGGTCGCCACCAGCCTGTTGATGGTGGCGATCATGCTCGCGGGCATCATCGCCTACAAGCTGCTGCCGCAATCGGCGTTGCCGCAGGTCGATTACCCGACCATCCAGGTAACCACGCTCTACCCGGGCGCCGGGCCGGAGGTGATGACTTCCTCCGTCACCGCCCCGCTGGAGCGCCAGTTCGGCCAGATGCCGGGCCTGGACCAGATGTATTCGCAAAGCTCGGGCGGCGCCTCGGTGATCACCCTGCGCTTCTCGCTCAATCTCGGCCTGGACGTAGCCGAGCAGGAGGTGCAGGCGGCGATCAACGCGGCGGCCAACCTGTTGCCCTCCGACATCCCGTCCCCGCCGGTGTACAGCAAGGTGAACCCGGCGGATGCGCCCATCCTCACCGTGGCGCTGACTTCCGATTCCCTGCCGCTCACCAAGGTGCAGGACCTGGCGGACACGCGCATCGCGCAGAAGATTTCGCAGCTGGGCGGCGTCGGCCTGGTGACGCTTTCCGGCGGGCAGCGCCCGGCGGTACGCATCAAGGCGAGCCCGAAGAAGCTGGCGGCCATCGGCCTGTCGATGGAAGACGTGCGCACGGCGATCTCCGCCGGCAACACCAACCAGGCCAAGGGCAGTTTCGACGGTCCTTCGCGCGCTTCCACCATCGACGCCAACGACCAGTTGCGCTCGGCCGAGGAATACAAGTCGCTGGTGATCGCCTACAAGAACGGTGCGCCAGTGCGCATTTCCGACATCGCGGACGTCAGCGACGACGCCGAGAACGTGCGCCTGGCCGCCTGGGCGGCTTCCGCCGGCAAGCAGTCGCCGGGCGTGGTGCTGAACATCCAGCGCCAGCCAGGGGCCAATGTGATCGAGGTGGTGGACCGCATCAAGACCCTGCTGCCGCAACTGCAGGCCACGTTGCCGCAGGCAGTGCAGATCCACACCCTGACCGACCGCACCGTGACCATCCGCGCCTCGGTGGAGGACGTGCAGTTCGAGCTGCTGCTCTCCATCGCGCTGGTGGTGATGGTGATTTTCGTGTTCCTGCGCAGCATCCCGGCTACCTTCATTCCCGCGCTGGCCGTGCCCCTTTCACTGGTCGGCACGTTCGGCATCATGTACCTGGCGGGCTTCTCGATCAACAACCTCACCCTGATGGCGCTGACGATTGCCACCGGCTTCGTGGTGGACGACGCCATCGTGATGATCGAGAACATCTCGCGGCACATCGAGGCGGGCATGCCGCCGATGCAGGCCGCGCTGCTCGGGTCCAAGGAAATCGGCTTCACCATCATCTCGCTGACCTTTTCGCTGATCGCGGTGCTGATCCCCCTGCTGTTCATGAGCGACGTGGTGGGGCGCCTGTTCCGCGAGTTCGCCATCACGCTGGCGGTTTCGATCCTGATCTCGGCTGTGGTCTCGCTCACGCTCACGCCCATGCTGTGCGCGCGCATGCTGCACCACAAACCGGAAAGCGAGCAAACCCGCATCAGCCGCAAGACCCAGGAATGGTTCGACGCGGTGATCCGCCGCTACGGCGAAATGCTGGGCTGGGTGCTGGACCGGCAGATCGCCACCCTGCTAGTGGCGACAGCCACGGTGGCGCTGGCGGTACTGCTCTACATCCTGGTGCCCAAGGGTTTTTTCCCGCCGCAGGATACCGGCATCCTGCAAGGCATCACCGAAGCGCCGCAAAGCGCCTCCTTCCCGGCGGTATCCGAGCGCCAGCAGGCGCTGGCCAATGCCCTGCTGGCCGACCCGGCGGTGGAAAGCCTGTCCTCCTTCATCGGCGTGGATGGGGTGAACCCGACCCTGAACACCGGGCGCATGCTGATCAACCTCAAGCCCAAGGGCAAGCGCGACGACCTCGCCACCGTGCTGGCCAGCTTGTCCGACCGGGCCCGCGGAGTACCGGGCATCTCGCTCTATCTGCAACCCTCGCAGGACCTGACCATTGACGACCGCGTCAGCCGCACCCAGTACCAGTTCACCCTGCAGGACCCGGACATCAATAACCTGTCCACCTGGGTGCCGAAGCTGGTGGCCAAGCTGCAGTCGATGCCGCAGCTGGCCGATGTCGCCAGCGACCTGCAGGACCAGGGCCTGGTCGCCTATGTGCAAATCGACCGCGATGCCGCCAGCCGCCTGGGCGTGACCACGGCAGTGATCGACAATGCGCTATACAACGCCTTCGGACAGCGCCTGATCTCCACCATCTTCACCCAGTCCAACCAATACCGCGTGGTGCTGGAGGCCGATACGCAGGCGGCCAGTGGCCTGGCCGCCATCGAATCCCTCTACATTCCCTCGACCGGAGGCACGCAAATTCCGCTCTCGGCGGTAGCCAGGGTCGAGGAGCGCCGCGGCTTGCTCGCGATCAACCACCTGGAGCAGTTCCCCGCGGTCACCATCTCCTTCAACCTCAAGCCGGGCGTGTCCCTGGGCGAGGCGGTGCAGGCGATCGAGGCGGCGGAAAAGGAAATCGGCCTGCCGGTGTCCCTCGTCACCGCTTTCCAGGGCGCGGCGCTGGCCTTCCGCGCGGCGCTGACCAACGAGATGCTGCTGATCCTGGCGGCGATCGTCACCATGTACATCGTGCTGGGCGTGCTCTACGAGAGCTATATCCACCCGGTGACCATCCTCTCCACCCTGCCCTCGGCGGGCATCGGCGCGCTTCTCGCGCTGATCGTCTCGCGCAACGAACTGGGCGTGGTGTCGATCATCGGCATCATCCTGCTGATCGGCATCGTGAAAAAGAATGCGATCATGATGATCGACTTCGCCCTGGAGGCCCAGCGCAACGAGGGCAAGGGGCCGCGCGAGGCCATCCACGAGGCCTGCCTGCTGCGCTTCCGCCCCATCCTGATGACCACCATGTGCGCGCTGCTCGGCGCCCTGCCGCTGATGCTCGGCACCGGGGTGGGTTCCGAACTGCGGCATCCGCTGGGCGTGACCATGGTGGGCGGCCTGCTGGTGAGCCAGGTGCTCACGCTGTTCACCACGCCGGTGATCTACCTGTGGTTCGACAGCCTGGCGCAGCGCTACCGGCGCGACAAGGGGCCGGTCTCCGATCCGGCCGTCGATGACCTCGCGAAGGAACAGACGTGAGCTTCACCGACGTCTTCATCCGGCGCCCCATCGCCACCACCCTGCTGACGGCGGGAGTGGCGCTGTCAGGCGTGATCGGCTTTTTCCTGCTGCCGGTCTCGCCGCTACCGCAGGTGGACTTCCCCACCGTCTCGGTGAGCGCGAGCCTGCCCGGGGCGAGCCCCGAGACCATGGCGGCGACAGTGGCCACGCCGCTGGAACGTGCGCTGGGCAAGATCGCGGGCGTGACGGAGATGACGTCCTCCTCGTCTCTCGGCTCGGCGCGCGTCACCTTGCAGTTCGACCTGTCCCGCGACATCGACGGCGCGGCACGCGACGTGCAAGCGGCGATCAACGCCGCGCGGGTGATCCTGCCTTCCAGCCTGCCGTCCAATCCGACCTACCGCAAGGTCAACCCGGCGGACTCGCCGATCATGATCATCGCGCTGACTTCCGACACGCTGACGCGCGGGCAGATGTACGACGCCGCGGCAACCGTGCTGTCGCAAAAGCTCGCCCAGGTGGACGGGGTCGGCCAAGTCAGCGTGTCGGGCAGCGCGCTGCCCGCCGTACGCGTGGAAATCGACATGCCCAGGCTGAACCGCCTGGGCATCTCCATGGCCACGGTGCGCAACGCGATCGCCGCCTACAACGCCAACCGGCCCAAGGGCTCGGTCGAAGACAGCATGCAGCGCTGGCAGATCAACGCCAACGACCAGGCCAAGACCGCCGCCGAGTTCAAGCCGATGGTGATCGGCTACAACGAGGGCACGGCGGTGCGCCTGGAGGACATCGCCGAGGTGCTGGACTCGGTGCAGGACCTGCGCAACGACGGTTCACTCAACGGCAAGCCCTCCGTGATGCTGATCGTCACCCGCCAGCCGGGTGCCAACATCATCGAGACGGTGGAGCGCATCAAGGCGCTGCTGCCGCAGCTCAAGCTCACCGTGCCGCAAGCCATCGACATGACGGTGGCGATGGAGCGCACCACCACCATCAAGGCCTCGCTGCACGAAGTCGAACGGGCGCTGATGATCTCGATCGCCCTCGTCGTGATGGTCGTGTTCCTGTTCCTGCGCAACGGCCGCGCCACCCTGATCCCCGCCGTCGCCGTGCCGGTGTCCCTGGCCGGCACCTTCGGCATCATGTACCTGTGCGGATTTTCGCTGAATAACTTGTCGCTCATGGCACTCACCGTGGCCACCGGATTCGTGGTGGACGACGCCATCGTAGTGCTGGAAAACATCTCCCGGCACATCGAGGAGGGCATGCAGCCCGTTGCCGCGGCGATCAAGGGCGCGCGCGAAGTGGGCTTCACGGTGATCTCGATGAGTCTGTCGCTGATCGCCGTGTTCGTGCCTATCCTGGCGATGGGCGGCATCGTCGGGCGCTTGTTCCGCGAATTCGCGGTAACGCTCTCGGCCGCCATCCTGGTCTCGCTGGTGGTGTCGCTGACCACCACACCGATGATGTGCGCGCGCCTGCCGGCGCGCAAGTCCGAGGAGCACAGGAAGCCCGGCCTGTTCGCCCGCTGGAGCCAGGCCTTCCTCGACGGCATGCAGCGCGGGTATGCGCGCACTTTGACGTTCGCGCTGGACTACAGCGCGATCACGCTACTGGTTCTGGCCGCCACCATCGGCCTGAATGTCTATCTCTTCAACAAGGTGCCGAAGGGCTTTTTTCCTCAGCAGGACACGGGGATGATGATAGGCGGCATCCAGGCCGACCAGTCCACCTCGTTCCAGGCGATGCGCGAAAAGCTCGCCACCTTCATCAGCATCGTCAAGTCAGATCCAGCCGTGGAGAACGTGACCGGCTTTACCGGCGGCGCGCAGCGCAACTCCGGCTTTCTATACATCGTGCTCAAGCCGCTCAATGAGCGCAAGCTCTCCTCGATGGAAGTGATCAGCCGGCTGCGGCCCAAGCTCTCCAAGGTGCCGGGCGCTTCCCTGTTCATGCAGCCGGTTCAGGACATCCGCATCGGCGGGCGACAGAGCAACGCCGGCTTTCAGTTCACCCTGCAGGCCGACGAATTGCAGGAGCTGCGCGACTGGGAGCCCAAGGTGCGCCAGGCGCTGTCGCGCCTGCCCGAGCTGACCGACGTCAACACCGACCTGCAGGACAAGGGGCTGCAATCCTCGGTCGCGTTCGACCGCGACGCCGCCGCGCGCCTGGGCCTGACGCCGACCACCATAGATGCGGCGCTCAACGACGCATTCGGGCAGCGCCAGGTCTCCACCATCTACCAGGCACTGAACCAGTATCGCGTGGTGATGGAAGCTGCACCGCAATACTGGCAAAGCCCGGAGATCCTGCACCAGGTCTACCTGCCCTCTTCCGGCGGCGGCGCCAGTACCACCACCGTCACAGGTTCGGTGGGCCTGGGGGCGGCGAGCGTGATTGCCAGCGGCAACAACTCCGCCCTTGGCACCAGCACCAGCGCGGGTCTCAACACCAGCAGCTCGAGCGCCTCTGCCAGCAGTGCGGCCAGTTCGAACTCGGACCGCGCCAGCTTCAACGTCAACATGGTGCCGCTGTCGACCATCGCACGGTTTTCCACCACCAATACGTCTCTGGGTGTGAATCACCAGGGCCAGTTCGCCTCCTCCACCGTTTCCTTCAACCTGGCAGACGGCGTCACCCTGGGCCAGGCGTCCGATGCGATCAACTACACCATGGCCAGCATCGGCGTGCCCAACTCGGTACGCGGCAGCTTCCAGGGAACGGGGCGCGTGTTCCAGGAGTCGCTGCAGTCGCAGCCCATGTTGATCCTGGCGGCGCTGATCACCATCTACATCGTGCTCGGCGTGCTCTACGAGAGCACCATCCACCCGATTACCATCCTCTCCACCCTTCCCTCGGCCGGCGTGGGCGCGGTGCTGGCGCTCCTGATCACCGGCACCGAGTTCAACATCATCGGGCTGATCGGGGTGATCCTGCTGATCGGCATCGTGAAAAAGAACGCGATCATGATGATCGACGTTGCCATCACCACCGAACGCGAGCACGGCCTGGACCCGCGCGAGGCGATCTACCAGGCCTGCCTCTTGCGCCTGCGCCCGATCATGATGACCACCTTGGCCGCGCTCCTCGGCGCCCTGCCGCTGGCCCTGGGCAACGGCGATGGCGCGGAACTGCGCCGGCCGCTCGGCATCTCGATTGTCGGCGGGCTGATCCTGTCGCAAATCCTCACCCTTTACACCACCCCGGTGGTCTACCTGGCGCTGGACCGGTTGCGCCTGCGCGTGGGCCGATTCGCGCGCCGCCTGCGCGGCCAGCCGGCCACGGGATCGCTATGAAAACTTTCTCCATGATAGCCCTGCCCAAACCACGCGCCCTGCATGCGGCGCTGCTGGCGGCCCTCGCACTGGCCGGCTGTGTCGCGGGCCCGGCCTACAAGCGCCCCGATGTCGCCACCCCCGCCAACTTCAAGGAAGGCACCACCATCGACGGGCGGGTCTGGAAAGCCGCCGAGCCTGGCGACCATCTGCCGCGCGGCCCATGGTGGGAGCGCTTCAGCGACGCGCAGCTCAGCGAGCTGCTGCCTCAGGTGGAAGTGAGCAATCAGAACCTGAAAAGCACCGTAGCCCGCTATAACCAGGCGGCCGCCCTGGTGCAATCGGCGCGCGCCGCTTATTTCCCCACGGTCAACCTGAACGGCAGCTCGACGCGTTCGCGCAATGCCACGGCCGGTATTACCCAGCCCTCGCCGACCACCAACAACTCGGTATCAGCCTCGGTCAGCGCCTGGGAACTGGACCTATGGGGCCGCATCCGCAATACGGTGGATGCCAACGAACTGTCGGCCCAGGCCAGCGTTGCCGACATCGAGAACCTCAAGCTTTCCTTGCAGGCGCAACTGGCAACCAGCTATCTGGCCCTGCGCGTGGCCGACGAGCAGATCGCCCTGCTCAAGCGCACGGTGGACGACTACCAGAAGGCGCTGGACCTGACCCAGAACCGCTACAAGGCGGGGGTGGCCGCCAAGTCCGACGTCAGCCAGGCGGAAACCCAGCTCAAGTCCACCCAGGCGCAAGCCCTGGATGCGGGCATTGCCCGGGCACAGTACGAGCACGCCATTGCCGTGCTGATCGGCAAGGCCCCCGCCGATTTCGCCATCGCCGTGCAGCCGATGGCGGCGCGCATGCCCCAGGTGCCGCTCACCGCGCCCTCCGAGCTGCTCGAGCGCCGCCCGGACGTCGCCGCCGCCGAGCGGCGCATCGCCTCGGCCAACGCCTCGGTGGGTGCCGCGCAAGCCGCCCTGTTCCCAAGCCTGACATTGGGCGCCCAGGTCGGCTTTCGGCAGTCCAACAGCTGGGCCAACCTGCTGACGGTACCGAACCGCTTCTGGTCGGTCGGCCCGGCATTGGCATTCACCCTGTTCGACGGCGGCGCCAAGCGCGCGCAAATTGCCCAGGCCGAGGCGGTGTACGACCAGAACGTGGCGGACTACCGGCAGGCAGTGCTGACCGCCTTCCAGGACGTCGAAGACAATCTGGTTTCCATGCGCGTTCTCGAGGAAGAAGCGGTGGTGCAGGCCGATGCGGTACGGGCCGCGAACGAATCGCTGGACCATGTCTACGCGCAATACAAGTCCGGCGTGGTCGGCTACCTCAACGTGATCACCGCGCAAGCCACCGCGTACAGCAACCGCCGCACCGAACTGGACCTGCAGAACCGGCGTTTCGCCGCGTCCGTCGGCCTGATCAAGGCACTGGGCGGCGGCTTCGCGGCCAAGGAGATGGTCGCGCCCGCCGTGCCGCCGCGCCGCGAACTGGAACTGCGCCGCAGCGAATCCCTGTTTGGTAATCGGTGAAAGAAGCGCGCAGGAGCCGGTTTTGGCGACAGGTGGTTTGACACGAATTCCCAAATAGTCGGACAATTTGATTTTCGACGCAGGCGGGATGATGAATTCACTGGTGCATGTGTACGCCGGAACCGCCGGGCACTCTGCCTGGTTCAGCGAGGACGACGGCGCAAGCTGGGTGCATCCGAACAGCCATTCCGGCATGTACCTGGAGGCGCGGGTCTGGGCCTTCTCCAGCCACCCCGCGCGTCCCGGCGAATTGTTCGCCGGCACCGACATGGGCGTGTTCCGATGGGACGAGGCAACCGCGCGCTGGACCTTGCTGTCCTCCTCCATGCAGGACGTCTGGGCGCTGGCCCAGCATCCGACATGTCCCGAGGTGATAGTGGCCGGGACCCGCCCCGCCGCCTTCTACCGCAGCGAAGACAGCGGCCAGACCTGGGCGAAGATGCATGCACCGGATGCACGGCAGTTCTCCGACATCAACATGGGGCCGACCCGGGTCACGCAGATCCGGTTCGATCCGGTGGACGCGGATACGGTATGGGCGAGCGTGGAGATCGGCGGCATCTTCCGCAGTTCCGACGGCGGTCGCACCTGGACACCGAAGGAGAATGGCCTGGTGTCGAGCGACGTGCACGGCGTGCTGGCCCTGCGCAAGCCCGACGGTACGCGGCTACTGTATGCCACCACCAACCGCGGCCTGCATCGCAGCGAAGACAGCGGTGAAACCTGGCAATTCCAGGAACTGGATTCGCCCTGGCAGTACACCCGCGCCATCGTGCCGCGCACGGACAATTCCGCGATCATTTTTCTTACCAACGGCAACGGTCCCCCCGGCAACGATGGTCGCCTGCTGCGCAGCACCGATTATGGATATACCTTTACCGATGTGCGCCTGCCGGGCGAGCTGAACAGCACCCCCTGGTGTATCGCCACGGATCCCGGTGATCCGCTACGCCTGTTCGTCTGCACCAACCTCGGCCAGCTGTTCCGCTCGACCGACGGCGGCGACATCTGGACGCGCCTGCCGCATGAGTTCGGCGAATTACGCGCCCTACACTGGCGCCTTCTGCCCGAGGGGACCCGCGCGGCGCCGCATTCCATCACTCGCGCGGTACTCAAGGCCCGCGAGATGGCCTAGTGCCCTGTTCACACTAAATCGTCGATGCGGCGAGGAGGCAGGGGCGCGGCAACGCCGCGCCCGAGCGCTATTCCGGCTTGACGTTGGCGCTCTTGATCACGCGCGCCCACTTAGCCGCTTCGGACTTCATGAAGGCGCCGAACTCCTCCGGCGTGGTCGGCGCCGGATCGGTTCCCTGCGCGACCAGTTTTTCGCGGATATCCGGAATCTCCATCACCTTGGCGATTTCGCGCTGCAGGCGCAGCACCACATCGCGCGGCGTACCGGCGGGCACCAGCATGCCGTACCAGTTCACCACCTCGAAGCCCGGCACGGTCTCGTTGGCGGCCGGCACCTCGGGCAGGAAGGAAAGCCGCTTGGCGCCGGTCGACGCCAGGGCGCGCAGGCGCCCGCTCTTGACGTGCTGCAGGCCGATGGCCACAGAGTCGAAATCGAACTGCACCTGGCCACCCAACAGGTCGTTCAGGCAGGGCGCGCTGCCCTTGTAGGGGATGTGCACGGTCTTCACGCCCGCCTGCAGATTGAGCAGTTCACCCGCCAGGTGCGGCAGGCCGCCTGTGCTGCTGGAGCAGAAATTGGCCTTGCCCGGATTGGCCTTCGCGTAGGCCACCAGCTCGGCCAGCGTCTTGGGTGGAAAGCCCGGATTGGTGTAGAGCAGGAAAGGAACAGAGGCCACCTGCATCAAGGGCGCCAGGTCGCGCTCCATGTTGAACGGCAGGTTGGCCATGAATATCGGGTTGATGCTGATGTTGCCGGTAGTGCCGAGAAAGATCGTATGACCGTCGGGCGCCGACTTGGCGACGATGTCGGTGCCCAGCACGCCGTTGGCGCCCGGCTTGTTGTCCACCAGTACCGGCTGGCCCAGGGCTTCGGAGAGCTTGGGCGCGATCAGGCGGGCGACGCTGTCGATGCCGCCGCCGGGCGGAAAGCCGATCACGATGCGGATCTGCCTGGTCGGAAAAGTCTGGGCGCAAGCGGGCAAGGCGCAGCAGGCCAATGCCAGCCAGGCGGCGAGTTTGATCAGGGGGCGCACGTTTGTCTCCGTTATATAGGTATCTGCTGCAGTGAAACATAATCCCAAATGGTAAGATAACGCAAATTCATCGAAGAGGCGCCGCGCATGCCGGGATGGAGCGTATAAGTCCGCGCGGACCATTGCGACAAGCGCGCCGTCCTACAATCAGCATCGAGACCGAGAACCGACGCGAGACATCCTCATGGACATGCAGCACCCGCCCCGCCTGGGCCTGATGGTCCCGATCAACAACACCACCTTCGAGGGCGAGTTATTGCAAGGGTCGCCGGCCGGCTCCAGTTGCATGACCTTGCGCATCCCACGCGGTCCCGGCCTGCTCACGCCGGAGACGCTGCCCGCCTACATGGAAAGCGCTCTGGGACTGGCCACGCAGTTCGCGCAATCGGACGTCGAGGTGGTGGCCTACGGCTGCACCGCTGCCGGCTTCATCTCCGGCCCAGCGGGCGACGCGCGGCTGGCCGAACAATTGAAGCAGGTCACCGGCAAGCCGGTAGTCACGACCGCGCGGGCCATGGTGGTGGCGCTGCAGGAGATCGGTGCGCGCGACATCGCGCTGGTCACCCCCTATATGGACAGCGTGAACGACCAGTTGAAGGCCTTCCTGGCCGACGGCGGCATCCGCGTGCGCCGCTTCAACAGCTTCCATGCCGAGACGGTGGACAAGCTCGGCCGCATCCGCTCGGACGAAGTCGCGCAACTGGCGCGCGAGACCATGGATGAGGGTTGCGACGCCATGTTCATCGCCTGCGCGCAACTGCCGACTATTGATATCCTGGAGGACCTGTGGGCCGAATTCAAGCGGCCAGTGCTCTCTTCGATCCAGTGCACCACCCAGGCCGCACTGCGCCTGCTTGAGCGCCGGCCGGCTCAAACAGCGGCTTAGCCGACGGCGCGCGCCGGCAGGTCGACGCCCTGCGCGCCGGAGCTGATGCGCCCGGTGGCTTCCTGGGCCGCCTTCATCACAGCCTTGGCCAGTTTGGGAAATTCGCTGCGCGGCACCTTGGCGTGGTGAAACACCAGGCCCATGCTGCCCAGCACATGGCCGGCACCGCTAAATAGCGGCGCCGCGATGCCGACAATCCCGGGCGAGAACTCGCCCTGGGTAATGCAGTGGCCCGCCTCGCGAATCTGCGCCAGGGCCTTGCGGAACCCTTCCCAGTCCGCGCCCAGGCCGGCGGCGGCGATACTCTTGGCGTGCTTGGCGTACAGGGCGCGCTGCTGATGCGCTGCCAGGTAAGGCAGCATCACCTTGGAGGCCGCGCCGACGAACAGGGGGCGGCGCTGGCCGCGCGCGAACATCGCCTCCGGCGCATCCGGATGGCGAAAGTCGCGCACGCACATCACCGTATCGCTGAACAGGATGCATACCATCGCATTGAGCCGCGTCTTGGTGGCCAGCTTGACCATCGAGGGCCCGCCACCGGTGTAGACCGGGTCGCTCAGGCGCACATTGCGGTCAAGCTCGATGATGCGGGGACCGAGAATATAGGAACCGTTGGCGACCGGAGTCAGCAACCCGGCGTCCTGCAGCACCTTCAGATAGCGGTAACAGGTGGAACGCGAGCAGCCCGAATAGCGGATCAGGTCGTCGGTGGACCACACGGGCGCCGCCTGTGTGAAGACGTCCAGCAGGCTGAGCATTTTTTCCAGGCTGTTCAAAACGCGGGCTCCATCATCTTGTCGCAATTCTAGCTGCACGCCGGCGGAAGGCCTCCCGCCGGTCGCGCGAAGGCGGCGGGCTATGGACCGGATAATCAATAAAAAATCCCAAATGGACGGATATTCTTATTCTCCAATGTTAACATTGCCGCCGCTTGAAACAGGGAAAAACGACCGGGAGACAAGGCAATGTTGAGAAAGAATTTCGCACTGGCCGCATTGGCGCTGGCCCTTGCCGCGCCGGCGCTCGCCCAGCAGGCGGCGTGGCCGACCAAGCCGGTGAAAATCATCGTGCCGTTCGCGCCGGGCTCCTTCACCGACGTGGCGGCGCGCTCGCTGGCGGTGGAACTGACGCAGCAGTTGAACCAGCAATTCATCGTCGACAACCGTGGCGGCGCCGGCAGCACCCTGGGCGCGAACGCCGTGGCCAAGTCGGCCGCCGACGGCTACACCCTGCTGCTGACCGACAACTCGTTCGTGATCGCGGCAGCGCTGTACCCCAAGCTGCCCTACGACCCGGTCAAGGACTTCAACCAGGTCACCCTGCTGGCCGACTCGCCCTCCATGTTGACGGCGCGCGCCGACCTGCCCGCCAAGAGCGTGGGCCAGCTGATCGAACTGGCGAAATCCAAGCCGACCGAGCTGACCTTCGGCTCCGGTGGCCAGGGCTCCTCGGCGCATCTGGCCACCGAGCTGTTCATGAGTACGGCCGGCATCAAGATGACCCATGTGCCCTTCAAAGGCGTAGCCGCGGCGATCGCCGAGGTGCTGGCGGGGCGCATCGATGTATCGATTGCCAGCCTGGCCAGCGGCATGGCCTTCGTGCAAAGCGGCCGGCTGCAAGGCCTGGGGGTGACCGGCAAGGAACGCAGCCCGCTGCTGCCCAACGTGCCGACCTTCACCGAGGCCGGCCTGCCCGGTTACACCACCACCTACTGGTGGGGCGTGGCGACGCCGGCAGGAACGCCCGCGCCGGTGCTCGCCGTGCTGCACAAGGAAATTGCCGCCGCCACCGAGAAAAGCCGGCTCAAGACCACCTACATCGGCCAGGGCGCGCGCGCCGTCACCAGTTCGCCCGCCGAGATCACCAGGCGGGTCGAGGAAGAAATCGGCGTCTGGAAAGGCGTCATTACCAAGGGCGGCATCAAGCTGGAGGGTTCATGAGTCATAAAGAAGAGGCGGCGCCGCAGTGGCGCGCCCCGGCACTGTCTTGCGACAGCCATTTCCACGTCTTCGGGCCGCTGGAGCAGTATCCGGTCGGTGGAGACCTGCGCTACAAGCCGCCCTATGCGCCTCTGCCCGACTACCTGGCGTTGGCGCGCGGCATGGGTTTCGGGCGTTTCGTGTTCGTGCAGCCCAGCGCCTACGGCCGGGACAACACCTGCATGCTCGATGCGATGCGCGAGATGGACCCGGCGGTATGCCGCGGTATCGTCGACATCGATGAGAACATTCCCGACGCCGAACTGGCGCGCCTGAACAGCCTGGGCGTGCGTGGCGTACGCATCAATGTCTCGCCGATCCACAAGCATTCCACCGGCTTCGCCGAGGCGATGCTGCCGCGCATCCGCAGAATCGACGCACGCTGCGCCGAGATCGGCTGGCACTTGGACTTTCTCGGCCCGGGCTGGCTGACCACGGCGCTGATGCCGGCCATGAAGGCGATGAAGTGCGATTTCAGCATCGCGCACATGGGCATGTACCTGGCGCGCGATGGTGTGAACCAGCCCGGCTTCCAGGCCCTGCTCGACATGCTCAAGCACGGCGACGGCCGCTGCTGGGTCAAGTTCACCGGCACCTACCGCATGTCGGAGGCGCCGCTGTTCGAAGGCGCCGCGGCAATGGCGCGGGCGGTCGTCGACGCGGCCTCCGATCGCGTCATCTGGGGCAGCGACTATCCGCACCTGTCGTTCGCCGACAAGGTCGGCTCGGTGGAGTTGTTCAATCTGCTCGGCCAGTGGGTGCCGGACGACGAAACCCGGCACCACATCCTGGTGGACAATCCGCAAGAACTGTTCGGCTTCTAGGAGTCTGCGCGGCAGAAGGAGTCGAGGAAAAAGTGGCGAAAAACGAGGAGCGTGGGGCGAGGCTTTCAAGGCAATAGTCGTTCTATTGCCGCCGAAAGTCTCGGCTCACGATACCGTTTTCTCGCCGCTTTGGACCGACGACCTTCTGCCGCGCAGACTCCTAGCCCTCGCCCGCCTCCAGCCCTTCACAAAAACTGAACACCCGTTGCCGGCGAGGGTCTGGCGGGGCGCGCTGCCTCAACGTATAGTCCTACTCCATTACGAGGAGAGACAAAGCCAGATGGACGGCCCTGAACTAGACGTCATCGTCATCGGCGGCGGCAATGCCGCGCTGTGCGCCGCGCTGATGGCGCGCGAAGCCGGCGCCAGCGTGCTGCTGCTGGAGGCAGCGCCGCGCGAGTGGCGCGGCGGCAATTCGCAGCACACGCGCAACTTGCGCTGCATGCACGACGGGCCGGAGGACGTGCTGACCGAGGCCTATCCCGAGGAAGAGTTCTGGCAGGACCTGCTCAAGGTCACCGGCGGGGTCACCAACGAACACCTGGCGCGCCTGGCGATCCGCGAGGCTTCGGGTTCACGCGCCTGGATGCGCGGACATGGAGTGCATTTCCAGCCTTCACTCTCTGGAACCCTGCACCTGTCGCGCACCAATGCGTTTTTCATGGGCGGCGGACGCGCGCTGGTCAACGCCTATTTCCGCAGCGCCGAGAACCTCGGCGTGCAGGTGCGCTATGACTCGCCGGTCGATACCATCGAAATGAAAGGCGGGCGCTTTGCCGCCGTGCGTATCGGCGCCGAACGCATCGCCGCGAAGGCCTGCGTGGTTGCCTCCGGCGGCTTCGAGTCGGACATCGCCTGGCAGCGCGAAGCCTGGGGCCAGAACCAATGGGGCGAATGGACCGCCGACAATTTCCTGATCCGCGGCACGCGCTACAACCTGGGCCTGCCCCTCAAATCGCTGATGGCAGCAGGCGCGGACACCATCGGCGACCCGACCCAGGCGCACTGCGTGGCGATCGACGCGCGCGCGCCGCTCTACGATGGCGGCATCTGCACCCGGGTCGACTGCGTGTCCTTGGGCGTGATGGTCAACCGCAATGCCGAACGCTTCTACGACGAAGGCGAAGACTTCTGGCCCAAGCGCTACGCGCTCTGGGGTCGTTTGGTCGCCCTGCAACCGGGGCAGGTCGGCTATTGCGTGATCGACGCGAAAGCGGTTGGCCGCTTCATGCCGCCGGTGTTCCCGGGCATCAAGACGCAGTCGCTCGCCGAAATGGGCCGCGAGCTGGGGCTGGACGCGGACAAGTTCGTCGCCACGGTCGAGACCTACAACGCCGCCTGTCGGGTCGGCACCTTCAATCACGAGATCCAGGACGATTGCCACACCGAAGGCCTGCACCCACCCAAGACGCATTGGGCGCGTCCGCTGGATACGCCGCCGTTTTTCGGCTATGCCTTGAAACCCGGCATCACTTTCACCTATCTTGGCTTGAAGGTCGACGATCATGCCGCCGTGCATTTCGCCGGTCAGCCCAGCCCCAACCTGTTCGCCGCCGGCGAGGTGATGGCGGGCAATGTGCTGGGCAAGGGCTACACGGCAGGCGTTGGCATGACCATCGGCACCGCCTTCGGGCGCATTGCCGGTGCCCACGCCGCCAAGGCGGCATTGCAACAGGGAGCCACGCATGCAGCAGCTTGAAGCCCTGACCCGCGAGGCCAGCGCCCTGGCGATGGGCGGCCCGGCAATGACGGCGGACGAAACCGAAGTTGCCCGGCAGATGCAGATCTGCAACGCCTGCCGCTACTGCGAAGGCTTTTGCGCCGTCTTCCCGGCCATGACCCGGCGCCTGGAGTTCGGCAAGGCGGATATCCATTACCTGGCCAACCTGTGCCACAACTGCGGTTCGTGCCTGCACGCCTGCCAGTACGGGCCGGTGCACGAATTCAAGGTCAACGTACCGCAGGCGATGGCCAAGGTGCGCGTGCAGACCTACGCAGACTACGCTTGGCCTGCCGCGCTCGGTCAACTATATCGCCACAATGGACTCACCCTGGCACTGGCCACGGCGGGTAGCCTGGCACTGTTTCTGGTGCTCGCCGTGTTGCTGGCCGCTCCACAGCTCGGCGCGCCGCTGGCGGGCAATTTCTATGCGGTGTTTCCGCATCGCTTGCTGGTGTGGATGTTCGGCGCGGTGTTCTGCTATGCCGTGCTGGCTCTCGCGCTGGGCGTGCGCGGCTTCTGGCGTGCCGTCTCGCCAGGCGCCGCATCCGGTGAGGCGAGCGCGGAGGCAGCCAGCGCCGCCTTGCGCCTCAAATACCTGGACGGCGGCCATGGACAGGGATGCAACGAGGAGAGCGACGCGTTCACGCTGGCGCGCCGCCGCTTTCACCATTTCACTTTCTACGGCTTCATGCTGTGCTTCGCCTCGACCTGCGTGGCGACGCTTTACCACTATGCGTTCGGCTGGGAAGCGCCCTATGCGCTGATCAGCTTGCCGGTGACCCTGGGAACCCTCGGCGGCCTCGGTCTGCTGGTCGGGCCGGCCGGCCTGCTCTGGCTAAACCTGCATCGCCATCCCTGGCACGGGGACGCGGCGCAAAAGCCGATGGACCGGGGTTTCATCGCCCTGCTGCTCCTTACCAGCCTGACCGGCCTGGCGCTGCTGGCCTGGCGCGATAGCGGCGCGATGGCGCTGCTGCTGGCGGTGCACCTGGGCGTCGTGATGGCGCTGTTCCTGACCCTGCCTTACGGCAAGTTCGCGCACGGCATCTACCGCTGCGCCAGCCTGCTCAAGTGGTCGATCGAGCGACGCCAGCCGAATCGCCTGCGGCTGGGCGCGGACTAGACGAGAAACAGCACTGCCGACGAGAAACAGGACTGTCGGCGCGAAACAGGATTCCGCAGGGCCGGCGCGCCGCGGTTCTATTCCTCGCAGTTCTATTCCTTCGGCGCGTCCGGCTTCGGCGGCTCGGTGCCGCCTTCTTTGGACTTGCGATCCGAGGGCCGCGCCAGTTCGCTCCCCTCGAAGCGGGTCAGCAGGCCACCGGAACCAAGCATCAGTGCGTTGACCCAGAACACCGCGAACAGGCCGAACAGCGAGCCGACCACGCCGAACAGCAAGGGGCAGACCACCCGCGTCAGGTGGTTGACCGTCAGGCGCAAGCCCAGCGCCTCGCCGGAGCGGCCTTCGGCGGAGTTGCTGAAGGTCATCATCATGGTGATCGGCTGGCTGCAACCCATCCCCATGCCGAAGGTGAAAGACAGCAGACCAAGCACCCAGGGGTTGGGGAAGAACGGCACCAGCAGGAAACTGGCCGCGCCCACGTAGAAGGCGGTAATCAGGATGCGCGACTCCGAAAAGCGCTCCAGCAGGCGCGGCATCACCGCGCGCACCACGAAAGCGGCGACGGAGAACATCGACAGGATCAGGCCGATGGCGGAAGCCGACAGGCCGATATCGTGGCCATAGATCGGCAGGTAGAACTGGAACACGTCGATTCCGGTCACCACCAGGCTGCTGATGGCCAGCACCCGCCAGAGCCCCGGCACCCCCAGCGCGCCGCGCAGGCCGCCACCGTGCGCCTCCTTGTGTTCGCCCTTTGGCAGGCGGCCGCCCCAAAGCAGCAGCAAGGCCAGGGGCAGGAAGCACAACGAGGAGAGATACAGGCTGGCCAGGGCGTAGCCGGCGTGGTCGATGGCAAAGCCGCCCAGCACCGGACCGATGAAGCCGGCCAGGGCCAGCATCAAGCTGAAGGTGCTGAAATTGTTCGAGCGGTTCCCGGCTTCGCTGAGCACGCCAACCAGGTTTTGCAGGGTGACGGTATAGAAGGTGAACGACAGCCCGATCAGGCCGGCGGCAACGAACAGCGTCGGTATGCCTTCGACCCAGTAGGGCAGAAGCATGCCGAATACCCCGCAGAGCGCGCCGATGACCAGCAGCCAGCGCGCGCCATAACGATCGGACCAGCGGCCGACCGGCCAGGACAACACCATCGGAAATGCGGAGAAGGTCGCTGCCAGGGCACCGACCGCGACCGGCGTAGCGCCCAGGTGAAGCGCATACAGGGCGAAGATCACGCGGGCCGCGCGCACGTTCGCCATGTTCAGCAAAGCGAGCGCAAACGTAAGATTGAGAAGCAAGGCAGGTTCGGGCGGAGCGGCCCCACTAAGGCGGCGACGGGGTGTGATTATCGCCCAATTCGGCCAAGCGCTGCATGGCGTGTGGGACTCGCCCGTCCTAACCCGCCATTCCGGGGACCCCGCTCGCGCGATCAATCGACGCACCAACCTCCGGCACAGAAGCGGGATTTTGCGGTAAAACAACGCCTGCGATGACAACCATGCACAAAGCTCACACCGGCGGGAGCTGCTCATATAATATTGGCAAGATAATGCTCAAATCGCCCATGAACCGCTCGGATTTGGTGAGCGCCCTCAGTGCTCGTTTTCCGGAACTCGGCACGGATGACGTGGATACCGCCGTGAAAACCATCGTGGAAGCCATAGGCCATACACTGGTGCGCGGCGAGCGCGTGGAAATCCGCGGCTTCGGTTCATTCAATGTGGCCATCCGGCCGAGCCGGGCAAGCCGCAATCCGAAGACTGGCGCGGCCGTAACCGTGCCTCCCAAAGCAGCGCCGCGCTTCAAGCCCGGACAGCAGTTGCGAGAGCGGGTGGACGGTTCACGCCCGATGGCCTCGGACGGAAGCTAGCTGTCGGCAAAGGCATTTCGTTGGCGCAGCCGGCGCATTGTTCCGGATAGGCTGTATGCCCCATCGATCTTCCCCAAAAAAAAGCGCCATCGGATGATGGCGCTTTTTTATCGGTCGACGACTCAGGACTTGCTGCCCCCTCCGCCGCCACTACCCCCTGGCGTCGAGGCAGGCGGCGTTCCGGGCGGTGTCGGACTGCTCTGGGTACCGGCGGCCGCATCGATGACCTTTTGCGCCTCCTGCGTGACACTCACCGGGTTTGGCGCGGGCAGCGCCTCCTGTGCCAAAGCCACCAGAGCCTGGGCCAAGGCGGCAGCCTCAGGCGGCAGGTTGCTCAGCGGCACATTCGAGACCGACGGGGAATCGCTTCCCGGCGGGTAGAACGAAAAATTGCCTGCCGTGACCACCACCGTACCGGAAGGCGAAGTCATCGTGACCACGCCGCTGTTGACCGTCACCAGCACGCTGCCATTTGCCGCAATGATGATTTCGCCATCCGTACCGCGCACACCAGCGGTCAGCGTCGGCGTGCGCACCGCGAACTTGGAGTTGTTCGTCTGGCCAATCAAGCCGGTGACAAAGCGCATGCTGCCGCGCGCCAGGTTGAAGAGGATATTGCTCTCACCGACATTGCTCGGGTTGTAGACGTAGTTGGTCACGGCGAACTGGGCGTTTGGCCCCAGAGCCACCACCTGGCCATCGGAAAACTTGAGCGTTACCTTCCCGTCGGCTCCGGTTGCGAACGCCGTGCCCTGCTCAAACAGATCGCCCAGTTTGGCCTTGACCTGCGCCTTGCCGGCTTCCGTAATATTGACATCGCCGCTGATGGCATGGACGTAACCCGACGGCGCAGCCCAGGCGAAACCCATGCACATGCATAGCGCCACAAAAGCAGAACGTAGAAAATTCAACATGGCACCTCCCCATAAGTACCGGATAACGCATCGCGCACAAGCAAATGCTTCTCGCCAATTTCCTGCCAACGACCAACAACTAACGGCTAACGACTAACAATCGCCAAAGCTCAACCCTGCTGCATCCCGCGAATGCCAGCCTTTGGAGATATCTTAATAATAGCGCAAAGCATTGTTTAAATGTGCGAGAAAGGGCTGTAATTTATCGCTTTTCCGCAACTGTCGAAGATCCATCGCCGGCCGCCCGGCGGAGGAGTTCGAACCATGCAGCCATTGAAGCCCGCTGAGTAAAATCCCGCTCCAGGGCGGCCCTTGCATTACGCCCCAATCTGGCCGCTTCAGCCGCATTTTCAGCCAAATCCGCGATATAGGAAGCCAGGCCCCTCGAGCCTTCGCAGCCGAAGCTGACCCCGCAATCGTATTTTGCGAGAAATCGAGGGATTTCTCCATCCGGATCCCCCACAAAGACCATCGGACGGCCAGCGGCGGCGATACCGTAGAACTTGCTCGGGAAAATGAATCTTTCCAGCGCCGGCAACAGGCTGATCATGTGCAAATCCGCGGCCCCGAGGCTGAAGGCCAGATTTTCGCGCGACTGATAGGGGAAAAAGTCGACGTTGTGGAGTCGGTGCAGTTCCACAAACTGCCTGGCCTCGACCAGCTTGGCCCCTCCTCCGATAAAGACAAACCTGATCCTGGTATTTTCGGCAAGGGTCCTGGCCGCTTCCAGAAAAGTGCCTATTTCGTGCGCCCGCCCCAGGTTTCCGGAATAAACCACGACAAACTTGTCCTGCCATGCCCATGCTATTCGCAACTTGTTTACGTCATGAGGCAGGGGGACTATGTCAATGTCATTAGTCCAATTGGGTATGACCGAAACCCGCCTCGCCAATGATGGCGGGCCACGGAGATAGGCGGCCATTCCCTCGCTCAAAGCCACGTTCTCGACTGCCGTCCGCAAATTGCGGTCCCGCAAGTGCCGAATCATTTTACCGAGCGGCCCGCCCAGCCATCTGATTCCAAGCGCGGCCCCCACTTCCGGAAATACATCCTGCAGCCAGTTGACCGACACGCCTCCCTTCAAGCGCGCCGCCACGCCGGCCACAATGGAGACCAGCGGCGGGTCGGTCTTGGCCACCACGACGTCGCCCCGCTTGACGACGCGCGCCAGGGTCCAGAAGATGGCCACGTAAAAGCTCAGATAGTCCAGCGAACGTCCCAGGATGTTGGCTCGCCCAAAACGGGTGGTGGGTACCCGCACCACATCCACGCCCTTGATTTGCTCGCGGGCGGCGAAGGCCTTTGCCGGATCGTCATAGCAAAGACGGCTGGTGAGAACGGAGATCGAACATCCCCGCCCGGCCAGGCTCGTCGCCAGGTCGGTCAGCAATTGGCTGGTGGCCGAATGGTCCGGATAAAAAAAACGATTGACGAAGAAGATGCGCGCCATCCGCCGACCTCAGCCTCGTCCAAACAAATCGCCCTCAAGCAGCGAGAGCGACAGCATAAGCTCGGCGAAGGTACGCTGAAAGGCATAGTAGATTCCGGCGCGCCCGTCGAGTATTCCACCCCGGATGAACAGACAGTAGGCGAGCATGACGAAAGGCGCGACCACGCGCAGGCGCCGCAGCCGATCGGCCCAGCCAATCGACCGCCAGGAAGCATTGCGCAACTTCGCCGCTTCCAGGCGCATATAGCGCTCTTGCGCGCTTACCCAGTGCCGCAATGGCTTGCGGTCGTCATGCATGATCGGCGTGCCCAGGGCAAGGACTCGCCCGTGGAGCTCGATTCTTTGCGTATGCCCGTCCTGTTGATAGCGCCCCGCTGCCCGGCGATACAAGACTGTCACCGGCGGATAGGCGGAGCCGCGCAGTACGCGTCCATTGACGCAATAAAGAAAGTTCGCGCTATAGCCCGCTACATCCGGCGGAGGGGCAAGTGCCCGCAACTCGTCCGCGCCCGCCTCCGTAATGAAATAGTCGGCATCCAGCGCCATGATCCAGGGCGTCTCGATTCCTGTTTCGAGCAGTCCGAAATTCCACTGCTGGGCGTGGGTGTCGAAGCGCCGCTGAAAAACGCTGACGTTCCGATAGCCGGCCAGGATGGTCAGCGTCGCATCATCGCTGTAGCTGTCGACCACGACCACGCGCCTGGCCCAGCGCAGTTGATCCAGGGTGCGCCCTATGTTGGGCGCCTCATTGTAGGTGAGCAGCAGCGGCGTTATCTGATCAAGCATATGGTGCGGGTTTCCGTGCCTTGTCCACGCGACGGATGGCGTTGATGTCAGCCGACTCGCGTTGCCTGGCCGGCGATCCAGTTCCAGGCGGTGCGGACAATGGGATGAAGATCGGCCATCGCGGGAACCCAGCCCAGTACCGCGCACGCCTTCCGCGCATCGCCCACCAGACGCGCCGGGTCGCCGGCACGGCGCGGCGCGGCGCGAAAGCGAATATCCTGGCCGGTAATTTCGCGGCAAGCGTTGATAACCTCATGAACGGTAAAGCCCTTGCCATTGCCCAGATTGAATGCCCCAAAGCCTCCGGCCTGTCCGTCGAGCAGACGGCGCATTGCGAGTTCATGCGCCTTGCAAAGATCACAAACGTGAATGTAGTCACGCACACAGGTGCCATCGGGCGTATCAAAATCGTTTCCAAACACTTGAAGCCGGGTATCAGCGGGATCGCCTCCCCGGGCAACCCGCAGCGCCTCGAGAAGCACAAGTGGAATCAGATGTGTTTCCGGCTCGTGGCGCTCGCCGATTTCGCCGGAGGGGTGGCATCCGGCCGCGTTGAAATAGCGAAGAGCGACCACATTGAAGTCATAGGCCCTGGCGTATTCCGTCATCATCCGCTCCGCAAAGAGCTTCGACCATCCATAGGGATTGATCGGCACTTGGGCATGATCTTCGGCGATCGGAACATGCGCGGGCTCGCCATAGACGGCGCAAGTCGACGAAAAAACAAGATTGCGCACGCCAGCCGCGCGCATGCCGGACAGCAGGTTCAGGGTGCCGCCCACGTTGTTGTTGAAATACTTTTCCGGATCAATCACCGACTCGCCGACGTAGGCATTGGCGGCAAAATGCATCACCACATCGAATTTTCCACCGGCGAGCGCGGAGGAAATATCCTCAATGCGCCTGAGATCCCCGACAACCAGTTGATTCCCGGCAACGGCATCGCGATGGCCGCTGGTCAAATTGTCGAACACGCACACTTCGTAACCCGATTCGCGCAGATGTCGAACCATGTGCGAGCCGATATAGCCCGCGCCTCCAGTCACCAGTACGCGGTGGCTCATGAACGAACCTCCAGAAATCCTGCTTGAGCAACCATGAACAGCGCGGCTGGTGACTCGGAAAGACTATGCGCCATCGCGGTCCGCCTTCCGTGATCTCATCGGAAGATGCCGGCACGGCTGCCGGCCCATTCACATACGTCGACGACGCCCCAGGCGATACGGCTCAGGCTTTGAGGGAAGCGCCTCGGGGGCAAGCCATCCCAATTGTCGGCCTCCCGCTTTGCTCGCTCAGTATGCCAGTATGCTTCGATCTCCTGCATGGCCGGCTGGATCCCGCCGCTCTCGAAATCTTCCGGCAGGGAAAGGCGCCTTCCCTGGCCTAGGGTAGCCACGATCAGGCTGGCAAGCGATTTGCACACGACTGACGCGTCATACAAGGATTCCGCTTTGGCGCGCCCCGCTTGCCCCATCTTCAGGCGGTCCTCGGAACTTGCATGGAGGTGGGCCAAGGCTCCTGAAATTGCCTTGGGGGAATTCGCAATGATTCCGGTCCGCATGTGTTCCACCAGCTCCACCTGGGCGTTGTCGCGCCAAGGCGTTGAATTGACCACAATGGGCAGGCTGGCGGCCATTGCCTCGACCAGGCTGGCGCCGTAACTTTCCCCCCGGCGCGAGGAGTGCAGATATACGTCGGCGCTTTCGTAGGCATCGCGCAATTTCCCGTCGTCGCTGGTGACAGGCAAGACGCGCACGCGATCCGCCGGAAAACGGTGCCTCATGTACCACGCACGGCTCGGGGGTGCCGACAGGAAGAGGAAACACGCCTGGGGGATTTTCCCGAGAACCACCGGTATCGATTCAAGCAAAAGATCGCCCCACTTTCGGAAGTCGGGCCGGCCCACCCTCAGCAAAACAAAATCATTCTCCGTGAAACCGAGGCGCCCGCGCAGGTCGGCACGGCGGGTTGCCGCGTCCGGGCCCGCCGCGTACATGGAAGTCTCGATCGGAATATAGAGCACCCGATGGCGTTCCATGCGCGGATAGCGAGCGTCCAGCGCGCGTTCCCGAAAACTGCAATAGGAGGTTTTGGAGATATGCAGGTGCCAGTCGATGAGTTCATCCTCGGGGCTGCTGTCGACCAGCCCGAAAATGTTGATCTCAATCACCAAGTCGATCTTCGCGGCGCGCAGTATCCTCAGCATCTCGGACCACGTTCGTTCGGCGCAGCCTGCCCGATGAATGACAGCGACGTCGAACACCCGTACTTCGCACAATTGCGCCAGCGCGAGCAATGCATCCGCGGGCCCGTCGGCGCCCTCCGGCGGGACATGCAGGCGCGCGGGACTTTCGATTTCGCCCGCGCGGGCACCGCCACGAATCGCGCAGAACACCTCGTGCTCGAACAAATCGTAGCGCATCGTCTTGCACATCGAAATGATGCCGCGTTCCGTTCCGCCCAGGCCGACTTCGTTGCAGATGTGGAGAATCCTGATAGTTGATGCCATCAGCGCGGTCAGTCAGCCAGGCAGGAGGGCTTGCCACTCCCGGTCAGCAGCCAGGAATAATATTCAATATGGGCTTCGGCCGCCGATTTCCACGAATAACGGCTTTCGATCAGAGCCCGCCCCCTCATTCCCATCGCTTGCCGCTGACCGTCGCTCATCTCGCAAGCCTCGCCGAGAGCCGCGGCAAGCGCTTCGACACCGATTCCCACCCACCACCCGCAATCATGCGTTTCCAGCTCTTCCCATGGAGTCACATTGGTGGTGATGACAGGAACCCCGTAAGAAAGCGCCTCTCCCACGACGATGCCAAAATTTTCGCTATAGGTCGGCAACACGAACAGGGAAGCGGAACGCAACGTTCTCTCTTTCTCCACCCCATCCACCGCGCCGATGAAATCAACGGATTGCTGCATCCCGGCCTCGTTCACCGCGCTCCGGACCACGGATAGATAACCGCCCTCATCCGGACCGGCAATGACCAGTTTCCAGCCGGTGTGGTTGATTCGGGCCCATGCCCGCACCAGATCGAGCAGGCCCTTTTTGGGATGAATTCTGGACATGAAGAGCAATCGCCGTTCGCCATCTTGACTCGGAGTGTGGCTCGGCGGATCGGGCAGGTCGATCCCGTTGGGCACAATCGCGATCGGTTGGCGAAATCCGAGTTGGCGCACGCATGCGGCTTCTCGCGCCGAAGTCACCGAGAAGGCGCTCGCGCTCGAAAGGTCGTCCCGCTGATACGCCGACCAGGCAATCCGCTTTTTCCATCCCCTGTATTGCATCGACCAGTCGTCCAGCATGCCTCGCGGGCTGACGACGCGCCTGATTTTAAGGCGCCGCGTCACGGTCGCCGCTACATGATTCATATGCAGCCAGAGGCCATGGTCGTGCAGCAGACTGGGGTTGGTCTCCGCGCAGATCCCGGCCAGGGCTTTGGAGAGACCGGGGGTGAAAGAAAAGCGCAATCGCTCCCAGTCATATCCTTCCACCAATCTTGTGGGAACAATCCCGGGATCGGGCAGCAACGGCGAAGCATGCGGGGAATTGCGATCACGCTGGGACACAAGGACCGGATGCGCTCCGGCCCTGGAAAGAGCAAGGCATAAGCCCGGGACCGACCTCGACACGCCGCCCGCGGCCTGCTTGAGCCCTGGAATCGTATGAACCAGATTGATGGATTTTCCTTCCATCGCCTGTCAGGCCCGCCCCGAACCCGCTATGTGCTCGATTGCGCCAAGCAAACCATCCGTGGCGGCCTGATAGCTGAAGCCGAGAATATGCGAACGCGCCTGTTCTCCCCACTCGCGCAGGCGCGCGGAATCCTGAACGGCATATTCAAGCGCTTTGGTCAGTTCGTCGACCTGGCCTGCCTCGAAGACGAGGCCGGTGCGGCCTGGAATCACCAGATCCTTGGCGCATCCGACATGGCTGCTCACCAGAACCGGCTTGCCCAGACACATTGCCTCATTGATGGCAAGTCCCCAGGTTTCGAACGGGCCATAGCTGGGCAGTACGAACAAGTCGCACGCGGCATAGGTGCGCGGCATCTGGCTCTGGTTCTGGAAAGGGGCGAAGAAGACACCGGGATTTGCGCGTGCCTCGGATCTAAGCTGCCCTTCGAGTTCGCCGGACCCCACAAATAGCAGCACAACCTTGCCGGACCGCAATTGACCAAATGCGCGCAGCAGGTCAAGAGGCCTTTTTTTGGCCTCGAACTTGCCTGCAAATAGAACGACCGTGCAGTCGTCATCAATCCCCAGACTGCGTCGCCATTGAATCGCAGCCTCTTTTGTCGAGGTTGCATTCGCCGCAAAGCGCTCATTGTCGACCGCGTGCGGCGCCCGAAACAGACTTGACGCACTGGCGCCGTGAACCTCGAAATAATCCCGATTGGCTTGGCCCACATAGAGAAAAGCGGAGAATCGGCCAAATAGCAATCGCAGAAGCCCGGCCTTGATGCGTTCCCTGATTGAATTCCGGATGACCAGTCGATGGGAATCGCCGCGCAACATCAGGGGAATCCTGGCCCTGGGCCAGAACAGAATGAATCGAATCAAACTCCAGTAGTTGTACCCAATCAGCAGCACGGTGTCGGGAGCAAAGGACCGCACCCGCGCGCCCAGACCAGGATTCTTCAATCCAGTGAAGTGATGGGTCCCGGGGTCCGTGCTGTCGTTGGGCACAAACTCATGCTCATAGCCTTCGAGAAGAGGGATATCCCAGCTAACCTCCTGCCTGAATCCACGATCGAACGCGCCCTCCGACGACGGATCAAACAAAAAGAACACACGAAGCCGCAGTTCTTCGCGGGCGGCAAGATGACGGAACCAGGGCGCATAATATTGGATCGGATGCGAGGAGATAATTGCAATCCGATAGCACCGCTTCTGCCCCTGCAATTCCCTCAACGATGTTTTGCCTGCCGGCATCGATTTGCCATCTCGGCTGGAGACAGGCATCGTCAAATGCAGCGCTTTCTCAAAATTCGCTGCCCAGATTCGGCTGCTTGCGCGCAAACAGGGCGCTCGCAACCACTACGGCCACCAAGGATTGGAAGATGGTGGTAACTGCGGCAGCGGCATGGGACTCAATGCCGAATATGCACACCATGACCATGATGGAGACGATCGAGCGCATCGAAAAGACGGAATAGCCCCAGCTGGATCGGGCCAGCAATCCGAAAAAGGTCCCGACCACAAGTGCCATCAAGACAGCACCGAAAACACCGAAGTTCGCGTAGGCCTCCGGAAGCAGCCCCCAAGCGATGGAAGTTCTTTCCATGATATCAAGCGTCAGGAGACCGAAATGCGCGCTAAGCCGCTGCATGGCGGCACGGCCGGTCACCTTCTCCGGAAACAGGAACCTTGGCAGCATGAGTTCGGGGATGTCCACATAGGTATCCCCGCCAAGATAAGGCACAGGAGACGGTGTCTCCGTCTCGACTTTCAAAAGCATATGCGCCAAGGACGCGCGCTCCAAAAGCCCGATCTCGGAAGACCCGCCGTCACCCGAGCCAGCCGCGCCAACTCCGAGCAGCCTCCTGAAGCCGGCAAACGTCCATTCAGCGAGATATGCAGGATATTGGAGAGGGCGAACCGTCAAATATCCTTCGTCCAGATACGTTTCCCGCATTTCATATTTGCCTGCCTGCAAAACTGTCAGAAAAAGACAGACCGCAACTACTCCGAGAACAGGAAGACGTCTCGCGCTCAGCCAGTAGCCTGCGAGTGCGGAAGCCAGGCAGGTGAAAGAAGCAATCAACAAAAGACTCAGGCAGTTCGCCACGGTTAGCAAGGAGAGCAAAACCAGGAAGGCCCTTCCCTGCCAAGAAGTCAGATTGCCGCGTCCCAGGTTGTAGGCAAGGAGAAAAACGCTGATCAAAGCCAGACCGGAGACAAACGGTCGCATCAAGCTCGCCAGATCTTGTGGAATGTCGATCAGGCCCGCTACCGAGTTGAATGTGAAAAGGGCGGAAGCCCCCAACAGGAACAGATAGTGGCGAATATGCCCATGCGCGTCAAAAGTCAGAACCCGTGCCAAGGGGCGCTCGCGCGAACGGGAAATAAATGCCCATGTGAACGTGGCAAGCAGGAGATAAATGGAAACAGTCCCCGCCGCCATCAGCTTCTCCTCGCCCGAATACTCTTCAACGACGGGGTGGAGAATCACCAATGGCGTCGCGTAATAAAGAATATGAAGCACGGAGAAAAGCGGAAAACACGGGATGCCGCGCACATAGCCGACCAACCAGAGAAAAATCGGCAGAAGGGCTGCGCCTGTGACCAGAACCGCTCCCGCAAATCCGGCAAACGAAGGAGCTGCGATCGCGTAATAGAGAAGCAAGGCAAGCCCCCCCGCCGCCAACGCACGGATCGAAACGCTATTGGCCCCAATGCCCCGCCGACCAGAGGTTTCAGCAGAGATATTGCCTAGGGAGATATTGCTCACCTGAAGAACATGCCAAAAAGTGGGCCGGGACAACGGCGGACATCGCCAGACGAGAGATGCACGACCGCTCCCCAGTAGGGATTGCCTTGACAAAACCTGCTTCGAACACGAATCACAGGATTCTCCGTACGCCCTCGCTGACCCGATTTCCGTAGAGCGACCAATTGTGCGCCTCCGCCTTGATACGCGCCGCCCGCCGCATGGCTGGCAGTTCGTCGCGCTGGTCGGAATACCAGCGCGACGCGTGCAGAAT
>Ga0307511_10000484_pt1 | contig 43205 bp, 46 predicted proteins | sample 13_EM_MG_FD_200266 | JGI IMG/M metagenome (GOLD analysis project Ga0307511, IMG submission 200266) | Populus trichocarpa ectomycorrhiza microbial communities from riparian zone in the Pacific Northwest, United States - 13_EM | ecosystem: Host-associated > Plants > Roots > Unclassified | place... | reverse complement strand
ATCTGTGCGCGGCTAAGCCTAAATAATGCGCGCTAAATATAAGACATACATAAGCCTCTTATGCAAGCCGTTCAATTCTTTTTGCCACCTAGCTGTATATATAGCTTGGTCATTGGTATTATATTTATATTCGACAACATTTGATTTCGCTCGTTATTGTATTATAGAGAGATAGCCTCTACGGAACATGCCGAGTCTAACAGTTTGCCGTCCAGGTCTCCGGTTTTTCATTTCCGAACAACCTGTGCTTCTATAAGAACGTGACATCGAAAGAATGAGCGGTGTTCTGCTATTTCTATTAATGTGAAATGACATAGGCCACCCTCCGGACCATATACGGCATTCGTAGTCTCATTGGGCCTTAAAGAATCTGAATCTATATAGTACAGACGTCACGGTTGTGCTATTCATATATGCCACCTGAAGTAAGTTACATTACTTGTTCTGTTAACGTTCCAGTATCAAAAATACAGGCATACACATCACACATTTGTTACAGAGCAGTCACATTTCAATCCGACCTGCAGCTTACTTTAAGTCGCCTTTCCCAGCTCCTCTTCAACCTTTTCCATCAAACTCTCAGGCTTTGTCGTAGACGCCCATCTCCCCTTTACCGTACCATCCCGCCCCACCAAAAATTTCTCAAAGTTCCACTTTACCCTCTGCATGCCAAGCAATCCCGGCTTCTCTTTCTTGAGCCATTCCCACAGGGGATCCACATTATTCCCATTAACATCCACCTTTCCGAGGATCGGGAATGTCACGCCATATGTTGCCGTGCAAAACTGCTGGATCTCGTCGTTTGATCCAGGCTCCTGGCCACCGAACTGGTTGCAGGGAAAGCCGAGAATAGTGAAATCGCTATCGGTAGGGTGGGATTTCTTCACATCTTGGTAAAGACGCTCGAGGGACTCGTATTGTGGAGTAAACCCGCACTTAGAGGCGGTGTTGACAACAAGAACAACCTTGCCTTGGAGAGAGCTGAGGTCGAACGGGGTACCGGTTTCTAGTGAAGTTAGCATGGACGTGCTTATGTAAAGATAACCAGATGGTGATGGTTGCAAAGCTGCAAGGTACTGGTTGAAGCTTACTATCAAGAGGTTTAAAACCGTAAAAGGCTGAAGTTGGAGGTGTAGACATGTTTCGTATTACTCTGCGAGTAGTAGTAGGAAGCTTGAAGACAAAAGAATATCGGAGTGCGCGTGGTTGTAACAGTTGAGCACAAGTCATCGACGTAATCATTAAGTTGCGAAGTTGCCACAGACCTTGGTTTCCTCCGTATTGTTTGTCCAAGCTATTGTAGTGTTGCGCCAAGACACCTATTGCTTGGCGCCCGTTGTAGTGTGGTACTAGCCTCGCTTAGTCTAATCACAGACTAGTGTCTAGGTACTTGCTCGCTTACATAATGACAGAAGAGACATCAGCTATATGTGTCGTCGCATCGAAGCGACGTACAGACTAAAACAAAGAAATTTAAAAAATGGGTATATATGTACATATGTATATGTGATTACTAACGAAGCATGGTCGACTTTATTAATCCACAATATGTATACCGGTAAGGTGTGGTGGAAAAGAGCATATATACAGGCAAACGAACTCTCCCTATTTCTTGTTATCTAGCTAGATGCTTATTGCATGATCCAAAACTCCCGACCCAGGAAACGAGACGTGTACACACTTCCGAATAATGCTCTCAGGTAAGATGCCCCGCCGAAAATTTAGAATATACTGTGCTATTTATTACTACTTGCATGAATAAAATATATGAATGTTGAAATAACAATAGCAAACTTTATCAACATCGTTGGACTCCCACTCTAATCCTAGGTTTGGAATTATTGCACGACTACACCATGGCCATCACAAAGATAGTATCAATATTTTTAATATTTTGATTAAGGTAATGTATATTGAATTCCAAACAATGTGTATGTAGCTGCCGGGAAAATATACACAATTGTCTATAGCGATCTCTCTGCGGGCCCTGGGTGGAAGCAATGACCTGTACAGATAGCTATAGCAGCTCCAGCACATGAACCGAACTTCAGTCTGTCATTCTCCATTGTAATAGAGCTTCGTTACACTTGGGACGCACTTGCTTAGGACCCGGATCACGGTTAGCCTGGTGCCGAATCGAATAAGAGTCATGGCTAGCAGTAATATAAAGCAATATGTCATGCCTTACCCTCAAACTCTGTGACTGTTATATCTCAAGGAAAAGTGGGCAAGCAACAAATGGAGGGAGGGGTGATTGAGTGAATGTACATCTGCAATCCTGTGAAATTCCCGCCATTTGTGGTTCCAAGCCGAGATCTATTGATTTATACTTATGCCTTCAACCCAGAAATTAGGTATAGTATATGTAGAGGTCAAGTTAAACTGAAGTCCATTTATAACATGAGCGTTGGTTGAATGGTGTAACGGTAGCACATAAGATTTTGACTACAAATTTCTTGTGACCTGGGTTCGACTCCCAGTTCGACCTTTATTTTTCACTTTTCGCCTACACCGGGGTCTTTTAGCCCACAGTCTCTCTATTTCCGTATGCTTTATCTTTTCACTAGCCGTATAATGAACTGAAAGGCACCAGCCAGCCCAACCAGACTACCAGCCAGCTCGAGGCTATTTTTGAAATCTGGAATACTAAAGGAAAGGGTTGTATACATGTAATTGTATTTGTGCTTTGGAGTCCTTTTGAGTTCCTCTTTGTCATTTTTTTCTACATAGCTATTAGTTTTCGTCTGTGTTTGTTGACTTAGACTGAAACAAAAAAAAGCACTAGGGATTCCCGCATGGTCAACCAACCATCCCGTACTAGCCCGGCGATCTGAAGTTTAGATATGGCAGAGCAAACGGAATACCTCAGTCTATGGTCGTAGATGTTATACAGCTTTGGGATAAGCACCTATTGGGTATCAATTGCTTCCTTTTGTTTTTTGTGGCGTTTCTGGCTTTTGTACCTAGATCCGAGGCAGGAGGGGCTGGATACTCCAGCAGAGTAGCCAGTCGGGGATGTGCTCCCTCATCATAAACTAGATAGTTTGGATACGAGTTCTGTCTGATTCACAAAAAAAAACCCCCTCACAATCCTCTCTTACGGAGATTACCAGTGTAGAACTTCATCAGCTTCCTATGGCGGAGCCAGCGCTGTAACTCTAGTAACACATGAGCTTGACGATCAGGCCCCAGAGAAAAACCGAGACTCGAGCCAAAGGAGTACAGCACAGTCAGACAAAGTTGAACGAGATCATTATTTCCCCCCGCCCTGCTCCCTCCCCATGCATCCTTCAGATTTAGGTGCCTTTCCTCCCTCCCCAACCTCCGCTCCTCCCTGCCAAAGCCCCCATATCTTCCAACTCAGACTCCCACATCTTCCTCCCCCACCACTTGTCCGCCTCCTCCTTCCTCTCCTCTTTCTCCCTTCTCTCCCTCCTCTCCTTCCTCTCCTTGTCTTCCTTGTCTTCCTCCTTCTTCTGCACCCTCCTCTCCTTACTCTCTTTGACTTCCTTGTCTTCCTCCTTCTTCTTCTGCTCCCTCCTCTCCCTCCTCTCCTTTTCTTCTTCCCCCTTAGCCGCCTGCTTCTTTGCCTCCCTCGTGTTGCGGCTCAACCACAACCACAGCTCCCGCCCAACCATCCGAAGAAAATGAGCAAAGAACCCATACTGCTGCCTATTGAAGATACAAATAGCTGCCATGCACTTTCCTTTGGAGTTGGGTCGGGTGCTGGGGCTGGGTAGGGTACTAGAGGTGGTTGACTTGGGCTTGGAAATGGGGTCGTTACATTGACTTTGACGGTAAGGGTAACAGGGGGACAATGGTTGTCCCCACCCAGGTAGTTTGGTGAGAATTAATTACCAAATCTGTATGTGGGTGCATCAGATTGGCCTCTGAGACTCCCAGAAACATGTCAGCAGAAGGGCTTTGTAGGGCAAGGATTCTCTAGCACAAGGGGTACTGGCACGCCTTCACTTAGTGGACGTATCATTCGACATACAGGGCCGGCTGCCACATTCCCGACACACAGGAACAAAAAATATTGAGGCGACTAGCGCAAAGAGGAGCCATGATACCATGGCGGTGAGTCTATAGTATGGTAGTAAGGGATCACTGATGGTCAGTAAAGCTGTGAGACAGGTGGTGTCTATGAAGGGGGAGATCTGGAAGAGAGAATAATGGAAAGGTCCACTGTTTTGCTATCGGTGCATCTAGTGCCTGTGGGATAACTATTTCGGCCTTCCAAACAGGGCAGCTCGGCGGGTCCGCTCTAGGCTGTCGCACCGTGTCAGCCTCCGCAACACAATTGCAGTCGATCCGCTGACATGTATATCCCATAAGTCCTAGTCGCGAGGTCAATATAGGTACCTAGGTTATATTTCATGGTCAGCTGGGTGAGGGAAGGGAGGGCTCACGCGGAAGGGGCTCAGCCTTGGCTGTTTTTTCATCATGGTCCCTTTGATTCTCATCGCGGTGTTTTTCCATCCAGCTCATTCCGGTATTTTTCGATGCGCATTTTCATTCGTTTGCTTACTCCATGCACCTCCCCATCAATGTGGCGCTCTACATGACCCCGATTATGCACTCGGAGGAGAGGTCGTACGGGGACAGCCAAGACACAACCACGACCCCTCTCACCCATTACCTACCCCTTATTGGACGCCAGGACGAGAGGTCCAAGAGCAAGGGGTATTGGGCGGGGACGATAGCGGGCCGAATGAGAGAGGGCTGGAGGGTAGGCTACACTGACGGGACAGGGGCCAACGGAATGGCGGCCTCGGCTGTGTACTCGGAATACTGGAGAGGCTTCAGGGATAAGGCGTACGGAACATTCCTGGGCCCTTTGTCCTCGGTAGCGGATGCAGAAAGAAGGGCACTAGCCCTAGGTATGGAGAAAGAGTCCGCGGGCATGTTGCTACTCCTCACGGACTCCCAGACAGCACTGCGAACGGCTATCACCCTAAGTCGAGGGCAACCCCCGAGGTCGGGCGTGGAGGTTTAACTGAAACAGGCTCTACACAGGAGGCGAGACCAGGACACCGCGATAGCCTGGATCTGTGGCTACTTGGGCATCCTAGGCAACGAGAAGGCGGACAGGAGAGCAGCATTCGAATCCAGTCTAGGAATAACAGCCAGTTCCCCATACACGAGCACCGAGGAGGGCATCAGGTTAAAATCAAGAGAGAGAGGAAGAGAGGAAAGACGAGCCCAGGGGTTTGGACTCAGGAGAAGCGACTGGGGAAGGTGGGCAATGTCCGCTTACGCCTAGCTCAGAAAGGATCGAGGGCCGCAGAGGGGTTAGCTTCATCGGCTAGGGAAAGCGGACCAACCCTCATGCCCCTGCGGACACCCCTTGGAAAACTGCTTCCACATCACCTTCGAATGCCCCAGGTTCGCTAAGGAGAGGAGGGGGCTGGTAGGACGTCTGACATCGTGGGAAGAACTAGACGCCCCGAGATGGAAGGAGGGAGACGACGAGCCGTTCGACCAAGTGGAGGCCTTTTTTGGATACCTATACACCTAGTTAGCATAAGAGGAGAGTTGGGTGCCGTTGTCGCCAGAGTTGGAGGTGGAGTTGGAGCGGGGGCAGAGCTGGGAGTGGAGCTGGAGCTAGGGGAAGCTGAAGGCGGGAGCTGGTTGGAGCAGGGCCAGAGAAAGGGGCGTGGCGGAGGAGGTCCATGATATTAACAAACAAGGGGAGGGCCGGCGATAAGGTGTGGCGGAGGAGGCCAATTTGGTGCACCTTGTTATTGTTATTGCTGTTATTATTTGTCCGGTTACTGTACATACTGCATGGGCGCGTCGAGATTAACTTGGACCTCCCTGAATCCTCCCGGGTTTCCGGGGGCCCTCTTACAGGGCTGCATACGAGTACTGAGTTTTTCTTTAAAAAAAAGAAAGTGTGGGCTTCATGGACAGGTAGCCAGGGAGCCTATTATATATAACCCAGATAGAGTTAAGGTTAGAGTGCTAATCTGCTCTTGCCAGCTGGCGATAACCCACAAAACTAAACGGATTTAACTGTTCAAGTGGCGATACACAATCGCCCTCCACAGGAGCGGTCGTGCCAACCAGACTACACAGTCACAGGTATCGACAACTGCGTCTCGTGCCTCTGGTGTCACCTTACACATTTGCTTTCCAGTCCGCCGTAGGCCCCGAATGGCTTCAATACCCTTTTTCGATTAGAGCTTGCACCTGTATTTTCACCTGCACTGCTCTGCATACATATGTATATACAGTATATGCTTATATTTTTTTTCAAACTAGGCCACCTTTGCTCTCTGACAGCGCGAACCCCATTGGGAGCAATACTTGTCTTGTTTTGCTGCATTACCTCCGCTTTACGTACTATTCAATATTTCGTTTGGTTTCATATAAGTATATGGGGCATTTTGCCTTGCTCAGATCTTTGACTGTAGAGCGCCTCTAATATTATAATACATAGTTGTTACAGTTTTAGCGCGGTTGGGGTTCTTGTTTTGGAACTAAGAATTGTCAAAGAGTATATATCTGGTTTTGGAGGGGAAAACAAACCTCGCTTTTGCGAATCTGGGGCCTGATTGCATATATGTATATTAATAAAGAAGTCAGGCCCCTATGTCTACTACATTCACGAGCCGCGCACGTATCAATCGTGCAACTTGGGGAACCCAGATCAAAACTCCATCCAAAAATATAGTTGAAAGTCCAAAAGAAGAAAACCTTGTAGCTACCATGAGGAAGTAGAGCGATTCCAACGAAGTTACTCAGAGCCAACGTTAATGTGACACGTTACGCAAGTACTACATGAACATTCGTGAGAACATAATTATAAGGACCCCTGAGCCCACTGAAATCCCCTGAGCAGCACATCCACGCTGTGCAATCACTACATAGGAAATGCAAGACCACCTGGCCTCTACGGGTGCCCGAGGCATAGACGGTCGCGGGCTTCACTGCCCCTCGCGTATCAGTACGACCGCTCCCATCCTTCCTCGAACTAGCTATAGCCCTAGCCACGAGCTTTCTTCTGGGTAGTATCCTGAAACGTAACCCGCTGGCCAGTTGACGGCTTTTTCGAGCTCCCAGCAGCTTTTCGATTACTACTTTTGTTGCCGCTATTCAAATGTTCCTCCCGGAATAACGCCGTCACAATCTTATCCCCCGATCGGACAGCAACTCCACGTTCCACAATCGTTTTCCCAGGTGTGGGGCCCTTCACTTCCAACTTCCATTCAGAGCGCCCATCTTTGGTAGGTCTCATGGCCATTGTCTGCAGATGAGTCGCACGGGCGGGGACGATCTTGGTCGAAGCGGTCTGTGTCGGCTTTTTGGGAGTTGAGGGCTTGCTATTCTTGTTGGCAAGGATCCCCCGAGGCGGGGGTGCTGATTGCTTGGGGGTCGACGCTGGCTTCTTGCCACTTGTTGTGGTTTTGGTAGTGGTGGTAGTGTGGTGCGTTTTAGTCAGTTGCGTGACCTTCGTATGGAGAGTTACTTTTTTCTCCGTAACGCGCGGCATGTTATGATGAGAGTGTAGGGTCTTTCGATTCAGGCGTCGAATCTATGCCTCCGGATCCACCAGTAGATTTTTGCTGAGCGGTAGATGCAACAACACAGTAAAAGGTTAAAGCGATATTGAAATCAAAGCTCGAATTCGAGTAATGGGAATATGTGTAAGCTTTTATAGTTTGTGTATCGTTTTTAGGATACCAGCCAATGACTAAAATATATATTAAAGTCCTTTCCTGCGACTCCCGTTGTTTTTTCGAGGCGGAGCAGCCTGTAGGTACATGGCAATCGTGTGCTGCAGCTTACTATGCATCTGAGACTCAAAGAATAGCTAGGGGCCTTGTCCAATCATGCGGCTGCTGCCGAATAGGGAAATCTGCCGTGTTAGATGTAGATTATAAGGCTATCTACGAAGTACAAGAAAACCGTTGGAGCAGCTAAAGTCAAATGCAGGTCCAACGAGAATATGCAATTGCTATGGAAAGCTATGACACATCTCGAAATCGTTGCAGACTGCTACCGTACCTAGTGAGCTTGTGCCATGGCCCTCGCCCCGCCTATACTTTGGGAAATATGATATATACTGTACTTGTACTGTACAAGGTATACAGCGTCTGGCAGTGCAACCGGTCAGCCAACCTAGGTGGGTAAAAGGGAACTTGGCAGGCACAAATGAAGGAAAGAATGACAGTTAGTGCAACGCAAGATGTGCTCGATTGATTAAACAGGTTAACTTTGTCAGGTTAGCTGACTGGTTGCACTGCCTGACCGGTTGCACTGCCAGACGCTGTATTCTGTATGTATACCCCGTACCAGTACCCCGATATATACATGAATATACGCCCGATACACGGTCATATCTGATATCACAAGTAGGGGCCATGCAAGCACGGATATATTTGTATTAGGATCGACCACTGGAAGATGTTCCTGTAGAGAGATATCGAGAAACTTAAGACGTGCTTGAGGTGGTCACTATTAATTCCAGGAGCATTGAAAGGCTTGGGAAGTGGTACGGCTTTCGCGCAGTGCTAGCATATCAATTGAGTCTTGATATACTCCGTACCGTGGGTGAAAAATTAAAGGTGATCTGAGTTATCCGGCAGTCATTACATTGCAGCTAGGACGATTCATATCAGAGGAGGGAGGTTAAGGCGGGAGCCGTAGTTTTGAAGGCCATGATCCTCTCAGCATGGAATACTTAACCAACCAATTGACCAGCAATGAATGAAGACGTTTATAAGTAGATTTGTAAAACTCCCCTAAAAATGATATAAACTGAGAATTGTGAGAGAGACTATTGAATTTTTGGCATGTTATACATAATACATATCAACACACTGAGGCGATGCAGCAGCCCTCCATCTCCTCCAGGAGGCTTCAAGGGTATCTTCCTGACACCGGACCATCATACACTGTTACTAGAAAACATTCCCATAATTTACATGAATGGCATCAGCGCCTGGGGCAAAATACTAGCAATAGCAGCCCCATTTGGCGGTTCAATGCTCTGGAAGTAATCTGCCCACCACGGTCCCGCTGCCCACTACAGAGCACCAATCCATGTCCCACTTGCTTGCTGAAGCGTGCAAAGAGCACCCTTGACGGCATCACTACATTGCTGGTTTGACCCTGCACCAAGCTCTCCCAAGAAACACTTCACTCCTTTACTCTTGCACCATTCCGTTGCCGCCTTCAACCGCTCTGTACCAATCGTGCTGGACACACAGGTGGGGCTCGTTCCGGATCCATCAGAGTCGAGGTACTGATGCATTTGCACAGCCCAGTTGTTGTTGGGGTCCTTGATGTTGGCCATTACGGCGCTGTTTCCGGAAGATTCCCATGTCCATGCTCCGGTTAACAGAATATTCCGGGAAGAATATTGGAAGGCAGCGGAAGTGGTACTAGGTAGTGCAGTAGTAGCGATCTGGCGCAACGGAGGTTCTAATGGAGCAGCGTGCTGGTGGTAATAGGCAGTGGATGCGACAGTAGAAGTGTGTGTAGACTTGCTTGATTATTAGGAATATACAGCGCAGCGGGATGTCTTTATATACAATGAAGTTGCGAAAGTCAATGTGAGACATACCGGGACAGGGATGTTAACCGGCCAATTAGAAGCAAGAGAAATACAAATAAGCGGTTGCAACGGAGGCGGCAGCGACAACAGAAGTAAGCTGAGCTGACGTTGGGTAAGCTTATAGGTTATGTGAGAATAACATAAGAAATATACGCAGGTAGCGGAAATGCAGGAAATACATGAAATAAGCAAATGCGCTGACTACAGGATAATTATCCACCGGATAAGCCATGAGATATGGGTAGCCGGATATGTGGTGAGTTGGATAACTCGGGTGTGGTGGATGTATGTTCCAACACCGGTCCAGCTGGTGCCGGAGACAAGGATGAGCTGGCTAGTGGCGTCGGCGGCACGTATACCATCGACACCGGCTTGCATCATCGTTAGGGTTTGGTCGGGGGTAATTCCGTTTGGCTCGTTATTGATGTCAAAAATGACATTGTTGTTACCCTTGAACTCTGTGGCAAGTTTGGTCTACCAAGACTTGAATCTATAGGAATATCGAGGTCAACATAAGCATAAGTCTTACAACCAGAGTTGCATGGTTGCAATCGGTGGGATACGTACAGAGTTCTGTCAGTTATCACTGCACCATTATAACTCAAGTAGTTGTGTGGGTCCAAAACGGCATAACCACCCCTGCTAGTGATATAGTTGACCGTCGTCTTGAGGTCACCCAAATACGTAGAGTTGAACGGACCACTCAACCCGGTAGTGAGAGGGCTCCATGGAAAAAGCAATACGGAACGTGTTGAAGCCTTTGCCAAGGAAAAAGTCGAGGGAGGAAAAAGGTAGTACGAACCCAAACATAGTCCTTATCCTTCTGACCTGGGTATTTTCCTTCTCCAAACTCTGCACCAGACTCATTCACTATAAAACAGAGAATATTGTAAGTACATATTGTAATATATAATCTCTGACAAACATCACTGACCTCCATAGCACTTGAACTTGGTAGCCCCGGGGCAGACGGTGTTGGTGCTGGTGGGTACGATTATGTTAGTAGTAGTGGGTGTTCTAGCCTTGGTAGTCGTAGTTGCCGGCGTCGATGCAGTCCCAGGAACACACTGCGAGTAATCTTTTCCCAGTCAGTATGTACAGTACAACCCATTGTCAATCATTATCGTGGACCAGCCGAGACTTACAGTCATTGGTGTACTTGCAGGTGTAGCCCGAGACGCAGGTAGTCTGTCCAGTCCAGCCTACACCACCACACTGGCCCAGCTTGCTGCGCTTGCGCTCCGGATCCAAGCGTAACAGCGGCTAGAACGAATGCCGTGAATGCCTTCATGATGCCAAATTAGTGTGGAAAAGGGGTATTGAGAGTGAAGTTTTGTCACAACGTAACTTGTAAGCCGTTCGTGTGCGTCAAGGTAACTTTTATACCTACGATCCTGCCATGTTACGGGGGTACATATCTGGGGTAGAGCTTTTAGATCTCTAAGGTTCCCCCACAGCTAAGGTAAGTATCCGAAACACCTATGCACCTTTAGCCCATGCTCATATTAGAGGAGTCCCGGTGGAGACGTCTCCAGATCTTCCCGAGGCGAGCGTTAATGGTGCATGAATCCAACCCAACCCGGGAAAACGCATTTGACAAGCTAGCGAGCCCTGGGTTCTTCCGGCCGTGCGAGAATCACCCAATTGAGATATATATATGTACATAGTTAGTTAAAGGGAAGACTAGTACGATTTACAGAGCCCCAGACCATGTTAAAGTTTCAATCCGGAAATACACTGCCCAGAGAAGGCCAGGTCGATCTTAAAGGTAGGGTTCATTATAATACTAATTGAAGGGAAAGCCTCTTGATTAAAATCCAGCGTGGTAGAATTTACCTGGCCACCGTCGCTTCGGGACTAAATATATATTAGTACAGAGTAGGTAGATAACACTTGACCGATACACATGCCGGAGTCCGGCATCATCGTCGGCAAGTATCTCGGCGGAAAAGCTTAGCATCCGCGACGGAAACCAGGCCCGGCGCGGCGTTACACGCACTCGTTCCGCGGACCCACGGAACTAGAGTGTGGGGCAACGGCATCGCCACTAAGCTTCATGTACCTAAATTAATCTTGTAAGGTAGCATTTTAGCATTTTCGGCGGATATTGTATATACATACCTAGTAAAAGCTCTTGTGATGTATTCATTATCATGCAAAAGAGAAGGAAGAAAAGGCTGACATGAGGGCGGATCCGTATCAGTTGTTTCATAATCATCCGACGCTGGCTCACACAATTGGTTATGCATTGTTTGGTAAAATAGAGCAAATTCTGTATTGAGACTGTTATCCTTTCGCAATCGGCACTGAGCTCGAGCCCAAGATGGCATTAGCATAGGGGCTCACATAGTGGGATCACTGAGTATATATATCTTCCTTTTAGAACCCGTCCAAAACCAATATATAGACTGGGCCACAACAGTATCTACATGCTCTATATATTGCTGGCAGGTGTGCAAGGTCCAGGTCTGGACATTTTTCTTGGGTGATGCCACAGCAGATGTAGCATAGGCAACGTGAAGTCACTTGACCGAATGTGAATACAGACAAAATATCTCAATTCATGAGCTCGTTTAAGCCAAAGATATCCTATCCAAAACTACCCGAACAACACATCTTTGCCAGGATCTCTTCTCAAAATGCATCATATTTTTTGGCAATGAAAATGACAACCCCCCCAAAAAAAACCTTCCAGTCCATATTACCGGGTGCGTTGTTCGACCTTTAGGTCTATGCGAGACCGATCCGATCTTTTTCTTAACTTATATCAAAGCTGTCAGCGATGGTACTTCGACACACATGTGTCTTTGAAGAGTAGTATACATACACAGCACCTTGCCAATCTTCCCAGTTTAATTCCTGCTCTGCCCTTTCAAGTGTTTCCTCACCTCCGCATCCGTCATATCCGCTGCAAGTTTCACAAAGCTTTCGGTTTCTTGTAAGGAAACAGTCTGACCTACTGCACTCCATGCATTACCTAAAAGAGAATTCCTAGTCCAACAAACAAATGCAAGCATGAGGCCGCCAACGAAGATCGCATAAAAGATTAAGATGCCCACTACAATTGTGTACCCGGTGCAGCCTTCAGGTGATTGCCCGACAACGAAACGAGTAACAAAAAGCTCTTCCAAGGAGTCGTACATGGGGGTTGACTGAGAGTATGATTCTTGGAAAAGAATTGTGAACAATGTTTGAAGCATGAGAGCTGGGTTTTCCGTCACTCGAAGTGTGTCCTGTACCAATGTAGACTTCAGGTTGTCGACCTTAATTGCCTGGTCAGGCGAATGATCGCAGGAGATGCAGAATATTACCGACCCTTTCCCCTGCAATGAGAGTGACTTAATGAGCCAGTCAAATTTGTTGGTTGCTGTTGTAGATGCAGATGTATCCAGGCTGAGGGTATAAGACGGGGGGGCCGACGTGAAAAATGCTGTAATCTTGTCTGTATTGTAACGGCCTCGGACGCTATCCCACAGTATTTGGGGCTCTGGCTGGGAGTCTGCAGGGGCTTCTCTCGTAATTGTCGAATGAGGTAGGAGTTGAAGAGAGTGTTTTGTGTAACATATCGTAGCTGCTAGGCGAACGTTACCTCCTTCGAAGTTGGACAATTCCATCCAGCCCGTATTTGGTAGCATTTGCATGTCGATACTAGCCTTTTCATTAGAGTTCGACATTGAGCTGTAGTACTTTTCCCACTCCGGAAGCGTCCCGTCTACATTTAAAACCAGGTATGCCTTCGAAGGGTCGTTGTTTGATGTTCCTAGCTTCAGATTAGCCTCACAAAGTCCAATGGGGGTATCTTCCGGTTTAGCGTCGTTGCCGGTGCCTCTTGTAGGGAATGTGCAATTAAAGGTAGTCTCCACGCGGGAACCCCAGGACTGTGGCACGGAACTACCCTGAGCCGCATCTGCCACTGTACTTCCTGCGAGATAGAACGATGTATGGTCACTGGTGGTAACTTTTGACAAGGATGCGGAGAAACTTGTCGGCCTGAGGCAAGCGTATTGTGCATCGAAAGCAGGGAGGGGTCCCTGAATATTCTCGATGGAATTGCCTGCAAGCACATGGTCAAATGGCAGGAAGCCGCGCATCGTTTTCCCAGTATCCCATCCATCCTGCAGATTTGATGCAGTGTCCAGTTTGTCCTGAGCAAACGGGATAATGTTGAGGGGTCGTGTATACCAGACATTTACCGCATCGGATGCTTGATCATTCAGGTCCTGGGACCACATTGGGATACGTTGTGGTGTTGCCGTGTCTGGGACATATCGAGGTTGCATATCCATCAAAAGCAGGGTTCCGGAGAATTGGAAAAATATTGTTGTCAGAAAAAGGACTAAGGTGATGAGGAAGTACCCCACAAACCGTCGACGGAGGGCTGGCTTGGTGTATTTCATTGCTGAAATAAACTCTGACACAAGGAATACCGGATCGGATCTGCAAAATCGGAGCAAAGAGAAGCCAGCAGCAGCTCCGAGGGGGACTCCATCATGTCGGTCACGAAGAACTAGAGAGGCAATGATGGCAGTGCAGATCCCCGACAATAGTAGTGTCCCGACACGGAGAACTGGATTCCAATCAGTAAATTTTCCTAAGTGTAGACCCGAAGTCATGTCATAGAAAAATATTGTGAACTAGAGAGGAGAATTGGTGGCAAAAAGGGATAGAAAGAATGTAATTTCTTGCAGGGTGAGAAATATTTACCGCCAGTGGCAGTTGTGGCAAACTGTGGAACCCCGTTTCCTCGTATCAACTTTGCACGGGGAGAAAAGTCTTCTTGAAACCAGACCAGTGAGATCGCCACTACGGGAAGAGATATCAAAAGCAAAATGATCACAAAGAGAGCCGCCGAACAAGGTCCAAATCTTTCCAAGCGCGCTCGCCGAATTGGTTGTACCCGTGCTTGTAGAGTGTTGGTAGATCCATCGTCTGTAGATGTTTTGGTTGTATTATTTGTAACTTCTACGGTGATGCCGGATTTTGGGGACTATCAAGTTCACGACCTGAGTTCCCAGTTTTTTGAGTAACATATACATATGAGGGGACCTACCAATTTTTCTCTGACGTAATGATCCTGAACATTTTGACCCTCTGGTTGCAATCCGGAGCCCAATGGGCAACGAGGGACATCCGAACTCTCCATTTACCTGGCAACTCTTGAATGGGGGTTGAGTTGTCACTACTTCCTAGATTGCAGTCTTTTGGCTGAGATAGTCAATTACGAGATAATGTTGACAAGAAAGTGTGCAGTATTCGACAGAGAAAGAATATCAGTATGAACAATTGTCCTCGGCCTCTTATACATCCTCCTCAATGCCCTCTGCGACTTCTGATATAGAAATATATTGATATGGGTGTGGACACGATGTGCTAGTGCTACGTCAAATCAAGACACTGCAGCATTGGTGCCAGGGTTTTTATGTCCCCATTACATGGTTCGCAGCGTTTAACTGGATCACAGCGAGGCGGGGTAATCGGCGAGCCAAAACGGGCGAAATGGATGTTGAGAATTACCTCGTGCAGGCTAATCGACGGCCCCCCCACAAAGATTTCTTTTCTTATTCAGGTCCTTTTGGTGATCAGGCGACATACCAATGGATCAGTCGATGTTCTGCCGTGAGAGTTCCTTGTCTTTTTCAAGAAGTAGCACTAGCGTACAGTACCCTCTGAGATGATAAAGCATGTGATACAGGGCCAAATGCAATTGCCGGAGCGGCAGATAACGATGTACATAGGTACATATGTACTGTTTAGGTATACGGAGTACAGCATGTACCTAAATGCTCTGACATCGATATCAGTGTCAGGATCTGAGATACCAAGAATAAGGGAGGATCATTATGCAGAAGCATACTTGAGTCGAACACATGATGAGCTCTTTTCTGCCCGAGGAGCTGTGTGTCTCTGTTGCGTGCGTTTGTGTGCGAATATGACTGATACTTGACACATATGTATGTATGTACTGTACATATGAATTTGCTTTTCCGTCGTTAAATGCGGGAGGCTGCAGCGGTGTGCAGACGCCCAGACAAACTTCAGGTGTTGACCCCTGTTTCGTGATAGCCATTCATTGGCCATGGATTTAGCTCAGCATTACCTACAATGTACAAGGGGTTGGGCAGAAGGCACATGCATACTAAAAAGCTACTTGATTTCCACTGATAAAATTAGCACCATTACCTTAAGCTGCCCGATTGAAATCTGAGAATTCCAGCGGTGAATGTAGTGGGTACATATTGTAGCGCAAGTAGGACGAGAATCGATTTAGAAAAGGGGTCGCAAAAATGAAACAACCAGTGCCAAGTCTTTAGCGTTCGCCTCGCTACCTACTATACCATCCACCAATGCTTCACTTTGCAGTTCTCTGAGAGAATGGCCTACTGCGGCTGCTGTCATGACGTCATGAGCCCACCATCCCATATCACTACCCTAGTACTGGTATCTAAGTTTAAGAACCATATGCATGCATCATGTAAGGTTATCAGGCTTTAGCTCATGGCTAAATGGATCCCGCATTTACGTAATTTAGAACAAACGCCCCATACCAACCAAGTGCAGCTTTCAGGTATTATGTTAGCATGTATACCCAACTTACACTTTATGTGCTTGACATGTACTCTGTACTCGCAAAATGTACCTACATTATGTACAGTATGCTCATTAAAATTGGCTTTCGAATTGACCACTACTTACTGGTATGTATGTCTTTTTTATGTTGCAGCGTATGATTCAAAGCACCTAGACGAAGTTCAAAGCCTCTAGGCCTGTTCCCACTTGAATTGTGGTACTCTTCCGGAATTCACAGCCTTGATCAGATAGTAGCCTGTTTATCATGAAAGAGATATTTTAGCACTTAAACCAGAGCTTGATGAAGATGTTAGGATATGCTATCTGCCACAGCAGCTGAAATATATACGCACTGTATAACCCATCCCTTCGCAGTCGCCCCTCGTGCCGGAGTCTAGACGGAATTTATTCTCACAGAGTTGGTGTACTAGTATCAATAATATCAAACAGACACCGAATGTGCAACAGACCTCTCTCAATCAGTATTAAACTATTATGACGGACAGTTGCCAAGCAGTAACCGATTCATATCACATCAATTTCCTAATATTAGCAGGTGAGTCCGGTGTAGCATTTGAGGAAGATATTGATCTTCTAGGACGCTAGCATGCATGAATGTAGGGTGCAATACTCATGCAATCATGCCAGCAATTCCGCCATGGCCAAATCCCCCACAATCTCCCCCATCCCAGCATCCCAGCATCCCAACACTTTCAATCACCTCCCCAACTTCCTCAACCCATCTATCCCATTTATCACTTCATCCAATGGCGGAAACTCCCCAGGCACACGTCCTCCCCACCTCATGCGCGTTCAACCCCGCAGGCCCCTTCCCTGCGCAATTTCTTATAGCACTAAGCCCACCACAAAGAACGTTACCGCTGAGATTCCCACCTCGAATTCATCTAGATCTACAGCTCTAGTGGGAAATAAAATCTTTCCCGTTCCTTATATACGTAGTCATTGCAAGATTATATTTCCAAAACCATTTTACAAATAGGATTCTAGCGGCCGTGCTGTGCTGAAGAAAGAACCAGTGTCATCTGTGCAGTGGAGCAGGCCTCGGGGGAGTTACAGCGGTGGAGCTCCTGAATTATTGTTCGATTGCTGCCTCTAGGTCCTGCAAGTTCTTGGTTGATTAGCTTTGCTGTTACCCTGAATCCCTTGAGAGTGCCAGAATTGACGGCACGCGTAAACATTGCGCAAACATTAAACAACCATCTAAATATGTGCGTAACTAGTGAAATAGTCTGGAGTAGAGTAGAGTATTGAGAGTAATTCTGATTCGGGCCCGGGGCTATATTAAAACAAATATTTTTTAAAATTCGTATATGGGCAAGTTAGAATGGGCGGTCTAGACAAGCAAGCCCCTGGTTACCCTGAACACCATCCCAGCCTCTAGGACTCAAGGTTTTCCCCATAATCTGAGCGCCGCCTTCTTAGATATATCTAGGCCTAGTGGTGCATAATATCACTGTATCCCCACCGGGAAAGTGTCTCCGTCGCTCAACAGCGCTAAACTACTATACAACTTCCTATTCGAGTAATACAGTGGTCCCAGACTAGTTATATGGAGAAAAAGAAGCTAAAAGTATGATGGCAAGTAGCATGGTGTAGGCCGTAGCGCGCGAATGAACATTTGCTACCTCTATTTACATGTATATAACTAGGATCTCGATTGATAAGTAGAAATATAAGATAAATTATTTCTTAAGAAAGTATCGCTCTCCCTCAGTAATATCATGTTTTATCGGATGTGCTCACACCACTGATATCAATCCTATTTCCGTAAAATAAGTCTCTCATCAGCTTGACCATGCGGCCCATAACAGCAGTCGATCTAGAAAGTTCAGAGACTAGCACGAAGTGAGAAGTTCCAGGTTTTCGGATTGTGAGGGTCATTTCACATGACTTGAAAGCCGGATCCACCCTCATATTTTCTCCCCAGTCTGCAGCCACGGAAAATCCCCTAAGGGGCCCTTCTTGATATCCAAATATTGGTATTGAACAGCACAGCTATGTTCTGCGGCTGATGGACTCTTTCAATACCAATAATGGTAGATTAGAATTGTAACAAGCTTAAGCGAGTACCTCCGACAATGAAACTGCTACCACATTTGGGGTGACCACAGTAACTTCGAGCCTTAAAGTAGTCACGTCGTTAGAGGCACAATAAAGCCAGTCCCGGGAGGTGGGGGTCAGGTGTTATCTTTCAGACCACGTCCTCCCCAGCCCCTTGTTTGACTTTCACTCAGGACCTGCATAGGCTAAGGCTGCTTGCCTGACTGCCTTCTTGTATGCTCTTACAGCGGCGGAGCTGGTTGGTAATGTGCATCAGTCTATGGTCGCAGATGATGTGAATTGTAATGTTAGTTATTATATACCGTATCGCCTCAGGTGGGGTCTACAAAAATGTTAAACACATAAGTAAGCTAAGCGCTGCCTAAAAAGGTATTCTTTTATGCCGAGTGGGTATGGCTGACATTGGACTCGAAATTGTATATATTCTTACTTATTCCTAAGCTGGTATAGGATAGATCTGGTTACCAACTAGGCGATACAATGGCGGTTCCCCTTCATGTGGTTTTTGGCATCTTGTATCGGTAATTGTACATGACTGGTGTAGGAAATACTCTCGTACTCTCGGGTGAATGTAAGGCCGAACGGAAGGTCGATCATGGGCAGGAAAAGGCAACTTTGAATTATGCGAGTAAGAACTGGGATGACCGAAAGGGCAAGTCTGAATTCTTGATCGAAGGATATAAGGAGCGAGATTCAGCATCAAATAAGAGGATGACAAGGCAGTAGAACCATAGCATTCATACTATAGCGATCTCTACATAGCCCGAACAAATACATCTATATCTCTCTCTCTCTCAAGATTTCTCCGCTCGTAATCTCGTAAACTTACAACTGGTTCTCCAGACAGCGATCCAGCTTGGCTCCATTAGCCCGCTGACCATGGGCAATACGCCTATTGTAGAAATTGCCCTACAGCGCTGGTCTCGTTCGCGAGAAAATAGAGAGTATACTCGTTATACTATAGAAGAAGCCGCTTGCTTAATGATACTAAAACCGAAAGTAAGGAAATCCACCTCCCTGATATACCGCTCGCTCATCCATATAACAGAAGAAAGTCCTTATCTGTCCAGTCTCTAAATAACCCGAGAAATAAGTTATGATATCCCCCACCGTATATATATATATATCTTCCTTCAAATTACATTTACAGTTCCTGAGGTATAAGTAAACGGCCAGCCACTTAAACGGTCTGAATTGATCAAAGCTTCGACGAAACTACCCAACAAGTCATACATAAAGTCAAATTTTCAATTTGCGTGAACGGGTCCGAGCCCCACGCAGTTGATTAAATACGCCCTACTTCGGCAGCAATAGCAGCCACCCTCTTCTTCTCTTTTGCCGCCTCCATGACTTCTACAAAATCTACCAAACTCGCATATGGTACTAACATAACCTCCAAAATCAGACCCGCCTTCAATAATTTCTCCGCCATAGCATGAGAATCCTCATTCGCCCCCTTCATCAGCGCTTCTAGCTTCTCTTCAATCACCTCCATCAATTCATCCACCGCCTGGATCCCGATTGCCGCCGCCTCCACGGTGTCTTTTCCATCCGGCGCTGGTAGTCCAGGAGCTAAACACGAAAAGGAGTTATTCATGGTATTAAATGTCGTGATGCTGAAGGAGCTCAATGCTTCGTGATCCACGTCAGTGACGCTCCATGCTTTCTTGAATGTTGCAAACAGAACTTTAATTTTCAAGGTGATTGTGGCCACCTGAACTGTGGTCTTCTCATAGTTATCCTGACTAAACAGCACTCCCGCTTCTGCCCCAATCAACAGCCCCCCAACGAAGCAATCCCCGTATGTATCCTTAAAGTGTGTTGTTTCATCGAGGACATCTCTTTCCAGAATATTTCGACCCTCTAGGCTCAGCTTAGGCTGCTCTTCCTCCAAGTTTCCATATGTAAGCACCCCACTTTTAACAAGACTCTTCTTGCTGATTTTAATTCCATCAGAATTTTCAGTCACAGTTTTGTCATATTGCACACTGACATTTGCCCCAAGCACAGCATTACCTATACCAATCCCTACCCCTGCAGAAATGTGCTGGGCCCCGTGTCGTTCGTAAGTAGTGTAGATTTCAGAGTAACTTTGTGCCCCAGAGGAGGCTTCCCTGACGAGTTGCCATTTTGCACCCGGGTAAGGGTCGAAGGGAGATTTTAATGCCCATGCAGCAGTAGAGGAGGTGGTTGAGCGAGTGGTGGAGAAGGGCTGAAAGAGAGTGGTGTATGGTCCGGACGGGGGACGACGGATCATGAACGGCTGGGGCAGCTTTGCGAGGTCGGTGAGGATAGGAGGGCTGGGGATTTCCCGGGAAATGAGCTGCTGGAGCAAGTCATGAGATGCTTGATCGACAGGTTCAGTACTGATGGTTCTGGTATTTTGGTTGCTTGTAGGCACAGCCATAGTGACCGATGGTGATGAATTGAGCTTTAGGAGATTTAACAATATGGGAGGTTCAAGTTCGAAATTCAGAACTTCCCCACCAAAAACCAGAGCAAACGCCAAATATCGACTCCAGCTCTCATTCATCCGTTATACAGCACTAGCTTTCATATGGTACCCTCATCACATTTATCTAGGATGAATCATTACAAGGACTACGGTTGCATTGGGTGTAGTCATGTACATACATTAATACACAGACCAAGCTAACACACCACAATTCATCTATGAGTTATTGATTCTCAGAACCTACATAACAATCAAGTTACCTGTTCTCACCTTCAGAGCTAACTGAGAGCAGCTATATTAACCGAACCTGATAAGGAAATTATAGACCAGCTGATGTCAAACTGTCGACATGTCCCCAGAATGACCACCTGCCGTGCTGTCCCTTGTTGGTACAGGCAGATGCCTAAGCTACCCATTTTATATACATTCTAATTTTCTGTCACTTCAGCTTGAAATCCTTCGGAGTTAAATCTTAAATTCCTTATATTCCAGGTGAGACTAGTGCTATTTTGTCGGTTATATTCACATGTTGGGAATGCTGTACTGCACGTGTACATGTGGACGGGGTACATACTGTACATAAATCACACTATGTGCACATTTTTGTGCGCCACTTCAGCTGGAAAACTCAAAACTTAAGATTTGCATGTTCGCATTTTCTGCTTTAGGTTGTTCTTCAAGGTATGATATGCAACACAGCAGCCACAACCACCCAATATCGACATATACTTCCAAACTGGCACACGAATGCATACGCCACAATCTCTTGTATACATTAAGCTGAAATGCTGATGCAGCCAGGCTAACAGAGCTATTCTCTTGTGGGCCCGAAGCACCAGAATAGGCCTAGCCTACTGCCTGATTAAGGCGCCTGTCGTTACTTTATCCCTTGGCCTGCTCTGTCTCACCAGGCCAAGGGATACGATATTGAGTCACAACATGGTTAACACTTCCAGTTTCAGTGTTATTCCGGAATAAAACCCCTAAATTCACACGCCGATTTAGTCTGATTGGTACATACCGATTGGCATCCTTCCACCGTATCGGACACTACCAATGCTACCACCATCACCAACAGCCAACAATCCAACCAGCAAGCCCCCTCCGGCAGTGCCAAAGTCGATGCCTACAACCTCACTCCCCCACAATATATGCGAGTATTGACTCGAAAGGGAAAAAAAAGGAGACTGCTGTATGTTTCTTCTGCAAGTATGGCCCGATAGACCGTATACCGGGCACTGCCAAAGAGTCTGAATAGTGCGTATGTATCACCAGAACACCGAGATTGCCGACATGAGGCTTTCGTGTCGTGGCTGCGCGGTATGGTGGTAGTTCAGCGTGATGTGTAGAATACACTCGCTGGCGATGGTAGCCCAAGTCGACCCTCGAGACTAATACATAAATAGGGCACCCAACCCAGGAAAACCCACAGTAACCAAGCAGGAGTACTAGCTTCAGCCCTTTCTTTGCAATTGCACCACACTTTTATCATCTCAGACTCCTCCAACTAGGCGAGTGACTACCATAACCGATCTATTGACCACCGTATCGACTTTTTCGGGAGCAATTGCAATTCAACATGAGTATCACCTTAGTCCCCTACAATCAGGCTATGCGCCTTGGTCAGGTATGTGACATTAATAGATGCCACTGCAACATGACTGCATGTTTTTATTTCATGCTAACTAGCCTTACTTACACAATGGTTCATTCCAGGGGTATAACACCTACCTTCAACAAATCTGCATCGATCGTGCTGTTACCTTTGGTCCCGACGCTGTTCGCGTTGTACCCTCAGAAACAGGGGATGTCTCCACCGTGCCAAAGAATGATGATGTGTCCATTAGACAGGAAGTTAGATCTAAGACATCTCAGGTATGTTCCAGTCTATCATATATTCCTAGGCTAGGCAAATTTTGCATCCGACATGTAAGAACCGTGGAAAACAGTCCTTCTAAGCTCATCCACCAAAATAGATTGTCACCTACAAAACTGCCTTCACCGACAAACTCAGTGACATAGTTGAAAACCTCAACATCTCCGCCGCGGCAGGAATTCGAAGTGGGACCCTTTCTGCCAGTGGGAGTGCAGCGTATGTCAACGAGAACAAGTTCAAAGAAAGCCATATCAACTTTGTTGTCAATGTCAAAGCTACAAATGACAAGGCAGTGCTGGATCAGGACAAGTTGACGTTTAACGAGATCAAGTCTGTGATGGATAATGCGAACTCGTTTACAGAACATTATGGTGATGGGTTTATTTCGGGGTTCATTGAGGGGGGTGGTGAGTAGAAGTATCTCATTATGACATTGATTCTTAAACTAGTCAATTCGAAATGGACGGGAAACTTGTAAGGAGTGGGTGCTAACAGTTTATGAATGTTCCTTTGTCTAGAGCTCAATGGAATTGTGAACATCAAACTTCAGGATAGTACCGATGTCATGAGTGTCAAAGCCCAGTAAGACAAAGCCAATGAACTCTAGATTTGATCCTAAGGTACGCAGAGTCCGCAAACTAATGTATACTGGCCTGATCTAGGATTCAAGTTAGCATGAAAATGGTAGATGTGGCAGGCTCGGGTAGCTTACAAAACTCTTCAATCAACAAGACTGCAGAAACAAATATTACTATTAATTGGTTAGGTGGTGGGCAAATCAAGGAACGTAAGTGCAACCACCACATATATAGGGCCTGGGTCTCGAGTATCTAAGCTTGACTAATTACTCTTGACATTGATGTATGTGCAGCGAAAGCCGAATGGAATATTCAAAGTCTCCTTGCGGCAGCGGCCGAGTTCCCAAGCAAGGTGGCAGAGTGTCCACAAAGAACCTGGTTTGTTATCCACAGATAAGCCCAGCAAGAAGACCACTGACTCCAGCCAATCCTCTAGGGCGATCATCACGAAATACAAACATCTTCGTGACTATGTCGAAAAAGTGCAAAAACCGACTTTCATGGAATATGAACTAGCAGCGACCTATACAGGTAAGTAAAATTTACCTAGCTGTCGTTCAATATAATCCCAGGATGGGAAACACTAATGATTACGGTCACCCAGCTGTCTTACTTGACAACTTCATCGAGTACAAACTCATGATGAAAACAATCGGGTTTGGTAAGTCCCACGGCTGCGCACTGGCGCTATCTCGTCATAGCTACTAACCCTCACGTGCGCATCTATGGTTGCAGTCATGGAAAACATATCCGATTACGAAAAGAGTTCTGCCAGTGATGCCTATGGAACGGATATTAAGTCCCTTGTCAACGCACGAATGGACATCCAAATGGAGATGGCGAAAATAGTCCTACGTGTAGGTCGCCTGTTTAGATATTGAGATTCATGAGGTTCCCCATACTGACAGAGGCCATAACTTACTGGCCCCAGGTCAATGAAATTAATCTGGATCCAAAAAAGGCACTTGAGTTGGCGAAGCCTGGGACGTTGCCGAGCTATACCGATTCCCATGTTTACAGTGCAAGATTACCGGTTTGTCGCCCCTCATTGCCATGCATATGAGGTTGTGTACGTATTAATATATTAATTGATCCCTCCCTAGGTCGTGAAACTCCACAAAGATCCGCCACCACCCATTAAACCTGCCGAACCGCTCCCCTTCTGGCTCCCAACGCCCCGTTCCAAACTAGACCCCATAACTTTCAAAACCACGGAGATCCGCAGCATAGAAAAACCCAGCACCACTGACACCCGTGCCTTCAAATTCTCCTCCCCCCGGCCCCAGGCCCCACAACTCGCCATGGGGGTCACCTACCTCGACATGAACGTCAATTTTACCTACCGCCTTGATATTGACAGCACCGACCGGACAACAACAGGCTTTACCTTGACAGCTAACTCCTGGGCAGACACCGTTAAATATGCGGCAGGGGCAACCTGGTTCGAAGTTTCTCCAACAGACCCTGAGTTCCAGCAAGGAAGAGCCAACTTGTATTTGAATATGTTCCCAGCTGATTACAAGGCTTTGAATATGATCAAGTTTCCAAGGGCATATACCGAGGATGTGGAAATTCTCATCTGGCTTAATTATTTGGATTTGAGCGCCGTAAAGGCGAATTTTATCATGATTGATGCCTCGGTTCAGGAGGTCAGCCGTGTGGGATTCCAGCTTTGGTATGGAACATCGGGTGCTAATAACAACGTGTACGGGTTGGGTTATAATTGGATTGCCTACCCTAAGAGTAAGAAGGGGGTTGAGAGTGGGTTGATCTCGAAACAGAAAGTTTCACCTAATACTGGGGAGGTGCACTCTGTTCAAGAAGTGAAGTTCAAGAAGGAATTTTCGAAGCCTCCAAGGGTGTGGCTTGCATGGAGTGGAATGGAGGTTACGAATGCAAAGGCGGATAATATGAGGTTGATGACGGAGGTAGTGGCTGATAGTATCACTATCACGGGGTTCAAGTATCAGATTGATTTGAAGAGCCCAGTGATATTAGGGTCTCTTAGTTTATCCTGGATTGCGGTGGAATTGGACCAGAGGGAATGATCAACTGGTTGATTATTAGTCTCAGATTTAGATACACCAAGAAGCATGTAACTACGAGCCGACAGGTTCATGGATGCAGGGGTGGAGGGATTACAAGAAATTCAGTTATCTATATTCATATGCTATTGCCTATTCGTCGGTGAGATCTCAAGAGTGGCAGCTGTAAAAATTACGAGGTTATAAGCGGAGGAATCATGGGAGAGAGAGAGAGAAATAGATGTATTCGTCAAAGCTATGTAGAGATCGCTATAGTATGAATGCTATGGTTCTACTGCCTTATCCTTCTTATTTCGCCAGCGAATTCCAGCTCTTTTACCCTTCTCGAGTTATCCCAATATGCCATTTCGGGCTTCCCTGTTCATGTCCGCATATCCCAATTGTCCATTCTTGGATTCCTGCGTTTCCCGTGATATCGCACGTGAGAGTAACTCCTACAGCAGCTTCGTCAATTGCCCTCATGAACAAGGAGTCGTCTCCTCTGTGTGCTGCCCTAATAGCCTAACTTCCATGTAACGTTGTGAGCAAGCGAATAGAAATAGTGGCTTCTCTTTGGTGGTATGCAGTGCATGGGTAACCACCCGAGTGTTGAGTGTTGAGCAACCAGACTTAGTATTGAGTGGGAATGTTGACGAAATACCTCTTCAATGGTTTTCTTCCTCCAGCTGACATCTGCATGAGTGAATGTTTGGTAGAGTTGAATTAAAGGTGGATTGGGGTAGGCTTTATAGCATTTGCGACCTTAAATACATTGGCTGGGCGAAAACCTAAGATTTGTAATTGTCCCCAACGCGTTTTTTATTTCGGTGCAAGTGGATAATAGCCTGGGCACGAGAACACTAGACTAGGTCCAGAGCCCTGATCAGAGGTATTCTGAATCTACTTGCGTGTATTAGGGCCTAAATAGCTAGTTCCAATCGGGGGCTCATCCAGGCTACGTAATTCACTGCCTCACAGGCCCGTTAAAACTTGGAATGTAATCAATCTCAACCTTCAAGTCTAGTAACATAAATCTGTATTGAAAATCCAGTTCTTAAGCTCCTTCTGAAAATTAATTCATCCTATCGTTAACAATGTGCAATTTCTTCCTGACACAAATTCTTAAGACAAAGCCTTGATGATCTCCCAATTCCGTAATTCGAGCCAATTAATTAATCTCCCCCCAAAAAACTCTAAACATGGTCTACCAGAAGCCCGCTTTCCTGAGCCTTCGAGTACCTGCCGCCCACAATCTCCATACCTTCCAATATCTTACTAATCTCCTCCATCTCTCCCTCCGTGAGCTCCACACACGCCCCAAAATTCTCCTCCGCTCTCACCACTGTGGTCGCTCCAGGGATGGGGATAATCACCGGCTTCCCTGGTGCGTTACCAACTTGTCTGACCCACGCAAGCGCCAGCTGAGCATTCGTACAACCCGTTCGTTTGGAAATCGCCGAGAGCTTGTCAACCAGCACGAGGTTCTTCTCAAAGTTCCCTGGCTGGAAGCGATCAAAGTGTCTCCTGCCATCACCTTGGGGGATGTCATCGGGGGATTTTATGGCTCCTGTGAGGAATCCCTTTCCTAGGGGAGAATATGCGGCAATGGGAATTCCAAGCTCTGCACAGGTATCGGCGACACCCCCAGGGGTGAAGATCTCTGTGGCCCAGAGAGATACTTCGACCTCAACGGCAGCAATAGGATGGATCGAGTGAGCCTTGCGGATTGTTTTTGGTCCAGCTTCGGATAACCCAATCCCCCCGATCTTACCCGCTCGGACATATTCTGCTAGCGTGGAGATTGTCTCCTCCAAGGGAACTGAAGTGTCAACCCTCGCACACTCGAAAATCCCGAGCTTGACCTTCCCATCCAATATTCGTAAAACATTGTCCACGGAGTGCTGGACGCCCTCACGATCCCCTCTGAGGATAGGACCCCCGGGCCCCTGCTCAACGCCACCCTTGACAGAGAGCACGACTTTTCCACTATCCTCGGGATATTTTGTGAAATAGCGGTTGATGAGCTGAAGGTTCGCGGTATGGTTGGGGGCCAGTCCATAGAACTCGCCGCTGTTCCAGAAGGTTGCTCCGTTGTTGATAGCCGTCTTCATCACTTCGAAGGCGATTTCATCGGGGGTAACGGTGGCACGCCAGGTAAGGTTCATGAGACCTAGTCCGTTGGCTCCGACTTCTTGACCGGTAAGAGAGGGCATATTGCTGGTTATTTGTGCGTTAATTCTACAGTCGGGTAGTTTTGTTAGTCTATCTCTCTGTGAAAGTGGGCCATTGTAGCTTACTAACCGCCGGACTTAGGAATAGATGAAATTGCTAGTGCCCTAACACGGAGCCGCTATCGAAGTATCGTAATTAGTTCGAGACTGGTACTAGTAGTTTGGCTGGTTATTCTAGTGAAGCTCGAGTCTGATGGCTGGCACGAGCACTATATATACACAAACGTCTAATACCATCTTGTCCTGTACTTCGTACTAGCTCCATACATACCGTATCAGCCCATGATTACACGATGGAGAGATTGTATTGACTTCATCGAAAATCAGACGGAAGATGCTATGCTAGAAGCAGTCAACACACACCACTAATCCAGATACAGTTTAGGTTTATGACAGTACCGTACAATTCATTGTGTAAACATTAGTTAAGCCAGATTAAGAATACAGTCAGCTCGGTACCGGTATAGCTAGATTGGTATGATGACGAAAGTGACAAGCGAACCTTAGATAGCTTTTGCTTTTGTACTCAATTAATTACAAGGATAAGAACACCTGGCGGTCTGCTAGATGGTATGGGTACCCCGCGTGAGAAACTTGTAACCGAACAATGAGGCGAGGAGTCTTGAATACAACGATAAATCAAATTGTGCAGGGCTAACTAGTCATAATAATATCTAGTCTGGTTGCATGACCCCTCGGCATATTATCCAGGTACAATTTACCCCCCAAAAAGCACCAATAGAAAACTTTTCATATCACAAATCACATCACAGTGCTCATTGCCTTGAACTCAACCATTATGATTACCCGCGCTTGACCTCCTGCCATCTTTCTTCCGCTTCTTTACCTATACCACCTGTGCTACGAAAATTTCCTCCAGAGATATATTAATTATGTTTGATGGGTGATGTGAATATCCAGGTGGAGACGTTGAGCTAGTCCTTAATGAGTAGTCAATTAGCTGGTTCTAGGTCAGTACCGTATTTAGTCAGCCCGATTACTAGCTGGGTTTGATCTCGTGCCAAGACTCTTTTGCCTGGGTTAAGTGTTCTAGACCTCACACTAAGATATACAAATTGATCATTTAGCCTGGATACTTGATTCAAGATGAGACAAGCAAGTTAGCATTGCCATTGGTTCATGGAACGTAATGCAATTGCATCCAAACGGCCTTCTTCTAAACCTCACACTAAGATGTACAAATTGATTGATAATCTGGCAAAATACATATGTATGAATATATACCCCGACGTGACTAGAGTTTTACCCCAATTGCAAGCTAGCAAGCCTGCAATGTGTATTTATTACGGTCATGGTTCAATTATTATAAATTAGACTACCGCGAAATCGCAGGTGCCAAGATCAGGTTAGAGTGGCGGGAACGAGAACAACTACCGCGCGCTTCCTTGACCCTCTACAGAGGTCCGAACGAAAAGTTTTTTCCGCCTTCCTATTTGGGAATGGTGCATACCCGGGAATATGTAGGCCAAACTTGGCATATGCGGGAAATAAACGCATAGATCTTCCATATGCATTGCTACTAGAGTAGCCTTAGCATAGTATGCAAGACACATTATCTAGAGCAATTCAGACGTTCTACACCTAAATAAGTAGTTCAGGGCAGGGCATGGTCTATAGCAACAGTATAATCCATCACTACATTGCTAATGTGAATAGCACTGGCATTATCCACCACTTTAACCCCACTGTAGTTGTAAAAAATGCCCGACCGATGCGCTGCATAGGCTTTGCATATGCCAAGTTTAAAACTGCATATATTTACATATGCACTCTTCCCAAATAGGAAGGCGGAAAAGGCTTTTGGTGCGGACCTCCGTACTAGCTATTCCGAAACCCAACCCATAAATAGCCGCGATATATTCCATATTCGATAAACCGTTCCGACCCTGATATCCAGAAATTAATTCCTTTAAACGTAACCGGTACCGCCACTCCAATAAATCCTCTCTTTTCATAAACCCAACTTCGCCTTATATCGTGTATAGATCTTCAGTGCCAAATCGCTGAAACTCGGCGCATTCGAAATATCCGCCACCGCCAAGTCCACCGTGGTCATTTTGAGGAGGGAATTCTTCCCGCGGCAAACCCCGCTAATACACACACATAGCGCCTCCAAAACTGCTGGTCGAGTTTCAAAATTCTCCATGGGGTCTGGGAAGCTAGAGTCGTCATCACCAAATATGTCGCTGGGGCCGTTACCAATTACTTTACCCGCAGAGTGTATGATTGACTATTTGGGGTCGAACCACTCCCGCGATTTACCAGTGCCCTGTGCGGGGTCGGTTATGAACACCCCAGTGATGAGCTGGGCATTGGTAAATTGCTCAGGCTTTTCAAAAGGCCTGGAGGATAACATCCGCCCTAGTTTCGGTGCAGGATTATCAATCGCCATCTGCACGAGCTTATGTACTTGCCGCTCATCACAAGGGGTAATTCCAAATACTCGCAGCTGCTTTTTGGTGTCATTATTGTGGCTCAGATAGCCTATTTTCGTGACCATTCCGGGATCGAGAGATGTTGCGGGGAGGGCTAGGTGGTGCCGATACCTGACAAAGGCGCCCTGGAAGGCCCCTGCTGCAGCGTAGTTGGTTTGTCCTGGAGTTCCAAGCACCGCCGCGAAAGAACCTAAAACGGCGAAAAATTTAAGCGGTTGGTCTAACAGGCTGCGATGGAGGTTCATTAGACCGGCAACCTTCGCATGGAGTGGTTCTTTGAAGTTGGCGTGAGTCATTGTTTCCAGGCGACCATCCTGATGCAGATACACATGTTAAAAGGGTCCTATTTGAAATAGAATGATTACGGTAAATATTGTACCTTCAATGGCATTGCGGCATGGATTACACTGTGAATGGGGGCTTCGACTACCCCTATGGCTCTTCCTACTGCGTCTGAATCCCCAACATCACACTGCATGAGCTGTTATCGACAGTCCATTGCTTCTAGGTCCAGGAGTGCTTTCTGTGCTTCAACCGTAGTAGCACCGGACCGTGTCATAAGGCAGAGATGCCTCGCGCCATTCTCAGCCATCCAGCCAGACTCGACCCAATTCCACCGAGACCACCTACAATAAGGTATGATGCTTGTGGGTCGAAGGTCACCGGGGTTGCCCTTTGGCTTACCTATAGCGTTGCTAAAAGTTAGTTCTCTCCTTGTAGTATATATATAGATACGTACGGAGATGGGGGGGATATATGGAGGGAAGGGATTTTCACTTTTACTGGCTTTGCTGTGGTGACAATCTTTCCTGTGTGTCCCCGTAGACATGTGGCGGAATGCTTGTTCTGCTTCTGTAATGCAATATTCTGTAATTGGGCCTACCGGAGTAATCTTTCCCGCAATCCAGAGGTCCAAAGTTTCTTCCATTTACCTGGAAGATGGTTCCTGATATTAGTTCCCAGAGGCTTCTGAAATCAGCTCTTGTAAGACTTACTGCAGCAAAAGGGGCTGCCTCTCGATCCAAAATTCCTCCAAGTCCATTGCGGTAAAACTTGTGCAACGCAGGAACCCTCGCATAGAAAATTTTGCACCGTTTAGAAAGTCTCGTTTACCGATTTCTATGAACCTTCCGAATTTCGCGATGCACCGCCACGTCTCTTGAGGTAAATCGCCAGTGAGCGAATTGAGAACGACGTCCACCCCACGCCCTTTTGTGAGGGTCAGTAGCCCATCCCCGAAGCTCGTGTCACGGGAGCTGAAAATATGGTTGTACAAGATGCCGTGTTCCTCGATGAAAAACTTGCGCTTCTCAGGGCTTCCACAAGTGGCGAATATTTCCGCACCTCTTATCCTCGCAATCTGTATCGTGGCGAGCCCAACACCCACCGCTGCGGAGTGGATTAATACGGACTATTCTCGTATGCCTCGTTATGTATAGACCTGTTCTAACAACCTTCCTGCAAACTCCAGCACTGATCTAGCACAGTCCTGCCCCGTATCAAAGTGGGAATGTACGACATCTGACTCTGCTTCAGGCCCATTCTCGCACGTATCTCCCGAATAGGGCCGGAAAGTGCACTGTGGGGACCAATTTCAACCAAGGTATTCACTGAGGCCTCCTGGACGACCTTCTGAACGGCCTCATTGAAGTCAACAGGAGATTTAAGAATACCCCGCCAATATTCTGCTTTCACCTTCATTCCATGTACCACCTCAGCCGTAATGGAAGAAAATATAGGGCAAGCACCGACTTTGGTGGAGATGCCGTGTTTCTGAAGAAGCGTTTGGTATTGCTCACCTAAGCTTGTCATGTAGTGGGAGTGATACGAGGAACCTTCAGTCTGCGGTTGAAAATCGGCCTCTCACCATCTTCAGCGTCCAATCTCTTTTGAAGGCCCTGGATAGCATCAACGTCACCAGAGACAGTCACATTGTTTGGGCTATCGATATAGCCGACAACAAGTTTCCCTTCGAAGAGCTTGAGGTATTCGCCGATTTCCTTCCTTCCAAGACCAACTGGGCATTCCGCCAATAGGCTCATCCGAACCCGCAGCTGCCATACCACATACCCTTCCACGGTAATTTGCCACAACAATTGCATCTTCCGCACCGAGTGCGCCAGAGGCATATGCTGCTGCGATCTCTCCGGAACTGTTACCTACTACGGCTCGAGGCTTGATATTCTAGCTACGGAATAGGTCGACTAGGGAAATTTGCACCGCGGTACAAAGTACCTGCGCGAACTGTGGCTCATTAATCCGACTTTCTTCCCTCAGCTTGCTGAGTTCGTCGATAATACTCCATTCTGCAGAGTTTGATAACCGTGCAAGTACCCCCTGTAATTTTTGGAGCGTCTTTTCCACCACCGGGAATCCATTTCTCAGTGACAATCCGTTTTGTGCCCATTGTGCACCTTGCCCTGTGAAGGCAAACCCCACATGAGTCCCCTCTTGAGGCTCGGGGAAAGTTTCAAGACCTTGGTTCAGTGCTTGCAGCTCTTTGGTGAGTCCCGTATATGTAGTAGAACTAAAGATTCCGTAGGCTTTGACTGGCAAAATCGAGCGTCTTGCGTACAGAGTGTATGCCAAATCGGCTGTTCTTGCCGGTTCATCAGGTGCAGCGGAAGTGGAGACTTATGTTGAAGAGATTGGATATATAAGATTTTATGCTGGAATCATTTTTTGCCGAAAATGCAATGAGAAAAGGCCTTCTCAGGACCTCACCAGGAGTATCCCGCCCACCCTGAGATGGGGCGTTCGAAGTCTGCTCTGGGTGATTTGGAGTAATGTATGGCACAAGGAATCCTTTGGCAACTGGCGGAGGGGTGGGGAATAAATAGGGTCTGAATTTAATATATTCCTCCAAAGATTCAAGGATGACATGGAGATTTGCACTGCCATAGCCATAACAACTGACTGAAACTCTTTTCGCTTTGTCTCTTGGCCAGGGGAGAACCGCTATTGCGGCCTTGACTTTCCAAGCATTGAAACGAACTTCTAGGCATCAGATATCGAGAGCCCCTTAAACCACACCACCGAGGAACCATTACTACTCACTTAAGGATTCGGCAATACTATATCCCCCTCCAGACTCACAATCCCCTTTATGACTCCACTCAACGCACTCGCCCTCCCCCCATGCCCCACATTTGTTTTGATACTCCCTATATACAAAGGCTCGTCATTCACTCTACTTCGACCAAAAACCCGCCCCACAGCTTCAACCTCCGCAGTCACCGGCGGCGGTCCCCGTGCCGGGACATTCGAAATACCCGGTATCGGAGAAATCGGTGATTTGTGCACGTGAATAGGCCTCCCTGATGTACTCTTCTTGTGAAGAAGATGGCGCAACGATCCCTAGGGTCTTCCCATCACTGTATGGACCCACGGTGATATATTAGCATCCGCGCTGAATCGCCATTATAGAGTGCACGTGGGTGGGGCTTGTGCGAGCTTACGAGTTAACTGTGGAGGCCCTAATTAAGGCCCTCACTATATCACCATCCCTGAGTGCATCGCATCACTTAGCCTCTTTAGGTACAGGCAATTAATTCCTTCCCCTCTGGCGTAACTATCGGCCTTTGCGTCGAACGTCTTGCATGGGCCCGTGGGGGATAGGACACCCATAGTACACATTGACATTGCCATCTCCGGGTTGGTTCCCCCCACTAGGCAAGAATGTGTTCTATTCGCAATGGAGGGATCCAGGAGGGATTGAATAGCGACATGGAGTGCCATCCCGGAGGCGGAGCAGCCAGTGTCGAGGGGGTCATGCTGGGGTAGGCATCAGCTGAATCCTTCACTATATATGATAATTCTAAAGAAACGGCCCGGAATATGACTCCCAACCCATACACCATGCCATACTAATGCGGAGAAAATTCAAATAATAATGGTAATAATCAAAATAAAGATAGAAACGAGAGTCAATTCACACCATTACTACTCACCTTGGTCCCTGGAAATCAAACAAATAACTGACCCTATTACTCAAAATTGCCCTGCCACCGCCCGTGATCCAATATCCAGGCTCCACGTCCGCCTCTTTTATAGCTATATCCGCATAATCGCAAGTCCAAGCCCCCACATACACCCCAACCTCTCCCCTTTCAATTCCTCAACCTTGATTGCGCCGCTCTCGAAACACCCCCATACGCATTCCAACAGCATCCGTTGCTGGCGTTGCTGGGGGTCCATACTATCTGCCTCTGTCTCCTGGATTCCGAAAAAGGGAGCATCGAAGGTAGATATAGAGGGGGAGGTTATGAATAAAAAATTGTCCTCCAGGAATATTTAGGGAGCCTTGCGGGTAACCGGTAGGATGGTAAAAACCTGTGTGGCTAAACCATGACGGCGGTACAGGGGTGAAGGTGGATTTCTTGCTTGCATGAAGGTTCCATAGGTCATACCGACGATGGCAATTGGCTCGGGCTCGGGGCTGGTGAACATGCTTAAGATATCTAGATAGAGATTAACTAGATTGTGGCGTCATAGGGGAATTGACTGTGTAGCTCTCGAAGTGGGGTATGTAGTTGTTTGCCGACCTGAGAGTGAGAAAAAATATCAGATTCAAAATAGACAATGGGGAGGAGATTGTTATAATATAAGTACTCGATGCGGATTTTGCAAGTACCTAGCCGACCAACTCCTCCGTTGTAGACACTCCTCGAGCATGTTATAGCCCTACACTGAGATAATGCCGTATTTGTCGTATGTAGGATGAATCCCTGCAAGACACCCCCGCAGATATACCTTTCTCATAGTCTGCAGATTCGTGTTGAAAGCTTTTTAGTAGTCTGCTTGGTCTGGCTGTACCCTTTTTAGGCCAATCCGTGATATAGTGCACGGGCTGGGAGCATACGCAATTGTGATTCGTACCGCAATATGGAAAAATCAGTCCCTTCAGCGATTGACCAGTCGATGGGATTACCTAGCCTAAGCTGGTTGTAGTCAACCAGAATGCAGCTGAGGTGAAAGTTTGTATGTGATTCTAGTGTATCCCAGCCCATCCCATCAACCGGTCAATCGCTATAGCTAGTTCAAGGTAGTCTGGTTGGCACGACCGCTCCTATGGAGGAGTTCAAGGGGGCATTGACCTCACAGCAAAACGAGCAATTCCGGCGAGCGCCAATCGATCCCCCTCCTCGGCCAGCCCACCCTCCCTGCGCCAATCCACCCAAACCCACTCCCCTCCTCCGCACCCCGGCCTCGGATTCCGCGGGTTCGTAGTCGCGGATTGGTATGCCCATCCCTGTGTTGAGGGCAGCATAGATCACGGTTCATATTGGGTATATTAGCCCTCGGCGTAGGTGCGGTTCACAAGTGACGGTATGCAGCCGGATCCGTATATGCGTCTCCGGGCTATCTGGAACTCCAGCATCTGTTTGACTTACACTGCGCCTAATGCAATAACCAGGCTACGAATGCAGGTGCATCCTCGGGGAGCCTGTGGGACTTGGCATCTTGGCAGGGGTGCACTAGACTATTACAACTACATCTGTATCAAAGTTGCATCTCAACTTCCAGCAAGGAAACACATTCCCATCATGACCTACCCCTTGCTCGATTATTACGAAGGCCGGTCCATCGTGATCGTAGGGGAGTCGGGGTTGTCAGGTACCGCTCTCACCTACAAGCTTGTTACATGCACCAAAGTTTCACATATTTATATTGTTGTTCGCGGAGGTGAAGAGTGCGTGCCCATCTCCCTCATTGTTCGCACAAACATGCATCATGCAGACAAATGACCCGCAAACTAACAAAATTGCCCTACAGGTGACTTTGGAAACTGTGGACTGAAAATCTCCCCGATACAGTAATCTCGACCCTCCGGAGAAGCCCCCTTGGTGGTGATGCCACCTCGCCTGAAACTGTCGACATCAAATGTCCAGATATCGTCACAACTTTTCGAAACACAGTATCAATCATTATCAACCTCGCCTCAAAAATTCGACTCCTAGCCCAACTACCAGAGGTCAAACAAACCAATATTGATTCCACCCTCTACGTTTCTGAATTTGCCCTACATCGCCTAAGCCCGAGAGCTTTAGAATATTCCGCACTATCAGAGATGGGACTACTCCAATCCACCTCACTGGAGAATACCCACATCCTACTGCTACGCAAAGCACCTCACCGAGCGACTCCTTCTCTTACGATACAAATCCAAACTTCCCAACCTCATGATCTTTCACCCCTCATGCATTGGTCCCGCGCTTTGCGAGCCCTTCCCTAGATACGAGCGACTAGGCTCAACTCCCATAACAACAGTGTTATCCTTTACCCTGTCGGTGCCAAATGAAACCTTTGAGTTCCCAAGCAGGAGTGGTTTCTCGAGCCTCGTGGACGAAATCCCAGTCGACATTTGCATGAACCAACTCCTCGCGCATATTTCTTCGGGAACCACAGGTCTAGTGCATTCAGCTGTCAGTGCGGAGAATTGTCTAACCGTGGGTGACTACCGTAGAGAGTATATCTCCTCAGTTCTGTTCTCCGAACGGCCAACTATAAAGTGGATTGAGTCTATCCTCCGCACGCCTGCTATAGGTCAAGAGGAGCTATTGATACAGCCTGTGTTACGATTGTTTAGCAATATTGGTGCAAGTCTCCACCTTGCAAATGGAAAGACAGGAAGTTTGGGGAAAGATGGGAGAGAAGGAGAGGGAAATATTGCCTTTGAAGGTCGCTGGAAGGGAGGAGTTGGAGTGGGCATTGAAGGTGAGGAAATTGAGGACTTGGGCGGCAATTGCGACGGAATTCAAGGAGAGTAAATCATTTGTTGGGACTGGATCCATACGCGATGAACATTCAGATGAATCTGACGTAGCGCCTAAAGAAGGTCCGTTACCTACTATTCAACCGCAACCAACCTGTTCCACCGATATGGGCAAGTGCAATGGAGGGAAGACAGTATGATTGGGAGGATATGTATAGAGCTCGAGGATGCAGACAACAGTAGGTACACCAACATCTACAAGAGGCCCAGATGCGGAGGTTTCTCTAGATTGTCAGCCTATGTTATAATAAGGCCCCATGCATAAGAACGCCTCGTATGAGCTAAATTCCGAATACCCAGTAGTTAGTCAAGAAACGTTTCCCATACGCGGAATTCTACGGAATTCAAAAACTCGTGAGCTATAGAAAACCGCTATGTAGATTATGTTTCGTAGTTTGTTCCTAGAGTAACTCCCATTGATGTCCCCGTCGCAAAATTCCGCATAAGTATACATCATACGGCTACCCGATTAAATCCTATCCCCCCAGTTACCGGCACTTCCGGGTCCAGCTTTTGCCACCACCCCGAGTATTGCATATCTACACGGCTTTGAAAATTAAACAGCCCTACTAAAGAAAAGACAAAAGCAATATTAATTATACATCGCCCCGCCCCGTTATTACTAGTAACCACGGATACAAAATTGAAGGTTCATGATCATGATGTGATTTAATACTTGGCACCGGTGATGTAAGGGCCACAGCTGCGCTCCCACGCCTTATACGCCGCTATGATACCCAATATGTTAGTACTGTTAAGGGCTATTCTGAATTCTTGAGGTTTGGAATACGGTATTCCAACGTACCATCTCGGTCCTCCTCACTCTGGCACCTCTTGTTCATACATATGGATTGCTTATGCACATGCTCATAGTCTCCGCAACGGCAGCCAAAGTCGCAGATTGCGCATAGGGAGGGTTCAGAGAAAAGACATGGTTGCTATAGACAATATTAGTTTACCATCTCCAGTCCTTAGGCATCTATAAGTGCTGCGGTCTTTGGACAGGAAAGATGAAGGAGTATATACAGCACATGTTGGAAAACCGTAAACAATATCTATACCCTCCATAAGGAGCGGTACGTGCCGGCTTAATCCCAACACCTGGTTGACAAGGGATCCAATCACAGCGGAGGCTGGCGTCGCGATGCTGGCAGTGGTAATCACAATGGAGAGGAGGGAAGTGAACTTCATTTTTGCTGTGAAGATGAAAACTGGAGTGGATATCAGGAGCAGTTGATTGAACTTCTAATCTCACGGAGAGGAGGATTTCAAAAATCAAAAATTGAGCACGAGTATAACAATTCACCAAGGTAGACAAGCCCGATGAACTGATATATGTATGACCGCTAGCACATACTCCTGATATCCTTTGTGCACTGACATAATTAGACAATGGATCGCCAATACGCGATTACAACCAACGATCGTGCATATCCTCAAGGGTTCGCCGAATGGGATATGGCTTCCTCATGGATCATCTCCTCCCGAGCCTCTTCTTGTAGATCACTACCTATCTTGAATTTGAGTTTAAACCATGTGTGAATCTTGAACCAGCCACGCACCGCGTTATCAGGGAATGAAGTGTATGGAGAGACAGGGAGTCATCATTCTCAGGTAACACCTAAACTCATATCCGTATTTTCCGGTGGTACCTACATACTCTCGATCTGCAGAGCTGGAATATATTTGAGTCAAAATTCGTATTCAGATGGGTCGTGGCGCCCTCCAAATTACAAAACTTCTGATACCGGTAGCGATACTCTATGTTGACTTTGGTACTGGGAATCTCCATGGAAACCTCCATCTACCACTACGCGTACGTGTACCAATATAATAGTCACGAGTGAAGGTTTTGGTACTTCAATTCATTTAAGGTTTGATTGACATCACACCCTCTTGAATAGGTAGAGCGCCCCATACAGAATTTGTTTTAAGAGACAAGGGGGCTGGGTGGCCCGGGTACCTGCTTTTGTTCACTACATCTGTGCGTCCTTGGCTGGAGGGGCGCTCTAATTGATCGAGGTGGGGGGTTCAGATTTCCAATTCCGGTGGTATTGCTAGGGCATGAGGCATGAGGCATGATTGACAGGTTTGCACCTGGAGCTCCGCGAAGGTCAATCCTACACGGAAGTCACGGTCGGCATTATTACTATTTGAAGAGTTGCACATTAATCTGATCAGGTCTGTACCTACCTCCGTTTACCTAAATACTGTGTTGCCAGCTTGTCATGTTCAGATGCTGTCTGGCTGCAGATGTCTCAAAAACTGACAAGGTGTCTTATTTCTCAGTTTTCCCGGTATCTACTCGTGAATAAATAGTATCGGAACAGGCAGGGGACGGAACATTTGTCAAAAGGTTTGTTGATCCCAACGGTCAGAGGCACAAGAGCACTCTGAAGGACCTTCTTACTACCATTGATGATACACGGTCCGATGCGGATACCAATTTCTTTTATGAGTGAAATTCGGATGCCTAACTAGGTAGTGCAAGACATTAGGTGATGTTAAGGGACACAAGTTGTATTGGGAAGATCGCCCGAAGGCCCATCCCAAGTAAGGGGGGGATCCGAGTGTATGTCTTGTATGTTGAGTGACACCTGTATTGATCTTCCAACAGCCCTATGTAGATCAACACCGGTGCAATTCCCCATTGAGGAAGCAACCGTCGTGCAACCAGTTATTGCATGGCCCCGGCTCCGCGTACGAATTCCCCTTCCCTCTGCTCTCCAACTGCCATATATCCCTTGCCTCGAGCATGGAGATATATACTGAGCCGACGAATTTTATTCAGCATCCGGAACTCATTCGTGAATAAACTGTAACTTCACCAAGTCTCTCCAATTTCGCCTCACCATTACCATGCTTTTCAAGAACGCTCTTCTACTCCTCGCTGCGGCATCAACTGCCCTCGTTTTCGCATACGAAGAAAACACCCTATCCCCCGAGTTTGATAGTTTCCCTGAATGTGCTGTAGGTCCACCCATATATTATAGCTAGCATGATTTTCCAGTACCAGTGCCACACCCAGATGCAAAATGCTACGCCAGTTATAGAATACTTGCTAACATGCCCATGATACTTTAGAAAAAGTGTCTCAAGGAAACCCCATCAAAGAAGTGTGGAACACATATTACCCCTGCGTGTTACTGTAACGATGGTGACTATATATTGACCGTCAAATCACGGGGAAAATGCACTACCGAAACCGAGAGGAAAGGTAAGCGGATATCGCGTCTCAAATCATTGCAACTTCTTTATTTCGATTCCTATGGCTTTATGCAAGAGTACTGACATGAAAATATAATAGACGCATTCAAGCAGCATTGCGCAATGTGCTTACATTAAGCTGGTCTCAATTTCGGTTCGCATGTCCGGCGTGAGCTGAATATATATATGAAGGGGAAACTATAATCTAGCTCGTAGGCATAGGTCGTTGGTATTGTTGTTGGCACTGTATGATAAATCGCCTGGGGGGCTTGTAGAGGAAATACAAGGGCGCAGAATTGGGGATGTGTTGATGTTGCACTTTCTTATTTCTTTGGCGAAACAGAGGGCAGGTTCAATGTTAGATGGGTGTGTGTTATGTTAACTGGGATTTCTTTTTCCATGTTGGTAGTGGCAAGGTGCTGTTTGATATGGGTAATGTAGGAGGGGATAACATGGCCGTGTTGAATCTTTGAATGCGAGAAAAGTATAATAATAATGCATCTTTATATCATTGCGAGCCATTGCGAGCCAGTTTAATGGGCATTATCCTCTCCTGTTAGTTTACAACTCGTTTCACCTACCGACATGTAACCCCAAAGAGCTTCTAGAAGACTACAATTCTGTATTCAGTATGGTAATATAGATAACAGTAATACCGTAATCCCAATATTTCTGTCACAGAGTTGTTAGGAGATCTACATATACAACATTTCAGTTGAATATGCCTGATGGAAGAAAACCTACAAACGTTGATTTTGAGACGTGCCCAGGTGTAGGCATCAGGTGCTCTATGTAGCAGCATTATAATGCTGATACTACGGATAGGTTATTTTGACAAACTCTGCAGCGATCAATTGCAGATAGATTTTGACAAGACCTAAGCTTAGGGGGAATCCCAAAGTTTACATTTCATCCGTCTTCGGCCCTGTATTCAAAGCTTAAGCATGTGCAAAACTTGTCCAGACTTCGCCGACTCTTGTAAAATACATTTCCAAATCATGGGGCCGGATATCGATATTGCGTTTATCACCCTCCAGCCGCGAGCGGCACAGAACGTATATATCATACCGATCGTAGGACATCGACCATGGTCCAGTCCAGACTACCCTGTTTGGCAAGTGTGGTCCTGTTGTGGTCCTGGAGCCTCAACATAACTAGAGTAATTATAAGAGCTATTCTTCTTCTGGTAGCTACTGCCTAAATTGGCGATACCTCAAGACTAGCTACTGCTTAAGTTGGCCACTGGCTCTTTTGACAAGGATGCCGAGATTGATTACTCGGTAGGTTCTTGCGTACATTGAGGATGCACTGAGACAGGGCCTCGCAAATACTTTAGGCATATAATAGATAACTATCCTGGGTCGAGGCTAAGATATGTATCACGATGTATCACCGTAGTAAATCACTTGTTTGAAATCGCTGTGGCACTCAATTCCTCAGAGTCTTGTGACTGTAATATTCCATCTTACGATTCATGCAGAGAGCTAGTGGGAAGAGTGATGTACATAACCGCACTCGCGGGGGAAGTTCTCTTGACTACCTTTGTAATTCAATATGATATCATTATAATCAAATATGGTATCATTAACGTACTGGGCCGAGAACAAAATTTACATTACCTCCCTGGTACCGGTAACCGTCTCAGCAGGAATAGCATATATACTCTTACAGCAGAATCTTATATAATTGAATATATAATGTCAAACTAACAAACTCATGAACGCTGTGACTTTTGATATTACCAGTGTCTGTCGCCCCTAGAAATTCCAAGCTCCTGGTCCTCCGGTTCGCACATGTATCCAACCTTTCCACCCAATCCAAAAACCTTGAAATCGAAATCTTCACTAGGCTGCCGTCGCTTGACTTCCCTTCCCTAAGATTCTGCATACCTCCCAGTACTCCCCTTCCCTCGCCAGTTCCATTGCCGTCTTCCCACCCCGATCTTTCGCCTCCCTCATAGCCCCCTTCCTCAGCAGGTATTTTGTAACCAGCTTTGAATATGGATCCTCCGTCGGCAAGTATCTCAGCGGCACAGCCAAGTGCAACGGCCTCTTTCCTCCTGCATCCTCTGCCTCAAAATCAGCCCCTCTCTCAAGTAACAGCTTCACAACATGTACATCTCCGCGGGACCTCATTCCCGGTAGAGGCCCAGTCACTGCAAAGTGTAGAGGTGTCGTAAAACTATCATCTTTGGCGTCGATTTCTGCCCCGTGGTCGAGTAATTCTTCCACTAGTGGCTTCCGTCCAAATGGGGAGGTGCATGCGTAGTGGAGGGGTGTTTTGAGGTAGTTATCCGTAACTTTAGCGTCCGCTCCGTGGTCGAGTAAGGTTGTGACGACAGTAGCATGCCCGTTCCCTGAAGCAAGGTGTAGGGCAGTTTTGCCTTCCTTGTCTGTCTCATCGATGTTATACCTCCGCCCGGTACCTGCGTCGCAGCCGTGCATGTGCTGGAGTAATATCCCCACAACACTGTCATGTCCGTGCTGCGCAGCCCAGTGGAGTGGTTTTTGGCCACTGGAGTCTGTTGCGAAAATACTTGCCCCGCGAGAAAGAAGTATGCGGACGACTCCTTCCTCCCGGTAGCGCGCAGTGCAATGGAGGGGGGTAGATCCTGCATCGTCATTCTTTGCTTCGATATCAGCACCTTGGTCTAGGAGTAAATTAACGACAGCAGTATTCCCCTCTCGGGAAGCTATTTGCAAGGGTGTATTTCCTCGTTTATCCCTACACTCAATGTTCGCACCTTTGGTGAGGAGTAGCTCAACTGCAGGCGAGTGTCCCTGTTTCGCTGCATGATGGAGCGAGGAAAACCCGTCTGAGTCCTGTATGGTCATGATCGACCCCGTATCACTACTTACATGATTACGGTCATGCTCAAGTAACACCCCAACCACCCCCGCATATCCAAGTTTAGCAGCGAGGTGTATCGGCGCCAGCAGGGGGGATTTGAGTTTCCTTGGTTGCGGAAAATCGGGAGTTGCCCGGTGATCTGCTCCCTTCTCTAAAAGCAAACGAACTATTTCTTGACACCTAGTTTCTCCCTTTTGTGACTCGCTGCTTCCCTTTAGAGCCCACCAAATTGGCGCCAGACCTCTCCTAGTCACAGTACTGGTATTCGAGTCAGAGGCTTCAGCTCCGTGAAGAAGTAGAAGCATGACAATGTTCTGATCTCCTATAGATGCTGCATATTCTAGCGGGGTCATCCCTAAGGCTGAATCCACTTCGTTGGTTGCAGTATAGTTCTCAGCAGAGCTCTGACTACGAAGGAGGTCATGCACATCTGATATCATCCCCAAGCGGATGCTAGTGACCAACTCCGGACGAGGGCCTTGCATCTCGGAAGCGTCACGGGATGAAAAAAAAATTCTGGTTCCCAATTCAACGCTAGC
>Ga0307511_10000483_pt1 | contig 43279 bp, 49 predicted proteins | sample 13_EM_MG_FD_200266 | JGI IMG/M metagenome (GOLD analysis project Ga0307511, IMG submission 200266) | Populus trichocarpa ectomycorrhiza microbial communities from riparian zone in the Pacific Northwest, United States - 13_EM | ecosystem: Host-associated > Plants > Roots > Unclassified | place... | reverse complement strand
CAGACAGAGTTCAGACAAGCCTTAGATAGCTTCAATACAGAGAGATTACACCTGTTAATCCTCTTCCCGCTTGGGAAATCTGTATGCTCTCAAAGACCCTCTGAGTCCTCGACTTAGCGGAACCAATTGCAGACATACACTATCATTCCGGTGATAGTATAGACTCTGTTAAACGGCCCGCGGTGCTACTATTGGCATCGCCCATTACAGATACCCATTCCTCTTGATGAACAAGAGGGACTTGGCAATACAGAATCAGAAGTCGATAGTGGCACGGACGTTAAAGAAGAGTTTGAGGTAGATGATAACTTGGCAAACACATCCTCTCAAGGGTCTAGCCCATTTAGTTTCAGTTCCCAGTTAACGGGAGCAAGAGCAAACTCATTCCAACGCAGGTTACTGCAGGAGGAACGAGGGACACCATCACCCTCCATCCCACACCGCGGCGCGAAGCGGCCTCTATCACAATCGCTCCATCTCACACCCTCAATAGCAACCAGGGTCCAGAAAAAGCTACGGCCCATGCAATGTAGGAATTACAAAGTATAATACTATATATTGGTGGGCCAAACCAAATGCGATCTGGTAAATGTCGTTTGCATGTCAATGTTAGTTTATGTCTTAGATTTCCTTTGCATGTTGGGTTCCCATTGTGCGTGAGATTTCCTTGGTGGGTTTGTTTTCCAGAGTATATTAGATGTCCATAATACGTGAGTTTTCCTGAGTTGGGTTGTGTTCCTTTGTATATGGGTTTGTTTTCCAGAGTATGTTAGATGTCCATAGTACATTAGTTTTCCAGAGTTGGTTTGTGGCCCTTTATGTGTGGGCAAGGAGTAATTTGCGAGATGCCAGGGTTGCGCCTTTGTTGGTAGTGAGATTGAGGTTTCTGATGTTGGGATTATGATTTTGAGTACATATACGTGGGGGCTACAATATTGCATTGGGATAGGCAAGTTCGATGTGCCGGGCTGGAAGGCGTTTCTGTATGTGGCATGGGTATTGTTGGAATGAGGGGAGTAGGTAGAACTGTGGATGTGGGGCAGGTGGGAGCAGAGCATTATAGGGTGTTAAGAGAGAGATGGGAAATAATGCATAGCAAGACAAACGATTGGTGACCCGAACAATGATGGGTGACAAGAGGGATGATCCGTAACAAGAATGAGAATCCATGACAAGAACGAGAATCCGTGACAAGTACGAGAATCCGTGACAAGAATGAGAATCCATGATAAGTACGAGAATCTGTAACAAGAACGAGAATCCGTGACAAGAACGAGTATCAGTGACAACAATGAGAATCCGTGACAGGGACAATAATTCATGACAAGAGCAGTGATCAGCGACAAGAGTAGGGATCCGTAACATGAGCCGTATTCCATGACAACGATGGAATTGCAGGATAAGAACAATACTCCAGCACAAGAGGCATGATCTGGTACAGGATGCACATGACCGGGAAGAGAAGTAATGCGTAGGGAGGAGGTGGGTGCATGGGCGACGTTAAATCCTATAAGGTCAAGCGGGATCAGGGAGCAGTGGAATAAGGATAGAGAACGAGAGTATGCCGGAATGAGGACAATAGGGAATGAGTAGATATGTGATGAAGAAACAAATACAAATTCGGAAGCGGTGGGGCTAGGCATAAACAAAAGGACAAAGAAACTTAGCGTAAGGGCTTGGTGAGGGATCTGTAGATCACCAATTAATCGCTGATTTGGCGCAAGTCAAGTTGGTGTGAAAGCTGACCAAGGCGAGGCGATACCCGAGCGAGTTGTTAGACGGGGAAACTCGAACCAACTCGACCCATGGCGCGCACTAAACATTTTTTCTTTATCTCCCTCACTAACATCTTTATCTTGTCTTTTTATGTCTTCCACCTCTTAATCCTTGCTACTTAGTCTAGGCTCCGGTTTGACCCTTTCCCTCTCCTAGTATCTCAAGTGATCTTTAACTGTTCCGACAACTCTTTGTCCCACCACCTCTTGGATTTCTCTATGACCCGCATAGTACTGCAGCAAGCTTGTCACAGCAGTTTCAGTTTTTCGTTTAGAGTATTTTCTTCTAGTTCGTTATACCAGTGAAAGTCCCCCTTTTTCTCATCCTCTTACGCTATTTCTAACTCTACCCCCAGAATGTCCCAATCGATCTTTTCCCTTACTACTTCCTCCAGTTTCCTATTCCAATCTATCTCTGCTATAATAGCCTAGTGATCTAAGAGGAATTTGTCCGACTTGACTTTCTGCTAGTTCTTGGGCCCTCGGCTGATAAAGAGGTTGATCTGGCTTTGTTGTTTTCATCTATTAACTATTCCTTCCCAGGTTGGTCCCTCATATTCCCCTCCAATTTCAAAATCCTTTTAAGACCATTCCCTCTTCCATGTCCTTTCCCCTTATATCATCTTCATTGAGGGGGTCCTTTACTTAGTTGTGTGTATTTCAGTCTCCCACTAGGCAATCAGCTTTATTTAGAACTTCAAGCCACTCCCTCCATCTCTCTTCTGACAGCTTCCTGTCTACATAAATTCCTCCTAGCTTATGGCCCCACACTTCCACTAAGGCTAGTCTTTTGTCCTCTCTGATGACCTTCACCACACTATCCATCTTTTTCCTCCAATATACAATCGTTTGCTTTCCCTTTTCAATCTTTAACCCTAATATATATGAGAGGTGGGATTGTGTCTCAGTTCTTTTCTTATCCACCCACACTTCCCCAATAAAAACAATGTCAATCCTCCTTTTTTTACACCATTCCAGAAACATATGAGTAACCTTGTACTTCCCTGCTATGTTCTGGTAAGCCATACAAAGACTCTTAGAATAGGTGTTTGTCTAGCTCCGGCCAATCATCCAGGGACCAGTCTGACTTCACTGGGGGCTTTTGAGCGTTGGGACCAAATCGGTCAGGGGTCCATTCCTCAACATCATTGTCCAACACCTTCATGAGTCTAGTATTGAAGGGTTCTAAAGTGGCTCCTCCAGCTGTCTTCAGGGCTGGCTTCTTCCAAACGTTCTATCTCTTCTTCCTCTCAACTTTTTCAAACCTATCTTTATCTGTCTTCACCTCCTCCACTTTCCTCTTCTGGGTCTGCTGACCATTCTCGTTTGCTCTGACTACCTCCGAGTTCTATTTTTATCTTCCGGAGATATGAGCAGACATGGCTCTGCTGGCTGAAGAACAGCTTACCCTCTTGTGTCCTTTTCTGTTATAGTTATAACAGGTGACATTAGACTAGTAGAGTGGAGTCTGTTGTTTTTCTTGTTGACTCTTGTTGTTCTTGTTGCTATTGGTATTGGTGTTGGTGTTGACCTGCATGGAGATCTTTTTCTCACTTGTCTTTCCCTTCTTCTCCTCCTTCTTTTGTGGTGGTGGAGAGTCTTTGAATTCTCCCATCTTATTCATGTTCATCATGTGAACATGTTATTAGCGTGCAACATGGGGCGAGTTTTTTCTGATTTTTTGGGGATCTACGGAGTTCTGAAGAAATCCAGAAGATCAGTTTGACCTATTTGGGTAATAAAATTGCCTAAATAGGTTAAAGGGCGAATTTGTTACCTAATTTTCGCAGATCTGGCCAATTTATACCCCCCTAAAACTCGAGCCGTAGTGCACACTACATATCATCGAACTTCCTCCTACATGATTTCCTTCTCAACTAGCCTCTTTGCCTCTATACCATCCCTGCATCAAAGGTTAGGCCTGTAGTTCTGGCACCTTCCCATGTCTTTAGGATTCAATGTCCAGTCTTCATGTCCTTGTTTTCCTCTCTCAGTTTCTTTCTGATGTATTTTCTACCTCTGGCCACCTTCGCTGGTACCACTGGCATCAGCATCCTCACAATGTTATCATCTTCTATACATGTATTAAGCATATCGCCTTTTGCTCTGAAGATGGCCATCAAGCATTCCGTCATTGTGGTAAAGACCTCCTGCTTGGTGTATTCCTCCCCAATCTTGCTAACTGTCTACCTCGACTTGTTGTTTTGGGTTCCTTTTCCGATCTCCACTGTAGCATACCATGGGATGACATTGTTGGTGATTGCCTTTTCCCGAAGTAAGGTATTAACCTTGTTGACCCCATCCTCAACCTCCCCCTTCCCTCTTCCATCGATTGACTGTATGTGAGCCAAAATGATTTTACCTACCTTCAGCAATTTGTTATCCACAACCACTCTTTTCTCCCCCACCTTATTCTCTGGAACGACCTTTCCTTCAGCTTCCAACTTCTCTTTCATCGATATCGCTTCTTTTAATTTTTCCTCCACTGATACGATCTCCACAGATGTTACAGCCTGCCTCGCTTTTAACGTCAACTCCTCCACCGTATTGTTTAGACTTTCCTAAGCAGCTAACCTTCCCTTCCAAACGGCGTCCCCCTGAGCTGCCAACTCCTATGCCTTCTTTTCCTCCTCTTGGTCTTTCTTTATCTTCTCTACCCGTGCCTTCTTATCAAGTTCAATTTTCTTGATCTGTTTGATCTTCTCCGTATTCTTCTCTACCTCCGACTTCTTCTGCGCTGCCTGTTTTTTTGCCTGAGCCTGGTCTTCTATCGACCCTGCTCAACTAAAACCTACAAACAAAGTGACTTATTTGGTCAGCTTCTCAAGTTGAGACTCGATTCTTGAGAGGTCCTCAGTATTGACCTTAATAATCTCGTAGAAGGTTATCGCCGCCTCTGCCATATCGATGGCTTCTACCTCACTCCTGCCAGCTCTAACTTCTTCTTTCAATTTCTTCTAGTCTTTTCCCTCACCGAGTCCCCCAGCATATAGCTCCACTTCAATCATCCACCCTACTACCAGCACTTGACTCTTGGCCATCCTGTAATCTTATGCCGACTTCCACCACTTCTTCCCCTTTTCTAGCTCACTTATTGCTGCCATCACCCTTTCGTTCAACATAATACAGATAATTAAATCTGTCAATGTTCTGTTGTTGTAGGGTTGGTTCCATGCGATTTCCTTCTCCTTCTCTTCTTCACTTCTCATTTCCTCGTTTTCCTCCCTATCTTCCTTACACCCCGCATTACCCATCCTCATCTCCTTTGCAATCTTCTTCACTTCCTGATACAACAGCTTTTTTACTGTATGCTTGCTGACGTTTAATCCTTCTGGAGCCTTCTCTTCGCCTCTATCTATTTCTATCTTGACAACTAGTACTGTAGGTACTACCTCCACCATCGCCATTGGTCCATTACCCTTGATTTTGGAAAAGTTGGCCAAGAGTGGTTTCTTCCAGTACCTATCGAGCAATTGGTCCCTCGTAAGGGAGCCATCTGGAATAGACTCATCATCTGAGTCTATGTCATTATTGGAGTCTGGTATCACAACCTCTGCTGTAGTTTTAATCGACTATTGTATTGCCCCCTGGCTCTAAGCCCTCTAGCTATCCTCTAGCTTCCAAATTGGCGGGTGGGTTGCAAACAGATTAGACCTCACCTTCTTGAATTTTCGGGGCTCAGTAGACTCCTCGAAAATATCTATCTTCTTTTGCAGCATGTTAAGGATGACCCCTCTTCTAGTCAATTTCCCATTACCTTTCTTTGCCGACTTTTTTCTCATCACTTCATTCTCCAACTCCATATCTTCGTCCACCTCCAAGGCTTCCTTAATCCTTGCTAACTGGACTGCTGGAGTTCCCGTCTTCTTCCTAATCATCCTCTTTGGAGTCGACAGATTGAGTTGGTATCCCATATCATCACTTGGTTCTCCTGAAGATTTTAGTGGTGAAATCACGATAAACTCTAAGACCTCGTCCAACGTTTCCATTGTCTGGTGTTGAATATCTAATCCCTCCATTGATCCATTCACTGCTTCATTCTCGATCCCTAACCCTCTGCTGGAGAGTTCGATTGCCCTTTCTGCTATTGCGTTATCTATAACCTTGAAGGTTTCTTCGTCTCCCCTTCCTTTCCTCTCGATACTGATGACCACTAGCTTAAAGGAGCCTTCACTAGAGTACTCTTTGCATTATCTAGTAGAACTAGATACTGCTGTCGCAAAAGCGACCTCTTCTACAAGCTCCTAAAACTTGGGTATCGCAAGCCAATTCGTGACATTCTCCAAAGTGAGCTAGTGTCTCATCTTGAGGTCTCTTTCTCTATCCGATTTGAGTAGTAGTTTGGTACTACCCTAGCTCTAGTCTTTGACTGGGCCAAAGAGCATACCTCATGAGTGTGGGGCCATGTTGAAATTCACCAACAAGACTCAATCTCTAAATAAATTATTCAAAGAGAGTGAGAGTTGATAATTGGCTGATTAGAACAGGGATAAGAGCAAGGTTCTGGGTTACTTAGCAACGGTTGCTATGTAGTGGGCAGAAGCCTTACGAAACTAAACAAACATAAGTACAGCAGAGCTGTAGAAAGTAATGGAAGTGTGAGGAATCAGTGTGGGTGGACTGGACCAATGTAAATTGGGGCAGTTGCCACATAGGTTCGCTAGCGGAAAATCGCCCACTTTTGAGCGGAAAATTTCAGAAACTTTACTCTCGGGGGGATTTCGTAGTTTTGCAAATGGTGATAAATAAATTAGATCAAGTTGCTCGTGGGAGCGCGCTGAGTAAAATAAGGCAAAAGCCGACGTCGGGGTGGTCCTAGTTGTTGAGTTCTTGTAATCGCTCAGTCCTTGGAAGTTGATGTCGGTGCTCACTTTTGGCTGAAAACTTTGGAGTCTAGATATATGCACGCAGTCTATACTAACGGCATGCATTTGGTGTTCTATAAAGCTCCACCTTCAGCAGAGACCAACTCAAGGCTCCCCATCATTGGTACAAGCTGATCACTGGATGACACCCCCAAAAGATACTCTGTTACATACATATCTCTTTCTCCTTGAATTACTGAATTTGGCTTTGGACTTTTCCCTTCTCTTGATCTCGGATCCACGTCGGGTCGGGGTGTGCATTTTCATCACTCCGTGCTTCCTCGCCCCATCATTACGTGCCTTTTGCTTCACACTGTGGGACACTCATCTCCTGGTCTTTCAAAAATTTCATAGAAAACCACAAAAAATAACTGTCCCATCACCATGAACAACGGAAACAAACAAATATCCCATGTCCCATTGAAAACGAGATATTAAAAATACAAATCTGGCTGCCACTGGCATTAGAAACCATTTCCAATCAAACTAATATCTCAACCTATACCATTATAATTACCACTCTTACCACTCCGTGACTAATTGAGTTACGGCTTTCCGCCCTAGCCATTACACTAGTAAGAGCATGTTATTGATGGGAAAACTAAGGCACACTGTGGAACCAGACATAGACCTCCTGGGTGACGTACCTACCTGTATATACTAGTACAACCCCCACACCTTCGTTACCCCATCAATACGTACCTTGTAGCAATGAAAATGCCACTCAAATTCACTAGTGGTTATGGGATATCCCCGATATTGTGTAGGCTAAACAGTGGGCAGTGATTCGAATTTTAATCAAACTAGTTAGCTTCATTTCTAACTCAATTGCGATACTAGGCCCCACAGGATGCCACCTGACTTAGGAATACTTACCCTGAAGTGCGTATCCTTTTGGCGTTATTGAATCTGGTCTTGTACTTACCTACCTGACATAGGGCAGGATGCCCTATTGAGGGTGCTCGTAGATATTCGGGAGTTTATGAAAAATAAAATATACCAGTAGTCTGTTTCCGGTTTGCTTGCATGAATATATTTTAAAATCATTGCTCGCTAATTTTTGACTGGAAAATTAATTCTGGGTACGAAAGCCGAACTCGAACTTTGACACGTAGACGGTGTCCAACCTCTGATGGTCTCTCTTACCAAATGATTCGGGCTGCATGGCAAGTAAATAAATCACAGAACGTTAACGGATACTAGCAACTAGGAATCTGCTCATATCTAGAATACGACATATTTCAAGATGAAACAAAATTGATAGAAAGGTCGAATAATCGTTTGAAATACAAGGTCCAAGAAGCTGTGTATCGTGAACAGAATGAAAGAATTCAGACCCTATACAGCTAGGTGCAACAGGAAAATCTCCGGAAAATGAAAAACTGAGAACATAGAATCACCAGTGCACGTAGAATATTTGTCTAGATCTTGCTCCACATGTTGCTCCGGTGTGAAGTTTGTCCAGAGGAGCTTTGTCATCCTCAAGTTCGGGCCGCTCCAGTCTCTAGCAAGAACTCGCAAATTTCCTGCTCGGAGTTGCTAGCGGCATGTATCAGTGGCGTTCTCCCTTGAGCATCCAGCTCCTCAATATCCGCCCCGAGCTTTACAAGTAAGCGGATCATAGCTAAGCTCCCGTAGCCGCGACCGATTGCTTTGTGAATGCAACCACTTAACATTGCTGACTTTTGTTTCCCGACACCTGTACCACTCTCTAGTAAGAACTCGCAAATTTCCTGCTCGGAGTTGCTAGCGGCATGTATCAGTGGCGTTCTCCCTTGAGAATCCAGCTCCTCAATATCCGCCCCGAGCTTTATGAGTAATTTGATCCTGTCAAATGTGTCTCGATCGATTGCTTCGTGAATGCAGCCCTTTAACATTGCTGAGTTTTGTGTCCCGACACCTGCTCCACTTTCTAGTAAGAACTCGCAAATTTCGTGCCGGAGCTTGCTAGCGGCATGTATCAGTGGCGTGATCCCTTGAGAATCCAGCTCCTCAATATCCGCCCCGAGCTTTACAAGTAAGCGGATCATAGCTAAGCCCTCGTACCTGCGGATTGCTTCGTGAATGCAGCCCTTTAACATTGCTGACTTTTGTTTCCCGACACCTGTACCACTCTCTAGTAAGAACTCGCAAATTCCCTGCTGGAACTTGCTAGCGGCATGTATCAGTGGCGTTCTCCCTTGTGAATCCAGCTCCTCAATATCCGCCCCGAGCTTTACAAGTAAGCGGATTATAGCTAAGCTCCCGTAGCCGCGACCGATTGCTTTGTGAATGCAACCACTTAACATTGCTGACTTTTGTTTCCTGACACCTGCTCCACTCTCTAGTAAGAACTTGCAAATATCCGGCCGGAGCCTGCAAGCGGCATGTATCAGTGGCGTTCTCCCTTGAGAATCCAGCTCCTCAATATCCGCCCCGAGCTCTACAAGTAAGCGGATCATAGCTAAGCTCCCGTAGCCGCAACCGATTGCTTCGTGAATGCAACCCTTTAACATTGCCGACTTTTGTTTCCCGACACCTGCTCCACTCTCTAGTAAGAACTTGCAAATATCCGGCCGGAACCTGCAAGCGGCATGTATCAGTAGCGTCCTCCCTCGAGAATCCAGCTCCTCAATATCCGCCCCGAGCTTTACAAGTAAGCGGATTATAGCTACGCTCCCGTAGCCGAGACCGATTGCTTCGTGAATGCAACCCTTTAACATTGCTGAGTTTTGTTTCCCGACACCTGCTCCACTCTCCAATAAGAACGTGCAAATATCCGGCCGGAGCCTGCAAGCGGCATGTATCAGTGGCGTTCTCCCTTGAGAATCCAGCTCCTCAATATCCGCCCCGAGCTTTACAAGTAAGCGGATCATAGCTGCGCTCTCGTAGCCGAGACCGATTGTTTCGTGAATGCAACCCTTTAACATTGCTGACTTTTGTTTCCCGACACCTGCTCCACTCTCCAATAAGAACTTGCAAATATCCGGCCGGAGCCTGCAAGCGGCATGTATCAGTGGCGTTCTCCCTTGAGCATCCAGCTCCTCAATATCCGCCCCGAGCTTTACAAGTAAGCGGATCATAGCTAAGCTCTCGTAGCCGCGATCGATTGTTTTGTGAATGCAACCCTCTAACATTGCTGAGTTTTGTGTCCCGACACATGCTCCACTTTCTAGTAAGAACTCGCAAATTTCCTGCTGGAACCTGCTAGCGGCGTATACCACCGGTGTTCTCCCTTCAGAATCCACCTCTTCAATATCCGCCCCGAGGTCTATGAGTAAGCGGACCTTTGAAACCGTGAGAGCGTCATCGATTGCTTTGTGAATGCAGCCCTTCCACCCTGGTGTGTTTTGAAGCACCTGAGTGTTGGCGCCCCTCCCCAACAATACCGTACAGATGGGTACATCAAGCTGAGATACTGCACGCATGAGTGGTGTACAGCCTGCAAAGTCAATCTCCTCAATATCAGCGCCGCAGTCAAGCAGTACTACAACCCAGCCCACGGCACCATAGTATACAGCAGAATGTAGTTGGCCTTCCACGTGCGTTTTCATGATCTTCAACAGCTGCGGTACGGTCTGTAGGGATTTCTGGACATCGTGGCTGTGACTTTGAAGTAAATTTATTACATCGATGATTGGCGCCGTGTCTTGAATCGATTGTGTGTTGGCCCCCTTCTCCAATAATATCTTACACACATCCTCCTGAAGTCCGCAAGCGGCATGATATAGTGGTGTTCGGTTGTCATCATCAAGTTCCTCAATAGCTGCGCCACAATCAAGCAGCATCAAAATCCAGTCCACGTTACCCCTCTTGACAGCAGGGTGTAATTGGCCTTCTACACGTGCTTTCATGATCCTTAACAGCTGAGGCACCGTCTGTAGGGGTTTCTGGACATCATGCCCGAGCCTCTGAAGACACTTGAATACATCTATGGCTGGCCCTGTGCCTCGAATCGATTGCGTGTTGGCCCCCTTCTCCAATAATATCTGACATATATCTTCGTTAAGTCCACAAGCGGCATTGAATAGTGGTGTTTGGTCTTGGTCATCAGGCTCTTCAATGTCAGCGCCCATCGAGAGAATAAGCTCCACCGCTCTCGTACAAAATCTCCCTGTAACCGCATTCTGGAGGTGACCTGTGAGAGGAATCCAGCTCAGGAGCCCAGCTGCGGCGTTACGTGAATTAGCCAGCCGTATGTGAGCGAGAGCTTCTACGATCCTGCTGTCTTCCAGTAACTCGCGGCATAAACAGCCGTGCCAGTGACGCCGAATTCCGCCTTGATCGCCACCTTTTTAGGGTAAATCAGTACTCGCTACGTGTATGTAAACTCTCTGGGCATTGACCCGCACCTAATTCCTCTGTTTTCATGATTGCTTGCAATAGCAGGACCTGCAGTGTCATAACGTTCTTTTCGGAACTTTCGACAGCACGCTCAATGCTAGGTCTAATTGAAGCCAACTCCATGACCCCAGACCTAGTGGAACCTGCACTTAGACCTGCTCCGTTTTTCAGCAATAGCTGACAAATTGACTCTCGGCAACGAACCGCGGCATGTAATAATGGTGTCCATCCACTCAAATTTACCTCGTGGATAATGTCGGCCCCCAAGGTAAGCAAGGCCCGAGCGACGAGCTCATTATTCCCCTCAATAGCACTGTGGATTTGCCCTCGGGACGATGAAATGACATTCAGTCTCAGCAGACTCCGTTTCTTCTTCACTGCAAATGTGGGCGGAGCCGATTGTTCCAGCTGGTAGGGACAGGGGTCCCAAATATCAGATATGAGTAATGGAAGTTCCAGCACTGAAATCTCGGAGATTGCCAGGTCACCCAAACTCAGGTTTGAGAGAGCCGACCATCGGCCTAGTCTCGTAGAGCCAGTGCTCACCGAGAATATGGAGGAAGCGTCGCTATTGCCTGGATTCGAATTGGTTGTGGGCCTCCGACGCTGAACCAGCTTGTACACTCTCGAGCTGTTGAGAGCCTCTATGAACCCATTGGACATTGTACGCACGGACCGCATGGAGACAATACTGCCAGTTGTCCTTATCGAAGCGCTGTCATCAGGGTCCGCGCGGTAAGATGAAATTGCGGGTACGGACATGCTGGGGGCAAACATGGGTGCAGCCAGAGGTGAGGTACTAGCACCTGTAGCCCCTATAGCTAAAGTGGAAGCGGCTGCAGTCACACTATGCGAGGGCGGGTCGGGGAGCAAAAGCTGGGTACCCTGGCCTATGTTCCCGCGCTGTGGTCCCATCATGAGCTGTTGCAGTTGGACTGGAATGGTCAGGTGTAAGTTCGGGCTGTGGGGGTTCGAGTTCAACATTTGATACGTTACGGTCAGCAACTCTGCAACGACTGAACGCAGTTGTTGTACGCTTTCGTCAACCCCAACCACGGTTTCACTGAAGATCACGAGTAAGCTTTAATTTTATTCTTTCAATTTAAAGGGATGCACATGGCCGAAGCTATGGGATTGGAGATACACATACGACTGGAGAATGCTTAACATTAAGTTCAGGCTCAATTTATGTCTTTGTAGCTCAGCAAGAATTGCGGAGGCCTCTTCCTCTCCCCATAGAGCCCATTTTACCCTCTGGCGTGCTGGGACCACTCGGTTCAGTATAGAGGCCGGATTGGGACTATCAAGTCCCAATACCTCGCTCAGTTTTTTATTTAGTCGATCACAAATCAAGACACAGCTACTCAATGTTGCTTGAAGATCATAGATGGATATCATCATTAGCCTGTTGTGGGCAGGCCTGACGCTGGTACCGGATATCAGTCGTTGGACTTGACCGAAGATACCATGCATCTGTCGCATCTCCTCTGTGACCGCTCGAATGGAGTCCGGTGCATTCTTGGCAGTGGAGCACAACTCATACCCCATGGATAAGATTTTTTCTGCAACGGACCAGAGGCCGGCGATGGATGCTGCGACTGACAATGGGTCGGCCATGCGTGCAGAATGATGGGGAGAATTTTTTTTTCTCTCTTAAAGCACTGACACACTAATAGTGAATTATCATCTATTAGTTTTATATAGAGGGTAAACAGATAGAGAACAGAGCACTTACGTTGTCTAAATTTCACTGAGGTATACAAGATGACTGTAACTGAATCTGAGAAGTATCCGGATCCTGTCGTTGTTGTGAATACAGGTAAATAGAACAGGCAAGATTCAATCATGCCCAAGCACGCTGCACCAATCGTATATATGTCTCAGCTGAGTGGGGCTCAGCAATATTCATGTCTCATTCATGAAGCAATTAATTGTTTACATGTAGTTGTATCTGCAGCCGCATTCCTTCATTGGTTTTGGTATAATCCTGGTCACCCAACTAACAAGATGCTGTACCGTACTGTACTGTACCTAGCCTCGTTCCACAGCCCCGTCCAAATAGCATCCCATGTTGTCAGCTTTACTGTCACACCATAGAATCTCTCCACCTCTATAGGTCTTGCCTACAAAAATTAATTCATGGGTGGCAGCGCTCTAGAGTTTCCAGGTGGTACAAGTAAACAAATTCAGGTACTTTCTGCCAAGACAAATACTCACACATCTGACCATTCTAGATTATAGGTAATTGCTCGATATATTGATCTACCTACAGTACCGGTATAGTAGGTACATATGTACTGTACGGATTATATACAGTGCCATTCAGAAAGTGACTGGGATGCATAAAAGGGGTGCAGGCTGCATGCAGACCATTCTGTATATGGTGAAGATAGCCCGCAGTCTGAGGATCGCAGTTGGACAGCTTGTGCAGCCATATGCAGAATAGCCACGCTTGGCCTGCACTCAGCCCAGCCTAACCTTACCTCCTTTATGCATCCCGGATACTTGCTGAGTCCAGTACTGTATATAGACCGTAGATCAATCCTAATAGTGATATCGATTCCCAAGGGTGATATATTACCAGCGATATAAAAATGCAGCCAGGAATATTCTCAGGTAGGTGAGTAGTACATATCAGGTATAACCTATAGCAACTACATCATATCTTCCGAATTGATGACTAGAATCATTCAGAGTCTCCACGTCTTCCCGCACGGTATGTACATATATATCTTGCATATACCGTCGAAAGAAATCCAAATTGTCAATACAAATACCCCTGCATCCCCCATGACTACATTCCCTTCCCATGCTATACCCCCAGCCAGGCTCGGAAGCAGTCCGTACATCCAGTCTAATGTCCAGTAGTCCAGCGTCCTGCCCAGTGTCCTGTCAAGTATCTAGTAGTCCAGGGCCCAGTCCAGCATTCCAGTGCATAGTCTAGCGTTGACACCTATTCCTACACCCAGTAGTCATATCTACGATACAGGTCCATGATCCAGCAGAAATGAGGTGAATGTAAATTTCAAAGGGCTCGGATGGAATGATGTGAATCAAACTAAGCCTAGTTTTTGATGTTTTTACTGGGACCTGGAAACTAGTTAATTAACTTAATTGACTTACACAGAGGTCCCAACCACTACTGGTAGGTTCTAAAGGATAATCTAACAAGACAGGGGCGAAAGACACAATGGTAACCCGATATGAATATTAATATTACATACATATTACTGTTGACTTTTCCAATTGAGGGTGTTTCTACATATAGCTAAAGAAACATTTATGAAGCTCTTATTCATCTTTGGAGTCTTGGGGTATATGTAGGCTGTAGTAATTAATTTGTGGTCTATAAACCTCCGTCATTGATACAGCCTATCACTAGATAGCACCCCCGGAGTTGGTGGATGTATTTTTAAGATAGGGGCTTTAGGGATGGAGTGTCTATATTTTCATACATGCCTCCTTCTATTTCGAATTACTTATTTTGGCAGTCATTATTGAAGACAACTATTTTCGTTTGACCACATGGAAAAAAAGGTTACAAAACAGCCACCCAATCACCGGGAAAAATAAACAAAGGGGCTTCCCATATCTCAAAAGGAACTTGTGGAACAGAGTTTTGATATCCTCTCTCAAGGTATCCTTCTGAACTTCGGTTTCAAGTGAAGACATGCGAATTTGTACTTAGCACTTTCTGATGGACCTCCACACTTTTGTGGCCGGGGCGAAGGAACACCCACAGGTTACCAGTTGTAATGATGTCATACAATTATTGTGGTTCATGGTGGGAGGTCCCTTCTCGATTCCGCATCCTGCTCACTTTGTCTACATCATGTCAGTCTTTCATTCTTGCGCTTCCTAGTTCATGGTGTTGGCTGGCTGCAGAAGCCAGCTGAATAACGCATTAGGACACCCCTTGATCAAAGCGTTCCCTCTTCGCTTTCGTAACCACAATCAGAACAGTTTCATATTCAATAACATACTCCACTTCACCATACCTAGCCCCCCGGAGATGTTATTTTGTCGCTTCAACCGGAAATCCCCGTCATATACCCCAGTTACTTACTTCAATATGTCGAAAATGAACATTGTACATTCCAGCCATTGCAGAAGAGCAGACCGTATATGTTTTGAGAACTTCCTTTAGTGCGTAGTCGATATGCAATTGAGGTCAGGTGGAATAGGTTCGAACTCAGGGGGCTCTATATACATATCTATCTCGAAATTTTGCCTTGAATCCCTTGAGAATCCAGCTCGAAACTAGCCCCTACTTTGTTGATTTGACAGCCATGATTGATTCAGACACAGCTTGATCCAGCCCTTCTTTATCCTTTTGGTCTCGGAACCCAAACTAAAGGTTCATGGCCTTCAGAGAACCCAATAATGCTGGAGAGGCATACCGCTAGACTAAATAGTGATCACTGGTAATAGCTGATATATATACCAACACCTCCCCCCAAACCGCACCCAAGGAGGGGTGCACTTGCCGGAGACCTGGCTCATAACTCGTTAAAGAGGGATAAGCTAGGCTAACAGGGTGACCACTGGGCACTAGGTCTGCTTAAATACCTGGTATATGCCAACAAATAAGCTGCGTGCAGAAAAGTGTTCGGAGAATGCCTCCTTAGACCTAGTTAAAGGTTTTATGTGGGTTTCTCTACCATACTTGATATTCCACTGTACCTGATAACCTTCAAACGTATTATTAGTATCTTGAAGTATTATCATCATCCTAATAGAAATATACCCTGTGGTTTTGATAACAAACATACCTTGCACCGGAACCTTTATGATTACATGTACCGTAGGGCTAGTCTGGTTGGGGTCGTGCTATCGCTATGGGTATTATTAGGAAATATTTTACTGACTTCCCTTGTCGGACGTAGTGTTCAAATTTTGGAGTCTTCGGGCGTATTCAGGGGGTCAATACCCCTGAAATGATGTGGCTTCTTGTTGAACGATGACAAGTCGCTGGAGGTGATCGCTGCTGTTACAGTTAAAACGGCTCGTTAAGTGCCCAAGTGACATCACATGATAGTGCTGCACCTGCGCACCCGTTTACTTGGCGTAGAGGGCAACCTAGGCCCGATCCGTGATGGTTCGATGACGCAACGGGAACGCTTCAAGTACATCGACCAGGATCGCTGCAGATCTACCGGTACGTCAGGTGACTGTGTGTTGCGAGGATGTGTGCGCTCTAGAGTCCTTGGCAGTAGCTGCAGTAGCTAGAATGAACAACCTTCTACATCACGGGGGTCGCGGCAGCGCTGTAGAGATCTTGTTTCCAGCTTCAGAGTGGAGGTGCGTCTTTGGTCTTACCCTTCTATTAATCTATCACTACATCGTGGATCCCTCCAACCTTAGTAGAGACTTGCAGTCGTCCTTGGATGGTCCTGCATGGGCTATTGGTGAAGGTAGAAGCAGGAGAAGGCCGATGAGTTCGTGAGGATTCATGTTGGAATCTACTCTCACGTGGGATAAGCAGGGACAGGATCACGGGAAACTCAGGAAGACCGATGGTGGCAATTGGGATGAAGCAAGGCTGAACCAGGGTTCCTAATGGGGCCAATTGGAGATTCCGGGAAAAGGATAAAAGAGCTGGATAATGGCCGGAAGGATAGGAGGAACCAGAGCACTAGGACCATAGCACTCAAGACTATAGCGATACCTAGATAACTCTGACGCTGAATATGTTTCTCTCTCACAATTATTCCGCTCGTAACCTCGTAATCCTACAATTCAGGCCTGGGGGAGATCAGACTAACCCAGAGGGATGGTTGTTAAGAAGTTAGTGAAGAGAGCTATGTAAGCCTATTCCCCCTACACCAGAAGAGCGTATAGTATTGGCTACAGCCAGCAGAGTGCTGTTTCCGTTGAATACCCCGTCCGGGAAAGTCGAGGGTGTATTATGTTGGGGTATCAAGGCATGAACCGCAATAACCCGAAGATCACATGTGGGATGGATTAAGTATATATATGGTGGTATATACCACCGATAGAGGAGACAATCAAGACACTCGATCCCCATCTATCTAATCATACGAGAAGCATATATCCATGTGGATACATGCTTCTCGGGTAAAGCCGGTAGAGTATATTTCTTACAGAGGGACTAGCCAGAGGATAGTGCGGGCCCAGAGCGGACCCCAAGACGACCAGCGTACCGGCTGAGTATACCCAGATCCGTACCCCCAAGCCCCCCTGTTCCCCCTTCACCTGCACTTGGTATATTAGAGAGCTTTATTTCCACTCCCGAAGGCATACAGGCCTCACGTGAGGTTGCTGCTAGTGGATAGCTGCGATGTCTACTGAAGACTCGATCATCAATCCAAGCGAAGACGAGGATGAAGGACAAGAGGGAAGAGGAAGTAGAGGAAGAAGAAGAATCAAGTAAGTGGAAGGACTATAGGAAAGCTCGTTGGATCAAGAAAGCGGACAATCAGAGGACGACCGTCCGACAAGCAGGCTGAGTTTAGGCGGTGTTTCTTACATTCAGTAACCAAGCAATCAGCAAGGGCCTACTGGACTGCATGGGGTCGAATTATGGGGTGCAGAGGTTCATGGAAGGCAGCGGATGTATGGGATCGAGCGATGGGGATCATCAGGTGGTCATGGAGGGTGGGGTCACTATGGGGTGGCTGTCTACAAAAGACCCCGCGGTCCTCTCTATCATTCCCTCTTTCTCTTCACCCAACGTCTTGTATGTTACTCTGAATACAACGTTTCTCTTGTATGGAGGATAGATACTTGCGATAATTGGAGCTCATTGGGGGGGGGTCAATACCCCTTGAAATAATGTCGCTTATTGTTGATAAGTCCTAATAGCCCCGAGCTTTACCTGAAAAGCACTCACAGACGGCTGAAGCAGAAAAGGGTTATAAGATCCCACCATAGGCTAGATAGCTTGAATACAAGTGCTGCGTGACCATAAAGGTGTCATAAGATCACTCACCGGAGGTTGCAAAGCAACATCACATGATACAGTCGCACTTGATTTCTGCTCGACTAGGTCAACTTACCCCAGCACTGTGCTCTCGAGCCCCGGATTACATTTGTTGGTGTTCAAATTCTGTAACAGCACTCAGTTCAATACACGGTTCTCGATGCGACTTACCCCTCGTCCCGAAGTGCTTGTAAGGTGGGAGTTATAGACATGGAAGGGGGTTCCCTGCCCTATATGTAGAAGATGAGAGTAGGGGCTCCCGTTCACTGGCATGGAGATAGAACAATGGTAAACAGGGTAACTCCCTCAACTCTCCCAAAGCCAGGATTGAGTATCCTACTAATTATTTTAATTATAACCCGAATACGTCTCAAGAGTGAGATACCCAAGTATTCGATATAATCAGGACTGATATCAATAGCATCGAAAATCTATCACGAGCTTCTGGCAGCAGGTACCTAGGTACAAGCTCAGAAATCCCCCCCCCCAAGTCTTATTACAGACCCTCTCTACTACAGGTAAACGGAGCACAGTTAGCCTCCTTAATTGCAAATTGCATCAGGCGGCTCAATGAAGTCCTGGACCCGGTCGCTATCGGACCCAATAATGGTAATATATATACAAAATCCGGAGATTACCTCATTACAGTATCACTAAATCTGGCACTCCGCAAGAATCGCTAAAGCCTGTGATAGTGGCCCTGTCCTTCACCTGCACCCCCAATGCACTGAACCCAATAATTTCGCTCGCATATTTAATTAAATCGACTACTTTATCCGCCAACACTGGCCCAATAGGGTAATGATTCATGACATCGATCTTACATCTTAGCCTGGTTACTTTCATCTGTCGAAAGACCACGCAAGATAAGCTAGATGAGTTCGTAGAGACATTTGCGATGGAAGTGATGGACGGGTGATGACATCCCTTTTCCAAGGGCGCAAAGGTGGGCGGTGGAGAGAAGAGGGGTTTTGTTGCTGGAGCACTCGCTGTATTCTCCTGTATACGCCGTGAGGTGGAAGATGAGGAGGGTTTCTTCGGTGATATGGTCAAGAGTTTTTCCGCGGCACGAGGCCGCCGTCCCCATGCCGAATGTAAAATGGAGATACCTAGGAAAGAACCCCTCTATGAGCAAAGTATTCTTTGCCGGGGGTGAGGATTATGGCGGATTGCTCCCTGAAGTTGATTTACTTAGTATGAATGTGATAAGAAAAGTGGATGAGGATAAAAATAATGCTGCTAATGAAGCTGTGGCTTAGTACACATAGGGGATTCCTAATAAGAAGATATATCTTTCGATGATCCCGGAAATGTCATAGCGCTCCCTGCTGAACAAGAGGTGGTCTGTACCCTATCTAGCTGGGCTAGGGAGTATTTCTAGTGGTCTAGGTCGGCTGGTGGTGGATGAATGTCGGATAGTATGTGATGCGAAAATTCCCTCATTGAGGAATGTTTTCAGGTGATATCGCAGTTAGTAAGCATGCCATGCGGTAACTTCACATATTGTATAGCAATTGGAAATGACAATGCATACCTACGGTTTCCTCTTTGGGGAGGTCGCGGATTCAGGGTAATTGTAATCTCTATTCAATTCCCCCGCAGCCAGATCTCATCCCTCATTTGTTAGGACTTATGTTTTCTAGAATAATCTTCACACCTACAAGAACATAACATAATAGATTGAGTCGGTGATGGTTTGGTACCGTAGTATGTAATTGGAAAGCAACCCACCTAAATTTGTGCTTAGCCAGAACAGAATCTAAGCCTGACTCAATATAATTACGTTATGCCCGGAGGTACTGTAAGTGGTATTTCCAAGCTAGGTCTACGAGAGGCCGGTGTCCAAAGCTAGGTCTGTTACTACTTAGGTTCCTGCGGATCGATGTCACGTGCAATATAAACTAGCCTGTTTTGACTGTTTACTTGGGGACTTAGTCTAGATTTAGAATATCCGTGCAATTGATAAAAACGTGCGCATGCATGGACGTTATACGTCACAGGGTACCAGATTTCGGGATCTATCACTTCTTAGTGATTAGCGGTATACCTACAATGATTATACCCCGTCTCCTCACTTATTTACGATTAGGTACAGGACATGGGCCTCGCAGGACAGGCTGATGGCACCGTGTGGGAGGCCGTAAAGCTCACCCATATCTAGGGCCTCCCGAAGGGAATGGTATCTCCTCGAAGATCTATACAGAAGAAATATTAACTATGTTTGTATCTGAGAGTGTGACTATCATTAGAGAAACATCCCCTTGGCAACAACGTCCGGGAAGAGAAACATTATTGGCCAGTCTCATAACCATACTTATCAACGTAGGTGGCGGGGGTGGGGTATCGAGACTATCATTTGGAAGTGGGGGTTAGATGCAAGGAGCACGTGGAGCTCAGGAGCATGTGGTCTCAGTTTGGCACCAAATTATGGTAGGCATGGTACAAGCACTCGAGGCTTAGTCTGGTTGGCGTGGGGCTTGGCATAAACCGACGATCATAGATCATCACATCTCGGATCCATCCACTCGTAGAATGGCTGACCGCTTCTCTAGCTGGTTAGAGAGATCTCAAACATCTCCCCAAACGTCGCCACATTCCACTTGAAAGAAAAATTCCTTAAGCGAGGCGTTTCCAAATGATTTAGATAAGCTCAAGCTGGGGCTGTCAAGCTCGGCATTCTATGGGACCCTGGCATCGCTTGCTGGGGGGTTGGTTTTGTGTGCGTCTCGCGCAACTATTATTGGATACTTTATTGGGCTTACAGTTACCTTTTCGGAACGGAGCCCCTCTTTGCGGAGAGCGTCCATTCTATCCGTCTGTCCAGGGTGCTCGCAAGTATTCGCAAAAAAAGGCGGGGCGAGAGGCACCTCGCTAGATTAGGTATTGTTACTCATGTCTCTTTTCTTTAGATTGTCAATATTTGCGTTACGATACCCAGATCGAGAGATGTCCGAATACGCGGTCTTGTACATCATGAGTGCAGTGGCGGGATTTAAAGTAACCTTACGCTGCTCCACTAAAGCAGAGGAGTTCGTGATGGTACTAGTGATGCGAGGCGATGGATAGTGACAGCTTCACCAAGCAGTATGACGTACCACAAAGTGGCGATGGGTGGGGGATGGAGATTCTTACGAGATCAAAAGTCATGACGGTCCGATTGAAATACAAGCTCGCCAGCCCAAATACGGGCTTATGCCTCTTCTTAAGCTCTGCTCTTAGTAGTCACATATGTATTGCCCCTACATCTGTCAGGTGCCGAGCACGAGGGATGAACCATGACCTCAAGAAGCCTCATGTTGACGGAGAGATTCTGCATCTTGTGCAATATACTCAGTGTGAGACATGCAATCGAATCGAAAGTAACAAGGGCAGCACTTTGTTTTCTACTTTTGCGCTTCCGATCGATGACCAGCGATAGGTTCATGTGTTGCTTCCCTCAGCATACAACGTATCAGTGTTGACGTGAGCAGTTACCCCACACCCGGAGTAAAGTATTATACCCTAAACATTGGATAACGGACAACGAATACGATGGAGGGGGGGAAGCGGGGGTAACGCAGATGGAGTGATGAAGTGTTTAATTCGATCCCTGGAAACCCTTCCACACGTTTCAATTTGTGGTTCACCGTACGACGGGGGGGTGCTTCAAATGTCAAAGGCCGCCACCATCTCAAGCCCACCTCTCATGAAACGCGGAGATGCAGATTCCAGCTTAAAGTTAGTGATGGGGCTCGGTAGTGGCAGTCGCTGGCAATTGGGCGTTTCGCTGGCCATCCATCCTATCAAAAAATAACAAAAAAGCAACCTTGCCGATAGTTATACGGTAACTGGATCCTCTGGCGAGGCATCTAAAAATGTTGAAGATCAGACTGAATCTATCTGGTTCAAGCTAGGGCGGACATCATAGATGCTCAGGTGCTTAAGACACTAGCAGTTGGACCCCACTTTTGGGGAGATGTTTCTTAAAACTCCGCAAAAATGGTATGATACCTACTGTGGGTTTGTTTGTGGTGGACTTGCGCATCAAACATACCTTTTTGAGTTTGGAGGAGGGGCAGTGTCAAGAATAAATACCCAAAACCTGTTGCAGGGCTCAAATACCTGAATCCCAGACCCAGACGCTTGATGTTCTTGGTTTTCCTGCTTATGTTATGGATCCCATCTTGGGGAAAGATTTTTTTCTTAAACCTCTCACATGCTTTGCTACTTACACTCTCGTTGAGCATAGTATTTGCTGCATACCATACTTTTGAGTGCTGATTCGCAGGTGACGGGGGGCTACCTACCAACTCTACGCGACACAGGATAGAATATGGTTAGGACAGACTGACGTGGTCTACGCCTAGGAATTGTCCCCTGCTGGATACTCCTCGCATCCTATGCAAAAAGCTCCATTGCGACTCACCAACCACGTATGTGGAACACGGACAACAACGCATGGTGCATTAGCCTCGCCTCACCCCCTTGGGTCCCCTGTCCATACAAATGATCGAACATCGCGCACCAAAAAATAAAGGGAAAATGAGTGGATAGCTCATGCAGGTATCACCCATTACTGTACCATCTTCTCGCGCACCTTCTTCTGGCACATTGTAACGGCGGTCAAATCCACCAACCTTTGTTGACTGGAGAGCATTCAATTGGGTTAAATTGCTTCTCCAGGATGTGGGGACTTTATTAGCGGTACTATATCGCTGGATGGTCATCGTAACTGGCCCCGATTTGCTTGGAAATACCTCCACTCGATAATGAAGTAGCACCTATACATACATAGATATAACCGACATACATATAGCATGTGGAATTCTGCCTGATCGCACTTCCTCGTTCGTTCATCAGCCGGTTCCCCGCTCGGAGCATTACGTCTCGAATTGGCTTCGACGGTCTTCAACTCGATTCCCATTCGATCCTCCGCACAGGCTATCGACATATTCAACTACATCCGTCATCCGTGCTGGCAACTTGTGATAGCCACCCTGGGCAGTCCAAATATACCATCGATAAAAGCTAGGACCAAACAGTGTGGCTTTGCTTGGAGAAGTGATCAAGACCTCAACAGGTGAGATCTAAACAGGGCATTTCGGAGCAAGAAAAAAAATAGAGGAACTAACGTTCTAGGTATCTAGCGAGGCCGGGAGCTGCAAGAGCTTTGACCGTGCGTCAGTCACAGGCATATTGGTGAGTTCGCACAGCAACAATGCTGCTGGGTTTTCTTCTTTTTATATAAACACCAAGATTGCATCGACCGTGCGTATTTTGTGTATTTTTGGTGGAAAAAAACTTCCGCAGGACCCTTTGCACCATTTGCCTTTCTTGGCTTTTACGAAAGGCGAGCGGTCGTGGTTCGTCGTTCTGGAAGAGACGATTCGAATCTCGCTTCCACCAGCAGTGGCCTTATCCCCCGGTGCCATGCGCTGATATCTGATTTTATTGCTCTGTTGAAAGACTCCCAGAGGTCCCAGAGGAGGTCCCTGCATTTGACCCCCCCCACTGACGGTGACTTGAATATCCGTTTGATATCTATTAGAGTACGCTTTCTACCTACACCACCTCCTCTATCCCCACCACCCTCCAGGCAACGAGACCAACACCGACGTGGAGACACTGCCGCTACTCCCCGGAGCTCCCTATCGGTGAGCTAGGTTGAGTACCTACCCCCCTCCCCAGTTGCGGCACCCGCGCCGGCACTGCATTTGCATATGTGTGTGTGCTGTCTGGCAATCCCACTGCGCCTGTAGCTTCACGCACCACCACACAGCATCCAGCCTGACTTCCTCGTGAGCCACTGTCACAATATTGAATGTCATTTAGCACCTTCTTCAACAACCCATTCACGACCTTTTCCTCTGGATACGCATCATCTTATTCCTCCATCGACTCGACATACAGTACTTCCAGCACCGGCTCATCGCCGCCGGATTCTCCAACCCAACGACACGGAGAAGCTGGAGAACTAGACACAGCGATGTATCCACTCCTGAAACCAGTCACGGTGTCGCGGCCAGTGACTGGCACTGTCTCCGCACTCCTGGACACACAGCCCCGCCCCACTATTATCTCACATAGACATACAGTTGCTACAGAATCGACACCAAATACAAAATCATATACCTCCGCGAGTGTATCTCTTACCAAGTTCCTCTATGCGAAACTCGGAAGAACTGCCACCGCACCGAGCGTCACAAGCTCAGGAACCTCTACTCCACGTCATAGCCGGTCACGGTCTGCCGGGGATGTCCTTGACAGTGAGTCCGTGGTGGCACGAAGTCGGGAGTCTAGCGCGACCCGTTTACGGCGGCAGCAGTGGGAACAGGACCGACAGAAGTTACACCGGGAGGAAATGCGGAAATTGAAGGAAGAGTTGGAGAGAGAAGGATTTCCTGCTCCTGCTGAGGGATTCGATGAGGTAAATCTTGCGGTGGGAGATTCATTGTATAAGCATGGACGAAGTACATCGCGAGCTACGGCAGAGATTGTGTTGGATGATGAGGATGGACCATATGCTGCGGATAGGCGAGCGGGGAGAAGGTCGTCGGTGATGGTACCTGGCGAGATTAATAGTAAGTTCCCCCTTGCCTACTGTTTTCGGAGGAATCAGAATGTGTGTTTTTTGCTCCCGCACTTCTTATTGCACAATTATGTTTTCCTTAGCATTTGGCTTCTGGGATCATGTGCGCCATCACCATTCAGGAAGAGCATCGCGGCACTTCATTTCAATTACTCCATTTCATTTCAGCTCAGTTCAGTTCAATTCAATCATTTTCTAGTTGTGTTTTGAAGTTCACCGTTTCTCCACCAACTACCTCATTACAACTACTCCTACCCCACACCAGGGAAAAATATCTCATGTACTGCCTGAGTTAAGAAAGCATCGACCTTTGCGTCCGCGCCGTTGGGGGATTGCTTGCCTATCTGCCGACGCTGGGATATACTGCAATCCTCGACAGCGTTCCTTGCGCGAAATGCGTGATCAGGGGAGCGAATAACAATACCCATGACTCTACTGAATACTTTCATATACATGCGGGGGAAAGGGAAAGCGTCGGTGTTGGCGATGCGCCTGCTGAGGAGAGTGCAGCGGAAGAACGGGCAAGCTTAGAGGAGAGATACCCTGAGCCGGAACAGCAGGAAGCAGAAGAAGTGCATGTAGAGGTGCCTCCGGGGACGGGCTATAGTGATGCTATTGGTCTATACCCTCTTTTCCCCCTGGATACTACTTTTCATCATATTCATATTCGGCAGTTTTAATTTGTTCATTTATCTGTTCACTTCAATGCGGCTTTTATTTTGTCGCGCAGCACGCAGTATATATGGGGTAATACATGAGAAATGCTGGGTTTTTTTCGCTAACATGCCTTTTCACGTGCAGGGTCCTTCCAGCCTCCAAACAACCGTCCTCCGACCACACACGAGCTCCCCGAAGAGCACCTACAATCAACTCTCCCAGCCGAAGCGGCGAAGCCTGAGCAACTTCCCTTACCCGTACCAGGACCCGTTGCTTCCGCTCCAGTATCTCACCCACCTACTCCACCACTCTCCCTCTCCGGTGACGAAGCCAAGGATGGAACATTCTCTATCCTCCCGCATGCTCCCACCCCACCGCCGCCTGGAGAGAACGATCTATTCGATCCATTCTTCGCTCCTCCGGGAATTGTTATTCCTCCCGTTGAGCTCCCTGCCCTTGAGGCAAAGGCCCCACCATCAACATCCGCTGATAACGCTAGTAACAAGGGGAAGCAGAAGGAGCCAGAGCCGGAGAATTTGGAACCTCACATCGTAGAGGCAATTCCGGATGACAAGGAAATCAACGCACTTGTAGAGAAAGTGCCTGTAGCTGAGCATTTGGAGGAGTGGAATGCTCTGGATAAGGATGCAGGAGCTGCCTCGGCAGCAGCAGCAGCAGAGGCTTCCGCTGCAGTTGCAAAAGAGAAGATGATTGCTAAGCCGGAGGAGGGGAAGGAGGTCCATATTCTGCCTGTTACTGAGCCGGCTGTCGAGGAGGCTCCCGCCCCTGTCACTGAGGCTCCCATCTACGTTGCGCCTACTCAGATTGCAGCCCCGACCCCAGAACTACCAAAGGTAGAAACAAGGCGCCTTGAGGACGAGGCTGTCACTGAAGTGGCTAAGGAATCCCTGGAGACTGTTGTCAGTGAGATTGCCGACGCGGTCGACACCCCGGTTGCCCCAGAGCCAAAGGAAGTTGAATCCCCTGTCGCGACACCGGCTGAAGTAATCGCACCTCTTGTTGAACCAGTCGTTGAGCAGCCAGAAACGGAAGTCACTGCACCAGAGCCAGAGAAGAAGGTGGATGAGGCTAAGGTAGAGATTGTTCCTCCGGTGGAGGTTATCGAAGCTGGTCCATCTGCACCAGCACCTGTCGAAGAGTCCCTGGCCCCTGCTGTTGAGGAGGAAGAGGAGGAGGAAGAAGTTGCTCCCGTCCCTCAAATTGTTGACACTACTCCCGAGGAAGATATTTCCAAGGTTGTACCCGCTCAAGGAACTGTGCCAGAACCAACTCCAGAAGTAGAATCTACTCCTGTTGCAGAGGAGCCAACCCTACTCAAGGGAAATGATACCCCTGTGAAAGAGGATGTTACTCCAGAAGACAAGGTTGTTGAACCTGAATCCCAGCCCCCAATGACCCCGCCAATCGAGAGGGATTTGGATTTACCAATTGTCACTGATGTTTCTCCACGAATTCCAACCCCTGATGATGTTTCTTCACGAATTCCGACCCCTGATGATGCATCTGGAAACCGGGATTTGGATTTACCAATTGTCAGTGATGTTTCTCCACGAATTCCGACCCCTGATGATGCACCTGGAAACCCCTTGGACTGGGATAGACTCGTCGAGGAGATCTGCAAAACACACGAGAATGAGCCTGTTCCAAAAACCGAGGACCTTGTGGCTGAGATCCCTGGAGTTGTCGCTGTAGGAGGGCCTGAAATGCCACAGGAGGAAACCTTTACCATCCTCCCTGTTCCAGAGTCGACTCTCCCACAGGATGTGATCGAAGATTTGACTCCAGCACCAGTGATGTATACTCCACCGGCACCACTCCCGCCACGAAAAATTGAAGATGAAGAAAAACCACGTGTTCCCGAAATTTCTCTCGACGCCTCTACCTCTGTGCCTGAGCCAGTGCAAAGCTCCTCCCCCGTTAAAAGCGACATGCCTGATCTTCCTGAATTCGGTAGTCAACCCACATCGGAGGAACAGCTGCGTACGCGTCCCCGTGCTCCCCCCCCTCTCATCTCGAGACCCTCCCTCGCTGACATTCGCGAAGAAGCAGAACTTGAAGATGCTGAACTTGTCGTTGCCGCACCAGCTGCTCGTGAAGAACCTGTAGTTGTTCCTGTGATTACTGATATTATAAATCCAGTCGATACTATCAAGCTTGTCCCACCTGAAGCTACTCCTGCGCCTCCTCCTGTTAGGAACTTGAACGATGAAATGGCAGATGATATAGACGAGTGGGTACCCAAATATAAGGAACCGGGGGCAGTCACAACCGGCGACGCCGCAATTGAAGAAAGCGAAATCCGACCAGCCACTCCTCCAACCAAGGTCCCTGAAGCTGAGACAGCTACCCCGCTTGAACGCGTAGAAACTCATGCCCCATCGATTAAAGAAAAATCTGGTTTGCGCAAACTTGGGCGAACTTTCTCCTTCGGTAGCAAGAAGCAACCCCATATGGGCGACATTAGGCCGGGAACTTCTCATTCTGCGGCGATTTCTGTTGGATCTGTTGACGATGATAGGAGGAGCATGGCTGAGTCTACTAAGAAGCCTAATTTCTTGACTAGAACTTCGACGAAGAGGATGTTGACTCTCGGATTGGCTGGTAAGGACAAGGATAAGAAGAAAGATAATGCATCGGTAGTGGACGCTGAGGGTGTTATTACCCCCGCTGGAAAGGCAGCTTCTATCCGGTCTGTTGCTGGCGCTACATCTTCGGCTATTGAATCCCCCCCTGCAACACCGGTCAAGAGGAACGCCAAGGATTTTATGAAACTCGCGATTGGCATGAAGAAAAAACAGCAGGAAGCTGGTGCTGATTCGGCTCCCGCATCTCCAGTTGATGGTGCTACCACCCCTACTCTGGGAAGGTTGAATGTGAACAATGCAGTTAGTTTGATGATGAAGAAAAAGAGGGATCAGGATGCGAAGGTCAAGTCTGCTGAAGCTCAGGCAGCTGCAACAGCAGCAGCAGTGGCGGCGGCGGCTTCTCCACCACAAACTGCTGTTGCACCTGCTGTGGCTGAGGCACCGACAGTCGAATCTTCCCCACCAACCCCCCAAGCTGCCACTGAGACACCTGCAGAAGCCCCTGCACCATTGAAAAGGAGGGGTACCATGAGCAATGCTGTCAACTTTATGATGCTGAAGAAGAAGGATAAGGCAGAGGCTGAAAAAGCCGCTCCTTCCGCTCCCGGAACGCCAGGCGCTGATGATTCCGCCGTTGCCGTCGAAGATGACAAGCCAGCAACTCCCAGCGGTACCGAGGTCCCCGTAGAGAATGCAGCCCCGCAACCCATAAGGAGGAGGAACACGCTCACTTTGAAAGGAGCGACGGACTTGATGTCTTTCCGCAAGAAGGCCAAGGAGGAGCACGACAAAGCTAATGGGTCCTCCTCTGACGCCGCAGTTGATGATTCTGCCGTTGACACCAGTACCGTGGAAGTTCCTCCACCAGCAACTCCCAAGCAAAAGACCACAATGAACGTTAACAAGGCCGTCAACCTCATGATGCTACGCAAGAACAAGGATAAGGGTAAGGAGAAGGAGAGTGATGAGTCCTCCCCAGATGGCGATTCCTCCACTACCCCTAAGAAGGATAAGCGGATGTCGATGGGCTCTGTCTTCGGGAGGAAGAAGTCTTCTCCTAATTCCCCTACCATTGGAACATCAGCTAGCAGGCCGCTCACTCCATCGACCCCAGTTGGTGAAGATAATACTTCCTATGTACCACCAACATTGGAGAGTGCGAATCCAGGTATTGGGTTAGCGATTGATGCCGATTCCTCCAAGCAGCCATCAAAGGCACCTTCGGTATATAGCGTCGATCAACGCCCCGGTACTTCAGCCTCAACAAGGAATTTTGGTGGTTTCTTTAAGAAGCGAACCCCGTCAGTTTACTCCAAGGACACCCCCGACTCTCCCAACCCATTCAATGCACCAAATTCCCCCTTCCCACCGGCAAATGGAGTAGAGCGTTCAACCTCCAATGGAAGTGAAGCTGAGGATGGGGGGAATAAAAAGCCAAAGATCGGCCGGAGATGGACCGATGCGCTAGCTGCTAGAGGTAAGTCGTCTAGCAAGCTAGCTAATGCTGAGGGCCCCGGTAGCTCTGGTACGATGGCTACGACGGATAGGCCAACAACGAGTGCGTCTATGTCACAGGGGCCGGTTTCACCAAGTAAGATTCCAGTGCCGGTCTCCACAGGGGGGACAGTACCCTTGACAACCGCCAACGCACCCACGGCTGGGGCAGCAAATGGGGACAAGAGACCCAAGTTAGCAAATAGGGCGAAGTCCTTCATGGCTTTTAATAAGAAGAAGTAGAGAGGGGAAGAGTGAGGGGGGGGAGGGTTGCCTTACCGAGTGCCTTTTTCTTCATATGCGGTTGCGAGGCTCGAAGGTTATGTTTTCTGCGACTGTCGTTCACACTTACTGCACATACATTTGGCGGTGTTATTTCCCATTATTATTGATTTGTTGTTTCATTTTTGTTGTCACTATTGGCATGCACGCACTCATTTCACTCTACGAATGTCTATGATACATCAACCACCATACGCACGACCCACGCCCGAAATGATATAAAGCTATATTTTATCTATCATCTTACTTTTTCTCCGCCTTCATTTGCTGCTGCTGCATTGCTTGCATATTTGAGCTCTTGAGTTTTTTTCTGGCTCGCGGGAGTTTTTTTGATTAACTCATGTCTGTGTCGTTTTTCTCTCAAATCAAGTTGTAGTTCTCGCCCTTTCCTCCCCTGTTGGTGATTTTGTGCATGAGCTATTACGAAGGGGATGAGAATGATTGATGATCTCCCCATACTTGTTTCATCATGAAAGTATGAGTATTCGATCTCTATATCGTGTTTGTTTTTGCGCGTTGTGTTTAGTTACATTGGTTTACCTTTTGTATTGTGAAAGCTGTTCATTGTTGTTGCTGGCTGTTTAGTGAGTAGTTGAATTGAGTTGAGTTTGATATGGCGATCCTTTTTTCAAGTGAGAACTAAATATACACCTGATGTCGATGAGGTGGACTGGTATCAGTCATTCACACTGACTAGGCGTCTTCTCCTTAAAATAACCAGGCTATATTTTATCAAGAAAAGATTTTATTAATAACCAATAAGATAGGGTGAAACCCGAAACTAACTAAGTATTAGCAAGTTCTAACCGAGGTATTCAGGGTAACGCACCGTTTACTTTTAAGTTCCTCTCCCCCTTGGGCTCCCCCTCTTCAACCTCTCACCTCCTCGCACTCCACCTCAGGTAATAATATGAGTTCAGTACTGAATCAAAAATTATCTTCCACTTACTCACAGCAAGCCACCCCCACCCCCACCCCCACCCACGCCCCCCCAAAAAAACCACCGGGGCCATTAAGGAGGAGAGAGGCGAGCCTGTCAACAAGATGGAAAAGATGGTCGGGGTACCTGTCAAGCAGGAAGCGATTACTAGAAGCATCAAGGAGGAGCCGACCGAAACCATCACCGCTGCTAGTGCAGGTAAATACTAATATCCTCCACTTGATCTAATCGATCAGTTTTATCATCTACTCATCCATAGGCAGACCAACCACCAATCCCTCCCCCCCCAAATGAACCAGCCGCCGCCAGCACCAAGGAGAAATTTACTAGGAAGCGGAATTAAAAAGGTGAAGAAGTACGGGCTGGGCTTGCCGGGGTCTGCCTTAACCGAGGCGCAGAAGACCGCAAGGGTAGTTAGGAGTGTGAGGAGGAGGAGAAGAGCGGAAGCATAGAAATGGTTTCGGCACCAGTTGAAGGTTTTTTTTTGGTTGTTTCTCTGGTGTTTCATCCTTTTTTCGTTTCAAAGCTGATGTCATAATCACGACACAACATCCCTTGAGGCAAACAAAAAAGAAAACCGAGACTGCTCGTTTGAACAACAAAACCTCGAATCTTTTAAAGAGCCTTGAAGCTTCTTCTCACCTTCTTCTCCTCTTAACATTTGCAAAATGTAAATATACTGATATACTGGCGATAATTATAAGTTGAATTACGGTTTAACCAGGTCGATGGATCGAGGGTTGGTAGGAAGGAGAGCGTTCGGGTGAAGGGTAGTAAGCTTAAGGGGGTCCAGAATGGAGATGTAAAGTCAATATATATTCACTAACTAGGTGTAGCAAGATATATTTATTGTAAACTACTCGAAAGTCAAGTAACATACAATAGCGCAATTAGCTAAATGCGGACGGCTTCCTTTCAGAAATTCTTCAGATACTCCGCAATGTCAATTGCTTCCTCCTCTCACTTCAAGCTGAGCCCATGGCCAGCTATAAGATGACCTAAGGTGTGAGAAAAAAAGGATCAAGTTTCTTGAATTTCAACGCGGGCTTCAGCATGTTCAGTACAGGATCTGGTTTCCCCCGGAACCACCTCCCGCCCCTCCTTTTGATGTTCCTCCGCTTGTGCTGTATCAGCTCTCCCCTGTCGCTTTCTTTCATTGCATGACTGGTATTCATTATCCCATTTTGAAACCTTTGCTACCCCTACGCTAGCTATATTCCATTTCCTTAATATGAGAGTATATTGAGAGTCAACTGTAAGCCCCAGCCAAATGTAAAACCAGAACCGTAGAAAAAACTTAAGCCCAGCGCGAGCAAGGATTTAGGTAAATATGTACCACGAAAGACGAAAAACAGAGCAGCAGTGGGTCAAGTACCCATCTGAGAAGTATTGAGACACTGCAGTTAGGCCTTTGGAGTCCTTGGTTCTAGCTTGATCCACACATTGCTCTGGAATAAGCTTATAAGGTTTTTTCGCTTTCCATGTTGCTCGAGATCGACAAGCTCTGGTGTAAAATGTAGGAAAAGCTATGAATAATCAGGCCATGTCTCTCTTTCAATACTCGCCCCCCCAAAAGATAGATACATACCTGGAAAATCGCCTTGTGCGCCTCCATCAGCGCAATGTGCTTCCCAATGCAAACTGACTGACCATGACCCCAGGTGAAGCTGTGATTTTCCATCGTTTTGCTTCTCTCCTCGCTAACAAGCCATCTCTCAGGATTGAAGACCTCGGCATCCTCTCCATAAAAGTGTTTATTTCGATTAATAACCCAAGAATCCGTACATACAACTGTACCTTCCGGAACATATAGTCCATTCAAATGGTAACCTCCCTTTGGAGCAACACGGGGGAAGTTTGCTGGTACGGAAGGGTCTAATCGGAGAATTTCCTTGATAACAGCGTTGAAGTATGGAAGGGCCACGCATTCATCGTATGTGACAACAGGTTTTGAAATTCGACCAGCGGAATAAGCTTCATCGAGCTCCTTCATCATTTTATCATAGACACCCGGAGTTTGAAGTACTCGATAGACACTAGATCGAATAGGAACAGCAGCGTTATCGGAGCCAGCCAACCTAAAATCTCGAGCTTAGAATAAAGGAGCTGCGCATAGAAAAAGGAAATCAATGCATACATTATAAAAAGCACCTCATCCCTAACTTCATCAAGGGTTATTGGGGTACCATCAGCACTTTTGGACTTCAGGATGCTAAATGGCTGTCAGTCCTAATCATGAGTATACCGTAAAAACCCGCGAATAAGACTATGGGTTACCAGCGTGTATGGGGCCAGTTGGGGTTTCGACGGAGGCCCTATGTTTAAGACCAGGGTCTTGTCCATGGTAGCTCAGAATGACAACTTACTGGTGTAAAATGTCATGACGCCCTTCCACTGGTCCGCTTTTTACTCGTTGAGCGATTAGCTTGTCACGGTGCTACATATTTCAGAGTCAATATCATTTTTGTTTGCAGGGGAACCAAAAATCAAATAGGGCACTGCACTTACCCCCATAACAGCACCAATTCCATATTTATCTGTAGTCCTAGGCATAACCTTATTCGCGACCCAATTGGAATTTAGTATGCTGTTAAGGAAGCTGATGCGCTGGGTCAACCCGACCAACGGAAGTCCAACAAGGAGCCCAGACAAAATATGATGGAAATCCTCTCCCTTTTCCATGAAGCCGAATTTGCGGCCGAAGGTGAGCTCGGAAATCACATCATATGTGAAGAATCTGAGGGCGTTAGTATAACATGTACCACGTAAAATCCTGAGTGACCATTGAGGGAGGACTTACTGAACCCATTGCGCAAAGTCGAATCTTTGTCCAGTTCCTGCTTGTTCTCTAATTTTTACTTGAAATTCTTGAACTCTGTCGTCAATAATATGCTCCATTGAACGAATCGCAGCCATGCTAAATGCGCCAGCAACACGCTTCTTGTGCCAGGCATGCACGTCATGCGTAATGGCAGTGAATAAGTTGGGCCCCATCCCGAGGCCTCCTGACCCATACCATAGAGGATCCTTATCCATTCCCCGGCGATATACAATAGGTAACATGCTTGGGTCATTAAAGAAGATTGTGTTTGGTTGAATTCGAAAGACAGAACCTGTAATTGTTAACAGATCCTAGTGGATCGGTGAGAGTCCACGTACCATATTTCTTACCCAAGTCGTACTCCAATTCGTGTGCTCTGTAAGTGAAGAACATGTAAACTGAATACCAGTAGGTAATGCTGCCTAAAAAGGGTCCTGGGAATTTAGATAGTGGATGAAGCCACCTGTTCCGGAACACATTTGCGGTGACTACAATGAAGGCAAGAATAAGCCAGTGGCGCTTGAGAAGAGCCAATGCCATCTCTATTGCTTCCGAGCTAGATATATTTATTGGAGTCATGATTGTTGCTAGTATGATTTGACTGGAAGAGCGCGTTGAGGCGTCTCTGAGGCGCTTACTTGGCGTCGGTTCAGTTTCTCTGGATTCAATTCTCGCACAAAGTATTAGGCGTCCTAGTGCCCTTTTATATTTTTACAAGCATGACGGAAGCCTGGGGGACCAAATATGGGTCAAACAAAACTTCGGCAACACAAGGTAACGAAGGGCCTCTCTCTGAGCGTCTGGTAGCGAGGCATGTAAGAGGCCCCACACACTCGCTTCTCGCTATGCGTGGCCCTTGCAAGGCAGGGATACCCTCATTCATGACTTCGAACTCTTTTGGGACCGCCAGACTCGTAATGCCGCACTTCCAACTATTCCATAGCTAATCCAGAGCGGTCTTTGGTACAATATTCCCCAAAACTGCAAAGATTTCGAAGCTCCTGACCATGTATTTGTATGATATGTACCGTAGGTGGACCTATCGTTGCAGTATTGGCTTGCAGGAGAATCCAGAGACACGGTTCCAAAAAATGCATGGTGGTACACTCCATCAATGCCGGACGGGTTATCTACCTTTCGGTACCGGTACGGATTCTCACAAAAACTAGTTCTCACGAGTGGATGCCGACCAGGGTCTGTATACAACCCTCGGATCAGAGTATGTAGACCCTCGTTGCAGTACAAGCATGTCCGTTATAAGTATAAATTCGCAGGTGGACCAACCCCACACAAAAGAAGCATATAATCGATACAGGTATGTACATTCTTGTATTTTCTGATATAACAGGCCACTAGCATGCACGAGCTGGGCTAGTTAGGCAGGGGTGCTTATCGATAAGAGTGCTGCCCCCTTGATCCTCCGCCCCACATCTTCAGTCCGTTTTAGAAGCTTTGGATCCATGAAACGCTGACTCTATACAAATTTGTCATTCTGTTGAGAGCGATGACAAACTGGAGGTGCCCAAACAGCACAAAAAAGTTAACAAAAGCAAAGAAGCTTGGAGGAGTTCATAGGACCCGTTGCAAGGGATATTAGGCTATGTCCACAGGTAGATATTTACTACATTGATTTTCATACACACGTTATAAGAATATATTCGCTATAAGAACGAGAGTCGACCGCCTGATTAACTGGAGTCTACTGTAGCTCGGAACTGACATCTACCTTCCACTGATACAGTCTACCCTTGCTTTAACGGACCTCGCTATACCGGATCCCTTCTTTCAATATACCTCAAGGCCCACGTGACTGATCCACCCCCTCCCTACAGGCTAGCGCCATTTTCTACACCGGAACCCTTGCTATACCGGACAGGAGGCCCTGAATTTGGCCGTCCATTAAACAAGGGTAGACTAAGTGTGATTTGTCAATATCTGAACTCCAGCTATCCCATAACATGTACATATATGCACATTAAACGGCGTTTCTTGTTTTTGGAAGAGGTCCGGTATGTAGAGTTAAGATATGTATGTTTCACGAGACTAATGTACGTTCCGTTTGCTGAGGTTATCATGATCTCCTCTAGATGCCCTCATTGGGGAATTAGTGGGTTTATTTTACTAGCCTGGCGGGAGCAATTGACCACCCTTATGCATAGTGAGATCAACCAATCCGCACATGTGTTTCCCTGCAGAATGGATCGAGACAAGTGCAGAATCATTGGTTTAGATGTGTGCACAGACATAACCATGTGAAAGTTTCAGCTTTCATCCGAAGTGTTGGACCCTATCTAGGTTAGGCCTATATCAATGGTTCATTCTGGCTCAGACAGGGCACCGGATAGTCTGCGGGTATGGATTTAAAGAATCAAAAAAACCCATTACCGCTCTCAGCCCCGCAAATGTAGCGTTAGCGCAGCTGCATGTACCGAGTATACCGGGATCACTTTCTGCCCGTTTCCGAAGCCACAGCATAATCATGCATCTCGGTTGCTCTACCAATTATGTCGAATGTCACACAAGTTTTAGTCTGGTGCGCAGTCCGTATAGGTACCTACCGGTACCTCGAAGTCTAGCCAAGTACTTAAGCCCCCCTGATCAAAGAGGTGTAACAATTGGTGCCAGTGGAAATACAAGAACTTAGTACATAGAGTGAACAATTTGTATCATAGAGCTCTCAAACAGTAAAAGAGTGGTCAGGGTCTGTTCACAGTCACTGGCAGCAGATTTTAACCACAACGATGGGAACGGTGTGTCATCTTCAGCATGCGACCGAAAGTTCAAACTTAGTATGTATGTAGGTACGCTGTAATTAGATCTGCTTTGTGACATTTCCTTCATACTCCAAAATATGTTGATGGGTCTCTCTGCAAAGGGCAACCCAGCTGCAGGTAAGCCTTCCCGACTCATTATGATATCGATGTAATCAAGAAACTGACAGCAAATGCGATGCATACTTGCAGTTGATGAAATACAACCGATCTGGTCAACGTCTAGAAGCATAGAATATGTGTTCCGGAGTTCAGGCCATATCGGAATGGGTCCCGTATGGGTCCAGACTTGCCAAATCAATTCTTTATATACAGAAATAGCTCGCCCAATCCCCTGCTGACTGATAGAGAAAATCGAATCATTTGTTTTATATACAGGAATAGCTGGCTCGATACTCCGCCATCACTTGCGCTGAATTAGCACATGGAAATGCACCCAGCCATGCTCGCTGGTGGAGCACAACCTAGGGGATGAAACTAACTGAAACTGATGCCGCTATTACCTTCTGCAACTGACATTGCTTGGGCAAAGCACTGAGTACTGTGATGTCACAGAGTGTTGAGCATCGTGATGTTCCAATTGCAAAGTGTTGCGTTGGAGACTAGCAAGGCAACAAAAGGCAAGTTCTGGTGGTCTGAATTCGTGGCCACTTACGGAAGCTAGGCTACCCAAGAATAGCCCATAACATATATAAATAACAGAGAAGGGAGGACTTTGATACCACAGCCATCCGAGACTAGCTACGTAGGCTTGCTACAAAGTTCCTGTCGATCTTGCCCTTTCGTGATAGCTGGTTATCAGGTGCAGGCATAGTCTTGGTTTGTAGGCACAGTACCATACATATAAGTACCAGTTTCGAGCAGGTAACTGTCACTGTAGTGGCGGACTGGTTCTTACGCCAGAACCATATAGCAACCAGCTGTACAGTTTTTGGATGAGCTCTAATTTTTACGCTTAATTGGGACTTAGCACAGTAACAATAAACTCCTACAGCCGATCTCAACCTCTTCGCAATTGCCATGGCCACCTCCTTTGGAGGAGAGGCGCTATCCAGTCATCAAGAAGAAAAGGTTGTCAAGGTAATTATCAAACAAGAAGTAATTACAAGCATCAAGGAGGAGACGACCGCAGCCATCACCGCCGCTAGTGCAGGTAAATATTTATATCGTTCACTTGAATCTAGTTGATAAGTTATGTCAACTAAATACCATCTACCCACCCATAGGGAAACCCAATATTAATCCATCTTCCCCCCAGATGAATCAGCCGCTGCACACACGCACTAAGGGGAAATTCAAAAGGAAGCACTCTCGCCGGGATGCAAGGGTGAAGAACTACGGGATTTGCTTGTTGAGGTCCGCCTTAACCGAGATACAGAGGCTATAAGAGTAGTTAGGATGGGAGGAGGATGCAGAGGGCAGAGAAGCACAAGAAGTATAGAGATCATTTTGTGACTAGCTGAGGGCCTTTTTTTTCTTTCAAAGAAGACCCCATGATTATCACGCACATCTCTTGAGGCTTACAAAAAATCCCTAGTCCTTTAACCTCTTGCCTCTTACTATTTTCAACCATCAAAATTTCATATTAATCAACCAATCTCATTTCCCTATTCACCCTCTTACCCTGAAACCCCACAACTCCATCTCAATCCAATCAAGATATCCATGATGCCCAAGAATCCAAGGAATCGCTAGGCACCTGAATTAAATTGCAAATATACCAATATACTAGGCGGTAATTATAAGTTGGATTACTGGGTTGAGTATGAGGTGAGCTGAGGTTTAGTAGTAAGGGGGCAAGTGCTCCGATGGGGGTAGTAAGCTTAAGGGTAAATAGGGTTGATCCCACTGCCTGCCCTGAATGTAACTGCTAGGAGAAGCACTATCGCCGGCAGCTATTATTTATCAAAGACCTGACTATCCCCCCAAATATCACATACCAAAATCTGCAGACAATACATGAGGAATACCTCAAAGCCCACAAGTGCCTATAGGCGTGCAAAAATTGTAGGACAGAAATGAATCATATCAACATCCAGAGTGGACACCTAGATCAACACTAAATCAAGACTCAGTTCCCAAAGAAGTGTAGTTCTTAGTATCTCCACAGCCAAGCACCGCAAACAACTCAGTTGTGCGTGAACCGTTTTGAAAACTAGATAGAAAGGCCAAGATCAATATTTGCTGGTGACGTTTTATTGAGAGTATTCAAAAAAGTTTGTGTTTTGGGGGCAAATGCAGTGGTTTGACTCACTGGGTAAGAGGGGTAGGGCGCACACATATATGTAGGAGGGAGGACTTCATTGGACAACCCGCGAGATTCAAACTCATGGGGTTTCAGAAATGGGTCGAGGCATGTAGGTGGAATATCTTACATATATAAACCTGCTATTTATACATCACATACTCTGGCCAGTATCCCCCAGCTACCCTGTGAAAAAATGTGCATGGTGAAATCTTCTATATTTAGATGGTTAAATTATATCAGGTTTTTTAACAGGCTCCTTGCGAATTGATTGATTGATTGATTGTTTGTAAGTCATTACTCACATGTGAGTCCAGTGTCGGACCATGGTGAGCCCCCCTTTGCGAATTGAGGTATGCAGGAGCTATAAGCGAGGTTTTCGTGGTAACGCAACCTTACTTTTTAAGTTCCTCTACCTCTCTTCAGCCCACACTTCCGCCCCGGGTAATAATATGAGTTCAGTAGTGAATCCAAAACTATCCTCTGTCTTACCTGTAGCAAGCCGCCCCACCCTGCGACCTCGCTATTAACGGCACATGATCCTATTGACGTGCATGGGAGCGGTCTTCGCTGTCTGCCATACAAAATAACTGTAGCTTTAACGAGATATTTCATGAACTACTCACACCGGTACCTATCCATTGTGAGCAGGCTCCCATGCATATCTCACGACCAATGGGATACTGTACAATGCACCGATACCGTGCAGTATGGATTAATAAATTCGCAGTCTTTGTCCTACTCGACTTATAGACATGCACTTGCACACAAAGACTCTGAAGTTTTTAGTATTCGGGGAGAGATCTAGGGTCTCGGTCCTGCCTTCTTCACGCCTATATATGATTTCTGTCCCACTGTAGCGTCAACTACGCTAAACCCAATTCCAAAATATACCACTCAATCATCGCCTGGCTTAGATGCCCAAAGGGTGGTGGGAGACCCTTGACGTCGACATGAGGTCATGCTTAAATGCTATTGTTCCACTATCCTACCCCTGTTATGTACTCTATTGTTCTTAACAATGGCCAAGTATTCATGCATGATATGTCGATATCAGCGGCCAAAGGGATGCGCCTCAATGCTGTGGTCTGAGGTGGGCCTCTATCATAAGGCACTAAACCCAACGCTAGAACCAACTTCCAAAACTATGGCTTCTTTCAGAAATTCTTCAGGCTGAAACCACGGCCTACGATCCATTCTGCAACCTTTTCCACAACCCATTGCTTAACAATTATGCCACAAATTTCAAGCCAGAACTATGAATTCAACGGTATAGCAGTCACTCTATAGAGAACGACGCCGGATTGAGGGTGCACAAACAGCAGAAAAGGCAAAGGACATTAGAGGAATGCATCGGGTTGGCTGGAAGAGATGTATTTATGTTTATCTTACTACACATGGTGTTATGGGCATATATTTGCTATAGGAATGAGAGTCGACCGCCCGATGACATGGTTGTAACGGAGTTCTACTGTATAGATATAAGCATATATTGGTTACAAGCATATTTCACCGAGGGTATGCTTGTAACGAGTCAACTATAACATCAAATGATAGACCAGAACCTTAGAAAAACCCAAGTAAGGACTTTAGGTAAATATATACCACGAAAGACGAAAAACAGAGTAGCAGCAGGGTCAAGTACCCATGTGAGAAATATTAGGACACTGCACTTAGGCTTTTAGCTGTACAGTCCTTGGTTTTAGCTTGACCCACATATCGTTCTGGAAAAAGGCCCCAACGTTTATTCGCTTTCCGTGTTGCTCGAGATCGACAAGCTCTGGTGTAAAATGTAGGAAAAGCTATGAATAATCAGTCCAGCCCACGTCTCTTGCATGAAAATCTTCCAATAATTGCTCCCCAAAGATAGAGATACATACCTGGCAAATCGCCTTGTGCGCCTCCATCAGCGCAATGTTCTTCCCAAGGCAAACTGTCGCACCATAACCCCAGGTGAAGCTGTGATTTTCCATCACTCTGCTTCTCTCCTCGCTAACAAGCCATCTCTCAGGATTGAAAACATCGGCATCCTCTCCATAAAAGTCTTTATTTCGATTGATAACCCAAGAATCCGTACATACGACTGTACCTTCCGGAACATACAGTCCATTCAAATGGTAACCTCCCTTTGGAGCAAGACGGGGGTAGTTGGTTATTGCGGAAGGGTCGAATCGGAGGACTTCCTTGATAACGGCGCTGAAGTATGGAAGGGCCACGCATTCATCATATGTGACGACAGGTTTTGAAATTCGACCAGTAGCATAAGCGTTGTCGAGCTCCTTCATCATTTTACCGTAGACACCGGGAGTCTGAAGTACTCGATAGAGACTGGATCGAATAGCAATAGCAGTAGTATCGGAGCCAGCCAACCTAAATCTCCAGACTAGAATTGAGAAGCCGCGTATAGAAGGTGCGTTTTAAAAAAAAAAGGAATCAAAGCATACATTATCAAAACTAATTCATCCTTAACCTCATCAAGGGTGATTGAGGTGCCATCGGCATTTTTGGAATTCAGGATGCTAAATGGGTCTCAGTCCTAATCATAAGTATAGCTCAGAATGACAACTTACTGGTGTAAAATGTCATGTCGCCCATCCACTTGTCCGCTTTTTATTCGTTGAGCGAGTAGCTTGTCACGATACTTCATATTTTCGAGTCAGTATTATCTTTATTTGCAGAGGGCATCAGTCTTACTCCCATAGTAGCACCAATTCCATACTTATCCGTAGGCCTAGGCATAACCTTATCCGCGATACAATTAGACGTGAGTATGCTGTTAAGGAAGCTGATGCGCTGGGTCAATCCGACCAACGGAAATCCAACACGGGCCGCAGACACAAGATTATAGAAATCTTCTTCCTTCTCCATGAAGCCGAATTTGCGGCCGAAGGTAAGCTCGGAAAGCACATCATATGTGAAGAGTCTGAGTGTGTTAAATATCTCGTGACGCCGGAGTGGCTGCTGAGGAAGGACTTACTGAGCCCATAGTGCAAAGTCGAATCTTTCTCCAGTTCCTGCTTGTTCACCCATCTTTGTCTGAAACTCTTGAACTCGGTTGTCAATAATATGCTCCATTGAACGAATCGAAGTCATGCTAAATGCGCCAGCAATACGCTTCCTGAGCCTGGCATGCACGTCATGCGTCAGGGCAGTAAATACATTGAGCCCCATCCCGAGGCCTCCTACCGCATACCATAGAGGATCCCTATCCGCTGTTCGGTGATATACAATAGGTAACATTTCTGGGTCGCTAATAAAAATTGTGTTTGGTTGAATTCGAAAGACAGAGCCTGTAATTGTTAATATAGGTACTCTAGCATTCTTGCCCTAATTGTTGTGGATCGGTGGACTCCGCGTACCATATTTCTTGCTCAAGTCGTACTCCAATTCGTGTGCTCTGTAGGTGAAGAAGATGTAGACTGAATACCAGTAGGTAACGCTGCCTAAAAAGGGTCCTGGGAATTTAGATAACGGATGAAGCCACTTGTTCTGGAAGACCTTCGCCGTGGCTAAAATAAAAGCAATAGTAAGCCAGTGGCGCTTCAGAAGAGCCAAAGCCGTCTCTATGACTTCCGAGCTAGATACGTTTATTAGAGTCATGATTCTTGTGAGTATGAGTTGACCGTTGAGCCGTCTCGCTTCATGTGGGTTCAGGTTCCATGGGTTCAATTCACACAAAGTATAAGGCATCCCAGCACCCTTTTATACTTGTATCTTGGGGCCGCAACCCTGGCAAGCATGACGCAACCAAAAGCGCCTGGACCAGGCGATTCCTAACCTGGGTCCAATCAGCCAGACTACCGCTTGGTCAAATGAAACTTTGGCAACACAAGGCATCGAGGATTCCCTCTCTGGAAGACTAAAGCTAGATATGGCTCTGCATGGCTCTTGGCAAGGCAAAGGTGCCCTCATTCATAGCTTTGAACTTTTCTGGCCCGAGCACCCCCTCTCCACTATTCTATATCTAATCCAGTGCGGTGCCCGCGGACTAAAAGCCGCAAAGACCCCGAACCCCTTTGATTGTTTTTGTATGTATAATATATGTGAGTAGGCCATCGTTGCAGTACTGCAAGTAGGAGAATCCAGAGACACAGTCCATGGTACATTGCAATGCCGGGCGGGTTATATACCAGGTAGGTACCGCTACGGATACTCATATCGATCGAAAACAAGAACTGGTTTTATGAGCGGGTGTCGAAGTATGTGCTAAGTTCAGAACTAGCATCTACCAATGATGCAGGAGCTGCCGATGTCAGTTAGTTTGAGTTGGATAAATCTGAGCCCCAACTAGGCTGTAACTTGTGCGTATACATTAAACCTATTGGGGGCGTTTCTTGCACAGTATGTATTATGTACATACCTACATACTGCGTGTTGCAAGTGTGAGACTCAAATTGGTGTTCCACCAAGACTTTTGGGCACCGGTAGGGATTATATTCTGGGGCGTTTCTTGCTTTCTTGATTTCGAGATACCGCGGTATGAAGAGTACTGATGTCAGATATATTATATGTTCGTTTCACGAGACTAATGTACGTTCCGTTTGCTGCTGGAACTTGAGGTTCCCGTAGCGTGAACTCCTCTAGATGCTCTCATTGTGAATTGGTATGTAGGCTGTATTTGCTAGCCGTGTGGGCGAAAATGATCACCCATATGCAGGTGGGGTCGGTCAATCCGCACATGATGTGATTCCCTGCAGAATGGATTGAGGCAAGTGCGTAGCTCATTGGTTTAGATAGAGGGCAATATGTACAGTACAGTGCCTGGGGAAAAGTTTCGGCGCACCCCTTTTTTTATGCAGAGATCGGCACCCAGTGAACGATCGTCACCCAGTAAAACATGAATGTATCACAATAAGTTGAGCGCTAACCAGATTGAGCATACATCGCTAGACTATTATATACAAGATACATAGAATGCTCATCAATACTTAGTGTACCATCCCTCGGCTTTAATGACTGCAGCAACCCGTCGAGGCATAGACCTGTAAA
>Ga0307511_10000482_pt1 | contig 43322 bp, 39 predicted proteins | sample 13_EM_MG_FD_200266 | JGI IMG/M metagenome (GOLD analysis project Ga0307511, IMG submission 200266) | Populus trichocarpa ectomycorrhiza microbial communities from riparian zone in the Pacific Northwest, United States - 13_EM | ecosystem: Host-associated > Plants > Roots > Unclassified | place... | reverse complement strand
CGTGGTGACCGAGCTGGCCCAGCGGCTGATCGACGAGGGCGTGCCCGGCGTGCACTTCTACACGTTCAACATGTCCAAGGCGACGACCGAGGTGGTCGGCCGGCTGGGGCTGCTGCCGGCCCGCGCATGATCGATCGGCCGGGTGACAGCCCGCGCGCCGGCGAATGAGCGAATTCGCTGGTCAACGGCGGTGCCGACGCCGACACGCCGGGTGTCCGCACTGTCACTCAATGGGGTCCTCACCCTGCGGGATTGCTCCGAATGGCGGTAATTTCCACGCCTGCATGGCCCAGGCGTTCAGGCGCCGAGGCGATGCCTTCATGACGAGCGGTGCAACTCAAGGAGTGTGGAGTCCGTGCTGAAGAAAGCCGGAATGATCGCAGGCGTCGCGGCCGGTCTGATGATCGTCGGCTCGCCGGCGTTCGCGGACGCCCCGTACGGCGACATGGTCATGCACGACGGTGGGGACACCCAGGTCACGCACTACGTGCCGATCCAGATCGTGGACAACCACGTGCCGGTTTCCAGCGAGGAGTACGTGGACGGCGGCGCCAGCCACACCAACGCCTCCAACGTGCTGGGCGGCGGTGGCGACCTGCAGGAGTCCGACTTCCTGCCGGTCCAGATCGCGGGCAACACCCTGCCGATCAGCAGCTACCTCGAGTACCTCGGCTCCAACGCCGACAACAGCTCGAACACCGCCGGCTGAGCACTGGCGACGAGAAACGGGGCGGGCCCACCGGGCGCGCCCCGTTTTCGCGCGCGGCGGCGGGACGGCCGGGACGGCGTTGCCAGCGCGGCGGCAGGACGTCGTTGCCAGGTTCGAGGGTTGCCAGGTTCGAGGCCTAGCCTCGATTCGGGGGCTGCTCTGTCGGCTTCAGCGGCGGCGGACCCGCAGGCTGCGGCGGTGGGCCCGCAGCGCGAGCACGCTGACCACCAGCACCGTGCCGACCAGCAGCGCGCCGATGAGCACGCTCCACCGCATCCAGGCCGCGGTGGCCAGCGTCGACAGGTCGGAGGTGGCCGACAGCGACGTGATCGAGCCCGGCTTCGGCTGCCACGTCACGGTCTGGTCCTCGACCTCGCCGGTCGTGCTGCTCACGCCGGCCGGGAAGGTGATCTTCAGTTCCACGTCGGAGTGGTCGGCCGGCACCGTGCGCAGGTCGATCGAGCCGGTGAAGTACACCAGGTCGCCGACCCGGCGCAGCAGCAGCTGGTAGTTGCTGCTGGCCGCGCTCGACCCGCCGACCAGCGTGGTGAACTGGTCGAAGTCCATGCTGGCGAACGACAACTGGGTGCCGACGTAGCCGTCCGCCGCGTACGGCTGGACCACCACCTGCTCGCCCAGGTCGGACGGGATCGACAGCTGCGGGCCGTGGTCGTCGGGCGAGGTCGCCACCGTGGCCGCGATCATCGTGCCGGACACCTTGTAGTCCCCGGACACGGTCAGGTCGGCCCGGGCGCGCACACAGCCCGTCAACACCGCCAGCGCGGCCAGCAACGCCAGCGACAGTCCGGCGATTCGGGCGAAGGGCCTGGCCACACGTACCGACAGCACCGGGTCATCCTGCCAGTGCCAGCCGTCTTTACGTCGCATCAACGCCCGATGGAGCTACAGGGCGTCGCAACGGCCCGGTAGCGTGCCGGCCATGTCATCCACCCCACGAGGCGTGCACCAGCTGAGCGACGACTACGTCGCGGACTACGCCGCTCTGGACCCGAATGCGGCGACCCACCTCGGCATCACGGGGTACGACGAGGACCTGACCGACTTCTCGCCCGAGGGCCACGAGAGCCGGGCCGAGCTGACCGCCCGGGCCGTCCGCGACATCGGGGCGGCCGAACCGGCCGATGAGTCGGAGCGGGTGGCCCAGGCCGTGTTCCTGGAGCGCAACGGGCTGTCGGCGGAGTTCCACGAGGCCGGGCTGGACCTGTCCTCGCTGAACGTGATCGCGAGCCCGGTGCAGGACCTGCGCCAGCTGTTCGACCTCATGCCGACCGAGTCCCCCGAGCAGTGGTCGACCATCGCGACCCGCCTGACCAAGGTGCCGCAGGCGCTGGCCGGGCTGCGGGCGTCGCTTGCCAAGGCCGCCGACCGCGGCGTGGTGTCGGCGCTGCGCCAGGTGACCCGGGTCGCCGAGCAGTGCGACACGTGGGCCGGCCTCAGCGGCGGGTCCTCGTTCTTCGCCAACCTGATCTCCGGCGCCGACGGCGTCGACGACAAGCTGCGGACCCACCTGGAGGCCGGGGCCAACGCCGCCGCCCAGGGCTACGCCGACCTGGCCGTCTTCCTGCGCGACGAGCTGGCCCCGCAGGCGCCGGCCAAGGACGCCGTCGGCGTGGACGTGTACCGGCTGAACTCCCGCTACTTCACCGGCGCCCGCCTCGACCTCCAGGAGGCCTACGAGTGGGGCTGGGCGGAGTTCGCCCGCGTCGAGGCCGAGATGAAGGAAGTCGCGGGCCGGATCCGGCCGGGCGCGACGCTGGCCGAGGCCGCCGCGGCGCTGGACGCCGACCCGCGCTACCGGCTGCACGGCCAGGACGAGCTGCGGGACTGGATGCAGCGGCTGTCCGACAAGGCCCTGGCCGACATGCGGGGCGTGCACTTCGACATCCCCGACCCGCTGATGGCGCTGGACTGCCGGATCGCGCCGCCCGGCGGCGGCGTCGGCGCGTACTACATCGGGCCGACCGACGACTTCAGCCGGCCGGGCGCGATGTGGTGGTCGGTGCCGGCCGACCGGGAGGAGTTCTCCACCTGGCGGGAGACCACCACCGTCTACCACGAGGGTGTGCCCGGCCATCACCTGCAGATCGCCACCGCGGTGCACCGCGCGGACCGGCTCAACCGGTTCCAGCGGCTGATGTGCTGGGTGTCCGGCCACGGCGAGGGCTGGGCCCTGTACGCCGAGCGGCTGGTGCGCGAGCTCGGCTACCTCGACGACGACGGCGACCTGCTGGGCATGCTCGACGGCCACCTGTTCCGGGCCGCCCGCGTCATCGTCGACCTCGGCATGCACCTGGAGCTGGAGATCCCCGCCGGCACCGGGTTCCACGAGGGCGAGCGCTGGACGCCCGAGCTGGGCCTGGAGTTCATGCTCACCCGGACGATCACCGACCCGGCCCACGTGCGCGACGAGATCGACCGCTACCTGGGCTGGCCGGGGCAGGCGCCGTCGTACAAGCTCGGGGAGCGGCTGTGGCTCGCCGCCCGCGACGAGGCCCGCGCCCGGCACGGCGACGCCTTCGACCTGAAGGCCTTCCACAAGCAGGCCCTGGACATGGGCTCGATGGGCCTGGACACCCTCCGCGAGCGCCTCGCCCAGATCTGACCACCCCTCGCTTTTACGCCAGGAAGGCCCCTTTGCTAGCGTCCCAACGCAGTGAAGGGGCCTTCCTGGCGTTCAACGCCAGGAAAGGCCCCTTCCTGACATCACGGGTCACGCGACTGGGAGGGTGCGGCCCAGCACGGCGAACGGCCGCGGGTCGCCGGCGAACTGGTAGTGCCGCAACACGTCCTGGAAGCCGACGCGCCGGTACAGCCGCCAGGCCCGGGACGGGCCCTCCGGAGTGGACAGCAGCACCCGCTCCGAGCTGACGCCGTCGAGCAGGCCCCGCAGCAGCCGCTCGCCGATGCCCCGGCCCTGGGCCTCGGGCAGCACGTGCAGCTCGGTCAGCTCGAAGTAGTCACGCATCCACTCGTCGACCACGGTCGGCGTGGACACCGCGGTCAGGCCGCGGCGCACCTGCTCGTGCCACCACTGGCCGGCCGCGCCGCGATAGCCGTAGCAGACGCCGACCAGCGCGCCGTCCTGGTCGAGCGCGCCGACACAGCGCCAGCCCACCCGGATCATGTGCGCCAGCCACATGGGGGCGCGCTGCTGGGCGGTGCCGCTGGGGTAGCGCATCGCCGTGACGTACAGGTTGAGCGCCTCCGGCAGGCGGGCCCGCAGCGTCTCGGCGCTGAACTCGACCAGCCGCTCGGTCTGGGGCGACGCTGTCATCGCTGGTCTCCGGCCACGGTCGCAGGGATGCCGCCGGTGACGGCGACCAACTCGTCGAAGGTCGTCGGGTAGACGGCGTTGGGGTGCCCGGCGGCGGCCCAGACGACGTCGTACTCGGCGAGGTGCACGTCCACCAGGGTACGGATCGGAGCGGGGTGGCCGACGGGCGAGACGCCCCCGATCACCTGGCCGGTGTGCGCGCGGACCGAATCCGCGTCGGCCCGCTGCACCTTCCGCACGCCGACCAGCTCGGCCAGGCGCTTGGTGTCGGCGCGGTGCGCGCCCGAGGTCAGGACCAGCAGCGGCGCGCCGTCGGCGAGGAAGAACAGGCTGTTGGCGATCGCGCCGACCGGCACCTCGACGGCCTCGGCGGCCGCCGAGGCCGTGCGGACGGCGTCGTCGAGCACTCGAATCCCCGCGGCCGCCCCGGTCGCGCCCCTCTCGACGAGGGCGCTGCGGACCGTGCTCACCCCTGGGTGCTCCTGATCGCTCACGTAGCCAATGACACCACGGCTGCGCCGTTCGATGGGAAGTGGCCCCCAACGGGGTTGAACCGGCCGCCGCCGACGCGCTATCCTCGATGTATCGAACAAATGTTCGATACGAGCCGCCGGCTTCCCCACGGCGGAGACGTCGAGCCCACGACGCCGCGAGGAGGCCGCTGATGTCTGTGCCCGTTCGTCTTCCCGAGTCGTTCCTGGTGCCCACTCCGCCCAGGTCCCGACTTCGCGCGGTTCCCTCGCCCGGCGCGTCCCCGTCGGCGCGGACGCTGCTCGCCCAGGCCCGGCAGGGTCTGCTGCAGGCCGAGCAGGAGTCCGACGCCGCCGAGCGCTTCGTGCGCGCGCACCTGGCCGCCCTGCGGGCCGCCGCCGCGGTGCTCGCCCTGCGCGGGCGGCCGCACCGCACCCGCACCAAGCCCATGAGCGCCTGGGTGCTGCTGGCCAAGGTCGCCCCCGAGTTCGCCGAGTGGGCCTCGTTCTTCCAGTCCTGCGCGTCCACCCGGCACGCCGTCGAGTCCGGCATCACTCGGCTCGTGTCCGCCCGCAGCGCCGACGACCTGGTGCGGCAGGCCGGCCAGTTCGTGGACCTCGTCGACCGTGCCGTGCACGGGGCGGGGCGGTGACCGGGCGGGCCCTCATCGACCACGACCGCCTGCTCGACGTACTTGTCGCCGAAGGAGAGCTGATGGCCGCCACGGCCGACGGCGCTCCGGCGGACCTGCCCATCCCCAGCAAGCCGACCAGCACCATGGCGGACACCGTCCGCCATGTCGGCGGCGTGTTCCGGATGGTCGCGGCCCGGCTGCGGGGCGGCAACGGGCCGGTGCGCTGGGAGAGCACGCCGCCCCCAGGCGGCGCGCTCGTCGAGTTCCTGCGCGGCGGCGTGCGTGAGCTGGTCGATGAGTTGTCGGCGCATCCGGCCGACGCCGTCTGTGACACCTGGTGGCCGTTGGACCGGACCTACGGCTTCTGGCGCCGTCGGATGGCCCATGAGGCCACCATGCACCGGGTCGACCTCCAGTCGGCCGCCCGGGTCCCGCTCATCACCGTGGATGACGACGTCGCCGTCGACGGGGTCGACGAGGCCCTCACCCTGTGGTTCGCCCACCGGCTGTCGGTGATCGGCGTGTCCGGCAGCTCCGAGTTCAAGGTCGCCGTCCGATCCGGCGGCCGGGTCTGGCTCGTCTCGTCCCACGGCGACAACAAGGCCGCCTGGCGGGCCGCTCCGGTCGACGCCGAGTCAGTCCAGGCCACCGTCGCCGGTGAGCCCATGACGGTGTACCTGTGGCTGTGGGGCCGCCTGCCGTTCACCGCCGTCCGGATCACCGGCGACGTGGACGCCGTGGCCGCCTTGTGGGCTCTGCTCCGGCTGGCCACGCACTGAGTCGTTGAGGTTGGCGGTCCCTGCCCGCCAACCTCAACGGAGGCGTTCCACCGCGTCCTTGGCGTCCTTCAGCCCGCCCCCGTTGATCTCGCGATACCGCTTGATCGCCTCGATCTTCCGGCCGGCCCGGGCCAGCGCGACCACGTCCGGATCCACCGCGATGCTCGGGCCTGCCGCGGACCCCGGTTGTGGCACCTCCAGGTGCCGCAGGAGCAGGTCGAGCTTGCCTTCCACGCGGTCGAGCCGGCGTTCGAGCTGCTTGGTCGAGCCGCCGCGGCCGACCAGGGCGAGCAGCAGCACGAGCACGGCGGCGCCGAGCAGCACGACGGTGAGGTTGGGGTCCACCCGAGCACGGTAGCCGCTGCCGACGGCTCAGGCCTTGGCCGCCGGCTTCGCCGGGCAGATGCCCGCGTCCAGCCACTTCTCCCGCAGGTCGGCCGGGATGTTCAGCGTGGTCGACTGGCCGTTGGTGAGCGTGCGGACGCTACCGCCCAGCAGCAGACTGCCCGCCTTGTCCAGGATGGTCGTCGCCACCGCGCTGCGGTCCTCGGCGCGTTCGAGCACGCGCATCAACCAGGCGCCGGCACGCACCGCGCGGTTCCAGGTCCGCGAGTTCGGGACCTCCATCCAGTCCGCGACCTGTCGATCAACCGTCTGGCGGACCATGGCCGACACGACACCGTCGAATGCCTTGCTGGGCACCATGTCCTCGTACAGCTGGATCAGGTCGCGGGTCAGCGCCACGCCTTCGGCCGACGGCCCGTAGGTGGCCTCGACGATGGCCGCGTTGAGTTCCCGCGCCTCGTCGAGGGACTCGGGCGTGGCTTCGGCCGGGATGCCGAGCATCGCGCCGGTCACCCGCCAGATGTAGTAGTAACTCTCGGCCTCCTCTTCGGTCACCGAGATCCCGATGCGGCGCATGCCGTCGATCACCTGCACCGAGAAGATCAGCAGGGCGCCGAGCATGTCCTGCTGGCACAACGGAATCCCGTCGGCCTCGACGTCCCAGCGGCCCGAGCTGGTGATGAAGTGCCGCACGGCGGCGTGGATGAGCCGCGTCTTCTGGATCGTGGGCACGAACGAGCCGCCGGCGCCGAACGGCTGCCGGCCCATCATGTTGAGCACGAACTGCGATGTCTCCGACAGGCGCCGATGCGGTTGGTTGAGCCGATGCGTCAGCGTCAGCACACGTGACGGGCGGGGCTGGGCGTAGCAGTTGACCATCGCGCCGAACGACAGCACGGAGGCGACATGCACCCCGTCATCGACGAAGAACTCGTACGCCCGCGCCACGCGGTCGAGATCGGCCCACGACGGCGGGTTGTCCGTGGCGACGAGATAGGCGCGTGCCGATTCGGGCAGATTCTCCGGAATGAGCTGGTCGTTGTCGCGAAACTGACCGAGGACCTCGTTCACGGCGTCGACCTGGCCGGTCGCGACGAGGTCGGCGATCACCTGGTCGGCGAGCGGATCACCGTGGAACTTCAGCGCTTCCACCGCGGCTGTGTCGATCATGTCGGTCCCGCCCCCACTCGCTACGCGATCCGCCTGTCGCGTCCCCAGTGCTAGGGCATCCCCCAAGAGCACCACCAGACCTCCGCGCGCCGACCGCCTGAATGGCCGTACGACACCAGCCGAAAGGCCCATGGGTTAGCCGCTCCCCCTTGACGGCGGCGTCTCGGCCGGTCACCCTACTGAAATGCAATATATTAGTCGCCTGGACCGGCCGCTGCTGCGGGATCAGGCGCTGGCCACGATCCGGCAGGCGATCGTGGCCGGGGACCTGGTGCCGGGCGAGGCGATCCGCGACCTGGACCTGGCCGAGCGGCTGGGCCTGTCCCGCACGCCGGTCCGGGAGGCCCTCAGCCACCTGGCGGAGGAGGGCCTGGTCGAGTCCAAGCCGCACAGCTACACCCGGGTGACGCCCATCGATCCCGTCGCGGTGCGGGACGCCCTCCAGGTCGTGCAGGCCATGCACGGCCTCGCCCTTCGGCTCGCGGTGCCAATGCTCACCACCGACGACCTGGCCCGGATGCGTGCCGCCAACGCGCGGTTCGACACTGCCCTGACCGAGGGCGAGATCGCCGGGGCGTTGGCCGCCGACGACGACTTCCACCGCGTCCCGGTCGAGGTCTGCGCCAACTTCGCCGTCGCCGCCACCATCCAGCGCTACACCCCCCTGGTGCGACGCCTTGAGTACCAACGGTTCTCGTCGAGCTGCGGCGCCGATTCCGTCGCCATGCACGAGGAGATCGTCGTCGCGTGCGAGCAGGGCGACGGCGACCTGGCCAGCCGCCTGACCGAACGCAACTGGGCGACGCTCGCCGCCGAACTGGCCGAGCAGCCGGAAACCACCGAGTGATTGGAGTTTTTCCTTGGGACTCGAGGACTTCGCCCGTTATCCGCTGACGTTCGGGCCGTCGCCCGTGCATCCGCTGGAGCGGCTCACCGCCCACCTGGGCGGCGCCCAGGTGTGGGCCAAGCGGGAGGACTGCAACAGCGGCATCGCGTACGGCGGCAACAAGACACGCAAGCTGGAGTACCTGGTCGCCGACGCCCTCGCGCAGGGCTGCGACACCCTGGTGTCGATCGGCGGCGTGCAGTCCAACCACACCCGTCAGGTCGCCGGCGCGGCCGCCCGGGCCGGCCTGAAGTGCGTGCTGGTTCAGGAGAGCTGGGTCGAGTACGCCGATCCGGGCTACGACCGCGTCGGCAACATCCAGCTCAGCCGCCTCATGGGCGCGGACGTCCGGCTGGTGCGGTCGACGTTCGGCATCGAGTTCAAGCAGAGCTGGCAGGAGGCGATCGCCGAGATCGAGCAGTCCGGCGGCAAGCCGTACGCCATCCCCGCCGGCGGCTCCGACCACCCGCTCGGCGGCCTCGGCTTCGCCGGCTGGTCCCGGGAGCTGGAGCGGCAGGAACAGGAACTCGGCGTCTTCTTCGACACGATCATCGTCTGCTCGGTCACCGGCGGCACCCAGGCCGGCATGCTCACCGGCTTCACCAACCGCCGCCGCCGGGTCATCGGCATCGACGCCTCGGCCAAGCCCAGGGAGACCCTCGACCAGGTCACCCGCATCGCCGACAACACCGCCGCCCTGATCGGCTCCGAGCCACTGGAGGTGATCCTCGACGACCGCTACCACGCCGGCGTCTACGGCGTCCCCGACGAGTCCACTCTGGACGCCATGCGCCTGGCCGCCCGCACCGAGGGCATGATCACCGACCCGGTGTACGAGGGCAAGTCGATGGCCGGCCTGATCGACCTGGTCAGCCGCAAGGAGATCCCCGCCGACAGCACCGTGCTCTACGCCCACCTCGGCGGCCAGCCGGCCCTGAGCGCCTACAGCGACATCGGCTAGGCCCGAAGCCGCAGGCCCTTGGGGGTGGCGCGGAAGCCGGCGTCTTGGAGGACGGCGGAGAGCTTGGAGACCAGGGCGCCCTCGCCGTCGGCGCGTTGGACGGCGAGCTGGCCGAGCCAGCCGTCTCGGACGGAGCGGGCGAGGGCCTCGGCGGCCTGGCGGAGCTCGGGTTCGGACTCGGTGAACGACAGCAGGGAGCGGCCGCCGCGTTCGACGTACAGGGTGGCGACGCCGTCGACGAGCACGGCGAGCGCGCCGGCCTTGCGGGCGGGCCGGTGCTTGCCGTCGCCGACGGGAGCGGGCCACGGCAGGGCGGCGCCGTAGGGCTGGGCGGGATCGGCGGCGGCCAGCACCAAGGCGTTCGACGAGGTCTCATCGGGACGGGACAGGGCCCGAAGCTGGTCGACGGCCCCACGGGCGGCGAACTGGGCGGCGCCGAGGCCCTCGATGACGTAGCCGCGGACGACCTGACCGGAGTCCTCCATGGCCCGAAGCACCCGGTACACGGCGCTGAAGCCGCCGGTGACCCGCTCGGTGTCCAACGCGCCGCGAGTGAGAACCCCGTGCCGCTCAAGGAAAACCTCGGCCCGGGCATGGGCCCGTCGGGTCGGGTCGGCCTCCCGGGCGGGCACGAGGGACCAACGCCCGGCGACGGTGGGCGGACCGGTGCGGCTGGGCATCTGGGCCCGGCCGAGCCGGGCGTAGCGGCCACGGGGCGACGGGCGGCGGGGCTTGTGGGCGGCGCCGCGGCCGGAGACGAGGGACCGCAGCGGCGCCAAGGTGTCGTTGGTGACGAGCCCGGCCCACACGAGGTCCCACAGCGCGGCGACCACGGCGGGATCGTCCACCGGATCGTCGACCAGGCCGGTGACCCGGTCGGTGAGCTGACGGAAGAACAGCGCCCCGCCGTCGAGCGCGGTCAGCACGGCGGAGTGCAGGAGCGACTCCGGCACGGTCTCCTCAAGATCGGGCAGCACGAGGTCGGCAACCTCGGCCGGGGCCAGCGCGACCCAGCCGTCGCCGCCGGCCAGGGCCCCGCACCCGGCCCAGGTGACCTCGCCGGTGGCGGTCAGCTCGTCCAGCAGCGCCGGGTAGTAGCCGGGCAGCCGGGACGGCAGGATCAGCGACTCCAGGCCGCTGGCCGGCAGCGGCGCGCCGGCGAGCTGCTCGACCACGGACAGCACATCGTCCACGGTGGGTGCGGTCCGGAGCCGTCGGGACATATTGTGCCAAACGGGCAGAAAACGGGCATACGCGGCCTGCTCAACGGGCTCGACCTCGGCCCGAAGTCGTGCTAGCGAGGCCCGCCGCAGCCGCCGCAGCACCTCGGAGTCGCAGTACTCGGTAGTCGCAGCGCCGCCGGTGCCCGGGTGCGGGTGTCCCGCAAGCGGTCTGAGCTCGCCGCGCACCAGCCGACCGGCCCCGGCCAGCCGGTCCAGGACCCCGTGCACGACGGCGACGCCGAGCCCGAACCGCTCGGCCGCCTGGGCGGCGGGGAACGGGCCCCGCGTCCGGGCGTAGCGGGTCAGCAGGTCGCCCAGCGGATCGGCCACCGGCTCGGTGAAAACCTCGGGCACGCCAACGGGAAGCGCCGCGCCGAGGGCGTCCCGCACCCGGCCGGCGTCCTCGATGGCCAGGTACCGCGGCGAACCGGCGATCCGCACCTGGATGGCCCGCCGCTCGGCCACCAGCTGCTCCAGCCACTCCGCCGTGGCGCCGCGCTCGACGGCCTCCTCGACGCTGAGATCTCCCAGCAGCCGCAACAGATCCGCGGTCTCCTCGACGTTGCGGGCGCGCCGGTCGGGCGTCAACCGCTGGAGCTGCTGCTCGATCTCGGCCAGCACCTCGGGGTCGAGCAGCTCGCGGATCGCCTCGGAGCCGAGGAGCTCGGCCAGCAGCGCCGAGTCCAGGGACAGCGCCGCGGCCCGGCGTTCGGCCAGCGGCGTGTCGGTCTCGTACAGGAACATGCCGACGTAGCCGAACAGCAGGCTGCGCGCGAACGGCGAGGGCTGCGGCGTCTCCACCTCCACGACGCGAACCCGCCGCGCCCGCACCTCGCCCATGAGCTCCCGAAGGCCGGGCAGGTCGTACACGTCCTGTAGGCACTCCCGCATCGCCTCCAGCACGACCGGGAACTGCTCGTACTGCGAGGCCACGGCCAGCAGCTGCGCGGACCGCTGCCGCTGCTGCCACAGCGGCTGCCGCTTCCGGGGATCCCGGCGCGGCAACAACAACGACCGCGCGGCGCACTCCCGGAACCGGGCGGCGAACAGCGCCGACCCGCCGACCTCGGCCACCACCACCTGCTCGACCTCCTCCGGGTCGAGCAGCATGTCCTCGGCCGTGGGCAGCACATCGGCCCCGGTGTCGTCGAACGCCTCCGGCAGCCGCACCACGATGCCGTCGTCGGAGTGCGCGACCTGCGGATCCAGCCCGCGCCGTTCCCGCAGCCGGGCCCCGATGGCCAGCGCCCACGGCGCGTTCACCTGCGCCCCGAACGGCGAGTGCACGGCGATCCGCCAGTCGCCCAGCTCGTCGCGGAACCGTTCCACCACAACGGTTCGGTCGTCGGGCACGTGCCGGGTCGCCGATTTCTGCTCGTCCAGGTAGGACAGCAGGTTGTCGCACGCCCACTGGTCCAGGCCGGCGTCGACCGCCCGCGCGCGGGCCTTCCCGGCGTCCATACTGGACAGTTCGCGGACGAACTTTCCCAGCGCGCGGCCGAGTTCCAGCGGACGGCCCGGGGTGTCGCCCTTCCAGAACGGCAGCCGGGCCGGCTGGCCGGGCGCCGGCACCACGACCACCCGGTCGTGGGTGATGTCCTCGATGCGCCAGGAACTGGTGCCCAGCAGGATGTTGTCGCCGACCCGCGACTCGTACACCATCTCCTCGTCCAGCTCGCCGACCCGCGACCCGGGCCGCCCGTCCTCGCCGCCGGGAGTCATCACGGTGAACAGCCCACGGTCGGGAATGGTGCCGCCGGAGGTGACGGCCAGCCGCTGCGCGCCGGGCCGGCCGCGCAGCTCGCCGGCGATCCGGTCCCACACGATGCGCGGCCGCAGCTCGCCGAACTCCTCGCTGGGATACCGCCCGGCCAGCATGTCCAGCACCGAGTTCAGCGCCGACTCCGGCAGCCCGGCGAACGGCGCGGCCCGCCGCACCACCGACGCCAGCTCGGTCGCCGACCACGGCTCCATCGCCACCATCGACACGATGTGCTGGGCCAGCACGTCCAGCGGATTGCGCGGATAGCGCACGGACTCGATGGCCCCGGCGGCCATCCGCTCGGCCACCACGGCACAGGCCACCAGGTCGCCCCGGAACTTCGGGAACACCACGCCCTTGGACACCGCGCCGACCTGGTGCCCGGCCCGGCCGACCCGCTGCAGCCCGGACGCGACCGTCGGCGGCGCCTCCACCTGCACCACCAGGTCCACCGCGCCCATGTCGATGCCCAGCTCCAGCGAGGACGTCGCGACCACGCACGGCAGCCGCCCCGACTTGAGCTCCTCCTCGACCAGGGTGCGCTGATCCCGTGACATGGAGCCGTGATGGGCCTTGGCGATCACCGGCAGGGCCCCGGTGGTTATCCCCGAACCACCGACGGCCTCTGCCGGGAATCGCTCCATCTCCGCAGGCTCCTCGCCTGCGAGCTCGTTCAACCGAGCCGTCAGCCGCTCGGCCAGCCGCCGCGAGTTGGCGAACACGATCGTCGACCGGTGCTGGCGCACCAGCTCCAGCACCCGCTGCTCCACCGACGGCCAGATCGACGTGCGCTGCTCCGGACCGGACGCCGAGCCGCTGACTTCCCCGGTCGGCTCGCCCAGCGTGGCCATGTCCTCGACCGGCACTTCGACGGTGACCTCGATGGTCTTGCTGGCCGGCGGCTGCACCACCCGCACCGGCCGGCCGCCGGCCAGGAACGCGCCGACCTCCTCCACCGGCCGGACCGTCGCCGACAGCCCGATCCGCTGCGCCGGCTTGGGCAGCAGCGCGTCCAGCCGTTCCAGCGACAGCGCCAGGTGCGCGCCGCGCTTTCCCCCGGCGACGGCGTGCACCTCGTCCACGATCACGGTCTCGACGCCGCGCAGCGACTCCCGCGCCGCCGACGTCAGCAGCAGGAACAGCGACTCCGGAGTGGTGACCAGGATGTCCGGCGGCGTGCGGTTGAAGGCGCGGCGCTCCTCCGGCGGCGTGTCGCCGGTCCGCATGCCGACGGTGATCGACGGCTCCGGCAGGCCGAGCCGGTGTGTGGCCTGCCGGATGCCGGCCAGCGGGGCCCGGAGGTTGCGCTCCACGTCCACCGCGAGGGCCTTCAGCGGCGACACGTACAGCACACGGCAGCGGTGTTGCCGGTTCTCCGGCGGCGGCTGCGAGGCCAGGCGGTCCAGCGCCCAGAGGAACGCCGCCAGCGTCTTGCCGGAGCCGGTCGGCGCGACCACCAGCGCGTGCTCGCCGGCCGACACCGCCGACCACGCGCCGTCCTGGGCGGCGGTGGGCGCGAGGAAGGCCCCCGTGAACCAGTCCCTGGTCGCGGGGGAGAACGCCGACAGCGCTTCCGCCATGCCCCCATCATGACAAGCGGGTCCGACACTTCCCGCGCAAGATGTGCTGACCTGCGGAAACGTGACTTTCTCTTGACCAGGGAAATGGTCTAGTCCATTGTTCAGGGACACGTGTGCGCGTCACTTCGATGCCCAGGCCGCCACCCCTGCGCATGGAGGTACAGCTATGTCACGAAAGTGGACACGCTGGTTAGCCGGAGCGGTCGCCGCCGCCACGGTCGTGCTCGGCACCGCAGCCACCGCGGCCGCGGCCACCAACTTGCTGGCCAACCCTGGCTTCGAGGCCGGCAACACGAGCAGCTGGACATGCAGCGGCGCGACCACGGTCGGCAGCCCGGTGCACAGCGGCTCATACGCGCTCGCCGCCACCCCGGCCGGCCAGGACTACGCGCAATGCAGCCAGCAGGTCACCGTGCTGCCGAACTCGGCCTACACGCTGTCCGCGTACGTCCAGGGCAGCTACATCTACCTCGGCGCCACCGGCACCGGCGGCACTGACCCGCAGACCTGGACCTCGTCGAGCAGCTACTCGCAGCTGTCGACCAGCTTCACGACCGGCGCCAGCACCACCAGCGTCACCGTCTACATCCACGGCTGGTACGGCCAGCCCACGTACTACGCCGACGACTTCGTGCTCAGCGGCCCCGGCGGCGGTGGCGGCACCCCGACGGCCCCGGCCGCGCCCACCGGCCTGAAGAGCACCGGCACCACGTCGTCCTCGGTGTCGCTGTCCTGGACGGCCCCGTCCGGCGACGTGAGCGGCTACAACGTGTACCAGAACGGCACGAAGGTCGGCACCGCTTCGGGCGCCTCCTACACCGCGAGCGGGCTGTCCGCCTCCACCAGCTACACCTACGCCGTGACGGCCTACAACTCGGTCGGCGAGTCGCCGAAGTCCAACCAGGTCACCGCGACCACCACCGCCGGCGGTGGCGGCAACCCGGGCGGCGGCACGCTGCCCGCGCACGTGCTCACCGGCTACTGGCAGAACTTCTACAACGGCGCCAAGGCCTTGAAGCTGGCTGACGTGCCCACGACCTACGACCTCGTCGCGGTCGCCTTCGCCGACGCCACCGGCACCCCCGGCGCCATCTCGTTCACCCTCGACTCCGGGCTGGCCGGCCAGGTCGGCGGCTACACCGACGCCCAGTTCACCGCGGACATCGCCACCCTGCACTCCCGCGGCCAGAAGGTGATCCTGTCGGTCGGCGGCCAGAACGGCACCATCAGCGTCGGCGACTCGACCGCCGCCGCCAACTTCGCCAACAGCGCGTACTCGCTGATCCAGAAGTACGGCTTCGACGGCATCGACATCGACCTGGAGAACGGCGTCAACGCCACCTACATGGCCCAGGCGCTGCACTCGCTGGCCAGCAAGGTCGGCTCCAGCCTGGTCGTGACGCTGGCCCCGCAGACCATCGACATGCAGTCCACCGGCATGGCGTACTTCCAGCTGGCGCTGAACATCAAGGACATCCTGACCATCGTCAACATGCAGTACTACAACTCCGGCACGATGCTCGGCTGCGACCAGGCCGTCTACGCGCAGGGCTCGGAGAACTTCCTGACCGCGCTGGCCTGCATCCAGCTGCAGGGCGGCCTGCGGGCCGACCAGGTCGGCCTGGGCCTGCCGGCGTCCGGCTCGGCCGCCGGCGGCGGCTACACGGCGCCGTCCGTGGTCAACGCCGCGCTGGACTGCCTGGCCAAGGGCACGAACTGCGGCAGCTTCAAGCCGTCGGCCACGTATCCCTCGATTCGCGGGGCGATGACCTGGTCGATCAACTGGGACGCCTCCAACGGCTACGCCTTCGCCAACACGGTGCACCCGCACCTGGGCTCGCTGTAGGACGTTCGACACCGTACTCGCGGTAACCCTTAATCCATGTCGACTATCGCGAAGGGGTTCATTCCCGCCGGGAATGAACCCCTTCGTTCTGGCCTATCACTCGATCGAATGAGTGTGTCGGGCAATGACCCGGATTATCGATTACCAATGGGTAGTGTCGACAGAAACCCTTTTCTCTGGCATTTACCAGGGCGGACTACCGCCGGTGTTCGAACGGACGCGTAACGCTGACCGGTGGTTGTGACGACAACTGAGGGTCGTTGCCGTAGCGTGACCGAGGGGACGACCGGATGTTCAGGTCACGGTTGCGTTTCGTGTTCTCCCTGGTAAGCGGGAGTGCCCTGGACCCGGGTGATGCACCTTTTCCTGGTGTGTCTGCACGAGCCGCCCTGGACCAAGCGGCCGAAGACTGCGTACTCCTCACGGTCGGTAGTTGGGTGTTCACCAGCGCGGATCCAATTCTGGAAACTTTCCCAGGGTCCTTGTGAGGGCGGCCACGCAGCGTTAGCGTCATCAGTGCGCCCGGGAAGTCGGTGGGACGACAGCCCGGGCACGCGTCGCTCAGGAAGGCTTTGGGAATGGTCGGCCGGGGCGGCAGTACGGGGCAGGGGTGTCGGGGGTGTTCGGGTCGTCGGCCACGCCGGAGACGGTCTGATTACCCGGCGCGTGGGGTGCACAACCGTAAGTCGATTCGCCGGAGATTCTCCATCGAGGGCGGATAATCACCCAATTTCACGTGCGGGGACAGATGAATAACTTGGCACAGGTTCTACCTGTGGGGGCGGCCGTCGCACCGGCGAAGCCGGTGGCAGCGTACGGTCCGCAGGACGAGCAGTTCCGTCGGCTCGTCGACGCCGCGGTCAACCGTGATCCGGTTGCCACGCAGCGGGTGTTGGAGTCCATCAGGCCGATCGTGCTGCGGTACTGCCGCGCCCGGATCGGCCGGCTGGACCGGTCGTTCGCGTCCGCGGACGACGTGGTGCAGGAAGTCTGCCTGTCGGTGATCTCGGCGTTGCCGTCCTATCGGGACCAGGGGCAGCCGTTCCTGGCGTTCGTGTACGGCATCGCGCAGCACAAGGTCGCCGACGCGCACCGGGCGGCGGCCCGCAACAAGTCGCTGCCGGTGCCCGAGGTGCCGGACCGGCCGGAGACCGTCGCGGGTCCGGAGCAGCGGCTGCTGCAGAGCGAGTTGAAGAGCAACATGGACCGGCTGCTCGCGGTCCTGTCCGACAAGCAGCGCGAGATCGTGCTGCTGCGGGTGGTCGTCGGCCTGTCCGCCGAGGAGACCGCCGACCTGGTCGGGTCCACCCCCGGAGCGGTTCGGGTGGCCCAGCACCGGGCGCTGACCAGGCTGCGCAAGCTGGTCGGCAACACGAAGGAGTTCTGAAGGTCGGGCACCCGATGGGGTGAGGGAGTGTCATCCCATCGGGCTCGTGACGGGCTTGGTGAACCGGGCCGCCGGACACCGTGCCGTGTGGCAGCATCTGCGCGAAGCCAGTGGTTGAGGGGGCATGCGTGCGGGTGCTGTCGGTCGACATGGGGACGTCGAACACGGTGGCGGTGCTGGCCGCGCCCGGCCGGGAACCCCGCGTCGTCGAGGTCGACGGCGCGGCCGCCATGCCGTCTGCCGTCTACGCCGCCGAGGATGGCGTGATCCTCGTCGGCCGGGACGCCGAACGGCAGGCTCGGATCGACCCCACGCGCTTCGAGGCCACCCCGAAGCGCCGCATCGACGACGGCGTGCTGCGGCTCGGCGGCAGCGTCGTCCCGGTCGCCGACGCGCTCGCCGCCGTGCTGCGGCGGGTGCTCGACGAGACCGTGCGCCAGCTCGGCGGCGCGTTGCCGGACGAGTTCCGGCTGACCTACCCCGGCCGCTGGGGCCTGCCGCGGCAGAACACGCTGATGTCCGCCGCCCGGCTCGCCGGCATGACCGGCGACATCGTGCTCGTGCCGGCCGCCGTCGCGGCCGCCGCCCACCGCCGGATCGCGCCGGGCGGCTCGGTCGCCGTCTACGACCTCGGTGGCGGCACGTTCGACGTGGCCGTGATCGAGGCGACTGCCCAGGGATTCACCGTTCTCGCCGAGGACGGCCTGCCCGACCTCGGCGGCGCCGACATGGACCGGCTGCTGCTGGAGTACGTCGGCCGGCAGGTCTCCAACCGTGGCGCCGCGAAGTGGCAGCAGCTGGACCACCGGGCGCTGCTCGAGGACGTGCGCGTGGCCAAGGAAGCGCTGTCCGGGCGGCCGCAGACCGAGATGCCGATGCCCGAGCCCTTCTCCGACGTGCTTGTCACCCGGCCCGAGCTGGAGGCGCTGGTCCGGCCCGTCCTGACCCGCAGCGTCGAGCTGCTGTCGGCGACCATCGCCGCCGGCGGCGTGGTGCGCCCCTCGGGCGTCTACCTGGTCGGCGGGGCCAGCCGGATGCCGCTGGTGGCGACGTTGATCGGGGAACGGCTGCGGGTCGTGCCGGCACTCGCCGACCGGCCGGAGGCGGCCGCGGCGTTGGGTGCGCATCTGGTGCCGCGGAACGGGGTGGCGTATCGGGCGGGGGCCGACATGCGGCACTCGGCGATACCGCAGCCGCCCGGCCGACAATCGCCCGCGGCCCAGGCTCAGCAACAGCCGGCGCAGCAGCACATGTCCCAGCAGTCTCCGGCCCAGCCCTCGTCTTCTCCCCAGAACTTCCCCGGCGACTTCATGGCCGGGGCCAACTTCCCCCAGCTGCCACCACGGCCCGCCCCCGTGCGCAAGGGCGCATCGAAGGCGACCCTGGTGGCGATGGGCGCGATCGTGATCGTCGCCCTGCTCGTGCTCGGCGGCTTCCTGGTGTTCGGCCAGCGGGGCTTCCCCAGCGCGGCGGACTGCGCCGGCCAGCCGGGATCGCCGGACGCCAAGGGTTTCACCAGCTGCACCCGCCAGCTCGCCGGGCCCGTCGCCGACCAGGGCGACTGCCACGGCGGCTACGACGGCGGCGGCCTCACCGTGCCCGGACTGGCCGGCAGCACCGTCACCTGTCACACCAGCGGGCAGACCGTTGTCTATATCCAGGCAACGTCGCTCGATGAGGTGAGGCAGAAGGTGGCCGCGATGATGGACGCTTACCCCAGCAGCGCCAAGGTGAAGGCGCAGTGGAAGGGCAACGGGCTGTCCGGGGACTACGAGGCGCTCGCGCCGAGCGGCGTGGGCATCGTGGTGTTCACGGTGTCGGACCGCCCGCTCGTCGGCGTGCTCACCGCGCCCGCCACGTCGTCCCCGAGCTCACTCACGGCCGCGAAGGCCGCCGGGACGTTCGAACGTTCGGTGCAGCCCGGCACCTGATTGGTCGTCAACGGCCATGGCCACCGCGTGTGACGATCGAAAGGTGGACCGCAGCCATCCCGCGCAGCGCCGGGTGCTCGGATTTCTCGTTGGCACCCAGGCCGTCGGTTCCGTCGGGGTCGGCACCGGCATCACCCTCGGCGCCCTGACCGCGACGACGTTGTCCGGGTCGGTGGCGGTCGGTGGGCTGGGGGCGACCGCGATCGCCGTCGGCGCCGCCCTGCTGGCGGTGCCCGTCGCCATGCTGGCCCGTCGTTTCGGACGACGGCGTGCGCTGGCGGCGGCCTACGGTGTCGGCGCCCTGGGCGGCGTCGGGTGCTCCGTTGCGACGGCTTTCGGTTCGTGGCAACTGCTTCTGCTCGCGTTGACGGCCTTCGGCGGCGGCACGGCCGCCACCCTGGCCGCCCGGTACGCGGCCGCCGACCTGGCCAACCCCGGGCGGCGAGCCGGCGCGATGTCCACGGTCGTGTGGGCCACCACGATCGGCGTCATCGCCGCGCCGAACCTGGCCTCGCCCGCCACCGCCGCTTTCGGCCCCGGCGGGCCCTTTCTGGTGTCGACTTGCGCGTTCGTGGTTGCCGGCTGCGGTGTTCTGCTCGGCCTGCGGCCGGATCCGTTGCTGGCCGGGCGAGTCGCCGTGGTCGTCGGCGACAGTTGTTGCGGCGTCGGGGCTTCCGAGCTGCCACGCCGGCACACCCGGTCCGAGGTGTGGCGGGCGCTCGGCCCCAACGTCCGGCTGGCGCTGCTGGGCGTCGCCCTGTGCAACACCGCGATGACCGGGATGATGTCGATGATGCCGGTGCAGATGACCGGCGGCGGCTCGACCCTGACTGTGGTCGGCCTCGTCGTCAGCGTGCACGTCGCCGGCATGTACGCCGCGAGCCCGCTGTTCGGCGTGCTCGCCGACCGCATCGGCCGGATGCCCGTGCTCGCCCTCGGGGCTGCCCTCGTCGTCGCCGGGGCCGGCGTGTGCGGCATGGCCTCCGCCCACGACGCCCCCCAGATGGCCATCGGCATGGTCCTGCTCGGCTGCGGCTGGGCGGCCGGCGTCGTCGCCGGCTCCGTCCTGCTCACCGAGTCCGTGCCGGCGGCCCTGCGCCCCTCCACACAGGGCCTGGCCGACCTGGTTCTCAACGCTGGCGGCGTGCTCGGCGGCCTGCTCGCCGGCGTCATCATGAGCACCTCGTCGTTCACCGTGCTCGGCCTCGTCGTCGGCTTCGCCGCCCTGCCGCTGCTGATGGCGTGCATGGGCACCACGCTGCGGCCGGTGGCGCCCGCCGAGCCGCAGGACGACGGAACCGCCCGGATGAGCGGCGTCTCGATCTAGGAGACGTCGCCGAGAGGCAGGCCGGTCTCCCGGACCGTCCACCGGCCGGGTCCGCCGGTCAGCTGGGTCACCGTCAACGGCGAGATGTCGATCCGCCAGAACGCCGAGGGCGGTGCCACTAGCGCCGCCAGGATCGCTGCCCTTGTCACGGCCGGCGAGGTGACCACGCCCAGCCGGCCGACGTCGCCCTGGCGGTCCAGCCAGTCGGCGACCCGCTTGAGCACACCGCTGACCGGTTCGCCGCCGTGTGGGGCGGCGTCCGGATCGGTCATCCACGCCAGCAGTTCGGCCTGCTCGACCTCGGCCAGGGACCGGCCGCGCCACGAGCCGTGATCCAGATCGGACAGTGCCTCGTCGACGGCGGCGTCCCAGCCGAGGGCGTCGGCGGTCTGCGCGCAGCGCAGCTCCGGCCCCCGGAGCAGACCGTCCAGCCTGGCCGGGCCGGCCAGCGCCGCCGGCCGTCGCGACAACGGCTCGTCGGCGGGAAAGCGGGCCTGCCGCACGGCGTCGGTGGCGCCGTGGCAGACCAGGAAGATCCGGTTCAGGCCGACACCTGCTCGGCGTTGGCCTTGGGGGCCAGCAGCCGCTCGGCCAGCGGCGCGAAGATCAGGCCGATGGCCGCCCACAGGATCGCCTGCGCGGCCACCGAGTAGAAGCGGAAGTCCCACAGGGTGTCGGCCGGGAAGCCCGGATAGACGATCTGGCCGGCGGGGTTGCGCAGCGGCTGCGGGGTCTCGGTCGCCTGCGGGCCGTAGTCGCGGACGTTGGCGGCGAGCTCGCCCAGCGAGGGCAGCAGCGCCATGACCACACCGATCACCACTACGAAAGCCAGCGCTGCCAGCAGTGTGGCGTTCCAGTTGCCGAACCGCTTGGCCAGCTGCTTGCCCAGGATCACCGCGCCGATCAGGAACGCCACCGAGCACACCATCATCAGCACGTACACCGCGCCGCGGACGCCGATCGTCTCCGGATGGCCGATCGACGGCGGGTTGGCCGGGTACTTCACGAACGGCACCAGGTAGACGCCGAGGAAGCCGCCGCCGGCGACCAGCATCGACAGCGTGCGGGGCCGCAGGTTGCCGACCCGGCCCAGGCAGATCGCGTAGGCCACGGCGAACAGGGCGCCCATGGCCACCCCGAACAGCACGATGCCGACGCCGATGCCGAGGTTGGCCTGGACGGCCCGGCTGAAGATCTCCGGGCCCTCGTCGCCGACCGGCAGGCCGGCGGCCTTGTCCAGGGCGGCCTGGGCCTCGTCGCGGCCGCTCTCGTAGTCGATCGCGGCCTGGATCTGCGGCTCCGCGAAGATCCGGGCGAAGACGAACGCCAGCAGTCCGGCGAGTGCGCCGACGAGCACGCCCCGCAGGATGATTCGCTTTTCCATGTTCGGTTGTCCTGCCTCGAGTCGATCAGTGGCAGGGGAAGCCGAGGAAGTGGCGCGCGTCGTGCACGAACTCGTGGATGTACATGTTGTCGCCGAACACCGAGGTGGCGCCCTGGTCGATGCCGATGAAGTAGTACAGCGCCAGTGCGAGCAGCACGGTGCCGCCCAGCCACAGGATCGCCTTCGGCAGCGGCAGGACAACCGGGGTGGGTACCGCGGTGGTCGCGGGAATGGTGCTCACGGGGCCTCCTTCGGGGATCGTGCGTCCCGTTCGTCAGTGGGGCAGGTGATGGCGTGGTGTCTGGCTCACCCGTCTCCGGGCTCACAGTGGCGCGACCGCGCCGGAATTCCACCGGCTTACGCACACCATCACTCAGCGCGGCACACTACGGATGTCGATCGCCGCACGTCAATCCGCCGAGCAGGGCGTATGAAATCAGTGTGAGGCAGCCGTCACGACGTTGCGCAACAGCAGCGCGGTCGTCACCGGGCCGATACCCCCCGGCACCGGCGTGACCGCCTCCGCGATCGGCTCCACCGCCGCCGTGTCCACGTCGCCGACCAGGCCGCCGTCCGCGGTCGGGTTCGTGCCGACGTCGATCACCACCGCGCCCGGCCGGATGTGCGCCGCGCCCAGCACGTGCGCGCTGCCGACGCAGGCCACCACGACGTCCGCGCGGCTTGTCTGCACCGCCAGATCCTTGGTCCGGGAGTGGCACACCGTCACGGTCGCGTTCTCCGCGAGCAGCAGCAGCGCCGCCGGCTTGCCGACCACCGTGCTGCGGCCCACCACCACGACGTCCGCGCCGGCCAGCGTCGTGCCATGCGCGTGCAGCAGCTCCACCACCGCCTGCGCCGTCGCCGGCGCGAACGCCGGCAGGCCCGCCGCCAGCCGGCCGAGGCTCATCGGGTTCGCGCCGTCCACGTCCTTGGCCGGGTCGATGTGCAGCGCCACCTCGTCGCGGGTGATGCCCGGCGGCAGCGGTGTCTGGCACATCACGCCGTGCACCGTCGGGTCCGCGGACAGCTCCGCCAGGCAGGGGCCCACCAGCTCACGCTCGTCCACGACCCGCACCGCGACGCCGACCTTCTCGCCCGTGCGCACCAGGGAGCGGACGTACCACGCCGTCGCCTCGTCGTCGGTCGGGACCACGATCGCCAGCGTCGGCGTGGTGCCGGCGGCCCGCAGCCGGGCTGCGTCCGCCGTGACCTGGGCACGGATGGTGGCGGCCACCGCGCGGCCGTCGATCAGGGTCATGCCAGCTCCTCGATGAACTTCTCGGCCGCGGCGACCTCGTCGCCGATATGGGCCAGTTCCGCTTCCAGTCGGGTTCGGGCGATTACGTCGGTCATCGACGCCCGGTTCACCGCCACGTTCACCGCCGCCGCCTGCATCGCCGCGCGGGCCGACACCGCCGCCACCGCCACGTCCGACAGCACGTTCACGTTCGCCCCCGGCCTGATCCTCCGGGCCAGCCCCAGGATCTCGCTCGCCAGCGCCGCCGTCCTCAGCGGCACCTCCGCCGCCCTCGCCAGCGCCTCCTGGATCGCCTCGCTCCGCTTCACCTTCTCCTCGTCGGTGGCCTTCGGCAGCTTGTAGGCATCCGTCACCCCCTTGAACGCCTTCGCGTCCTCCTCCGCGAGCTGGACGGCCGCCTGCCGCCGCTCGCCCGCCTCCTTGAGCACCTCTCGCATCGTCTGCTCGTGCTCCGCGTACTTCGGCCGGCCCACCGTCAGCTCGCACACCATCGACACCAGCCCCGCTGCCATCGCCGCGTGCATCGCCGCCACCGCCCCGCCCCCTGGCGCCGGCTCCGCCGACGCCAGCTCGCCGAGCCAGCTCCCGATCGTCTGCTCCCGCATGGGATCAAGCCTAGAACCGCCTCCCACCCCCGAAAGTGGTACTGACCGCCCACCCCTCCCGAGTCCCTCCCCCAGGCCCCCGAGTTCCCACTTCCGGCCCACTGTTCCCGTTTCCCCGACCCCAAACCCCTGCCCACGAAGACAGCCCCCGCGCTACGAGGTCCGCCTTCGTAGCCCATCCGCCACGGGATCGCCCCTTCATCCCGCCCGGCCCGACCACACGGCCAGGACGCCTTCGTCCCTGTGACCGGAACGAAGGCGTCCTCTACCTGCGTGGACCGCACCCAAGGCGGCCTTGGCACCACCACGGCCCGCCAGTCCGCGCTTGGTGTCCCTCGCCGCCAGCGCAGGAGAGTGCTCGGCCCCGCCGGTGCTTCGCCCGGTTGGCGGATTTTCGGCCGCCGCCACCCGACGCGCCCCACCACTCAAGCCGGACGCGGCGGCCGAAAATCCGGCAAGGGCGAGGCACCGGCTTAAAGGGGGGCCGAGCCCCGCGCGGCACGCGCGGCAAAAATAAGGAGCGCCGCAGCCCTGGGGGTCGACTGCGGCGCTCCGCCGTGAGTTTCCAACTGCTGAGGTCGGGGGGATCACGGGCCCAGGTCAAGGATAGCGTGTTTCCTGGGGCAGGGAAGCCCTCGGTCCCCACTTTCTGCAATTTGCTGTCGGCGTAGGGTTGACCACGATGCGTATCACTGCCTTTCGGGCCCTGATGGCCGAGGAGTTCGGGCGGGTCCGGTCCGAGACGATCGCCCGCGACCACGTGTTCTCCGACCTGGACGGGCTGACCGTCGACCAGGCGCTGGAGGCCGGGGTGCCGACGAGGACGATCTGGCGGGCGGTGTGCGAGGCGTTCGACGTCCCGGCCGAGCGGCGCTGACGGCGCGGATGGCGTGTCGGTTTTCCCTCGAACAGGTGTTCGGCTAGCCTGGGGATCAGCACGTCGCCGAAATTGTCAGACCCTCCCCGTAGCGTCCTCGGTGACGACAACCCCGGCGGCGGGCCCAGCCAGTTGGACACAGGGCAAGCGGGCCGGCCAGACAGACAGAGGTGAACTCCCCATGGCACCAGCAGCACCGGACAAGGACAAGGCGCTCGAACTGGCCCTGGCCCAGATCGACAAGAACTTCGGCAAGGGCTCGGTGATGCGCCTCGGCGATGAGACCCGGGCGCCCATCGAGGTGATCCAGACCGGCTCCATCGCGCTCGACGTGGCGCTGGGCATCGGCGGCTACCCGCGTGGCCGGGTCATCGAGATCTACGGCCCGGAGTCCTCCGGCAAGACGACGGTCGCCCTGCACGCGGTGGCCAACGCGCAGCGCAACGGCGGCATCGCCGCGTTCATCGACGCCGAGCACGCGCTGGACCCGGACTACGCCAAGGCCCTGGGCGTGGACACCGACGCCCTGCTGGTCTCCCAGCCGGACACCGGCGAGCAGGCGCTGGAGATCGCGGACATGCTGGTCCGCTCGGGCGCGCTGGACATCCTGGTGATCGACTCGGTGGCCGCGCTGGTGCCGCGGGCCGAGATCGAGGGCGAGATGGGCGACAACCACGTGGGCCTGCAGGCCCGCCTGATGAGCCAGGCGCTGCGCAAGATGACCAGCGCGCTGAACAACTCCAACACCACCGCGATCTTCATCAACCAGCTGCGCGAGAAGATCGGCGTCATGTTCGGCTCGCCGGAGACCACGACCGGTGGCAAGGCGCTGAAGTTCTACGCCTCGGTGCGGCTGGACGTGCGCCGGATCGAGACGCTCAAGGACAGCGGCGACGCGGTCGGCAACCGGACCCGGGTCAAGGTCGTCAAGAACAAGGTGGCCCCGCCGTTCAAGCAGGCCGAGTTCGACATCCTGTACGGCCAGGGCATCAGCCGCGAGGGCTCGCTCATCGACATGGGCGTCGAGCAGGGCATCCTGCGCAAGTCCGGCGCCTGGTACACCTACGACGGCGACCAGCTGGGGCAGGGCAAGGAGAACGCCCGCAAGTTCCTGCTGGAGAACCCGGACGCCGCCAACGACATCGAGAAGAAGTTGCAGGAGAAGATGGGCATCGGCGCGAAGCTGGACGCCGACGCGACCGCGGCCGCGCCCGTCGACTTCTAGTAGCCCATGTCCGAGGATCAGCAGACGTCCGGCGAGACCCCGGCGGTGCGTGACGCGCCGGAGGTGCGCCGGGCGCAGGATCTCTGTGTGCGGCTGCTCAGCGCGCGGTCCCGGTCCCGCACCGAGCTGCGGCAGGCCATGGCGCGCAAAGAGGTCGAGGAGGAGGTGGCCGAGTTGGTGCTCGGCCGCCTGGACCGAGCGGGCTTGATCGACGACGAGGCGTTCGCGCACGAGTGGGTGGCGTCCCGGCACAACCACCGGGGCCTGTCCCGCCGAGCGCTGGCGGACGAGCTGCGCCGCAAGGGCGTCGACGGCTCGGTGGCCGCCGAGGCCGTCGCCGCCGTGGACGAGGACAGCGAACTCGAGCGGGCCCGCGACCTGGTGCGGCGCAAGCTGCCCTCCGTCGCCCGGGTCGACGACACCACCAAGCTCCGTCGCCTGGTCGGCGTGCTCGCCCGCAAGGGCTACGCCGAAGGCATGGCGGTCCGGGTCGTGCGCGAGGAACTGAGTCGCAGCGGCACTCCGGGCCTTCCCGACGACGACTTCTGACCGGTGTCGGCCGGCCGCGTGAGGTGGCGGGCAGGTGTCCGGGACTGGTCAGCGCGTCCAGTGGAACTCGTGCACGGCCTGGTGGCGGCCGCCGCCGCTCATGATGGTCCGGGTCTCGGTGTCCTGGATCATCTGATCCACGGTGACGCCGAAGAAGCGGGCCTGGGCCTCGATCTCGTCGCCCTCCTCGGGCGGCACGAAGCGGTGGAAGCGGATGGTGTCCGGGTCATCGCTGCTCATGTTGTTCATCTACGCAGCGCGGGCCGGATGTGCTCAGCGCCACTGCGGATCGGCTCGCGCAAAGTTCCGGAGTTCACTCGTTGGGATGAGCGAAACTGGGCATATGTCCGATCCGTGTGAGGCTCGTGGCGGCGGTGGGCACGGCGATCGTGGCGGCGTGTTTCGTAGGCTGATCTGGTGACGAAGTTGCGGGCACGCCATGTGGTCTGGGATTGGAACGGAACGCTCCTGGATGACAATCACGCGGTGTTAGCAGCGGTGAACTCGGTGTGCGCACAGTACGGCCGCGCGGCGGTGACGCTGGAGGAGTGGCGCGCGGTGTTCAGCCGGCCGATCGTCGGCTGCTACGAGAAGGTGCTGGCTCAGCCGCTGACCGATGCGGACTGGGATGTGATCGATCGGCTTTACCACAGCGCTTACCGGCTGGAGCTGGACACATGTGGCCTGGCGGCGGGGGTGCCGGACCTGCTGCACGAGTGGCGGGACGCCGGCCGGACCCAGTCGCTGCTGTCGATGTGGTTCCACGACGAGTTGGTGCCACTGATCGGCAAGCTGAGCCTGACCGACCTGTTCGCCCGGGTGGACGGCCTGCGCGGCTACAACATGGGCGGCTCGAAGGCGGCGCACCTGGTCGAGCACCTGGAGGCGCAGGAGCTGGATCCGGCCGATGTCGTCCTGATCGGCGACGTCGTGGACGACGCGGAGGCCGCGGCGCAGGCCGGCGCCCAGTGCGTGCTGGTGACCACGGGCATGATGTCGCGGTCACGGCTGGAGACGGCGGGCGTGCCGGTCACCGACTCGATTCCGGAAGCTCTGGCGCTGATCGACGCGTAGCGCGATGCCAGGACAGGGCGGCCGGCACACCGACGGTGATGCCGCCGATGCCGGCCAGTCCGATGGTCAGCGGCGTCCCGATCACGTCGGCGAGTACGCCCGCGACCAGGACGCCGATGCCCTGCACCGTGACGAGACCGCTGACCACGATGCCCATCACCTGCGCCCGCCCCGCACTCGGCACCGCGCGGGCCAGCGACGCCGTGTCCTGTGTCTGGTACGCCTGCGCCAACGCACCCGAAACCCCTAGCGCCGCTAGCGAAACCAGCAGTCCCGGCTGCACCGCACAGACGAGCAGCGGCACGCCCGCTAGCACCGCTAACAATCCGAGCAGCCGTGGCCTGAGGCGTTCCGGGATCCACCGAGCCAGCACGAAGGCCCCTACCACCGAACCGGCCGGGTCCGCCGCCATCAGCAGGCCAACGCCGACCGTGCCCGTCCCGATCGCCGCCGCGTACGGCGCCGCCAGCCCCTCCGGGACCACGTAGAACCCGGCCAGCCAGCTCAACACCGCCAACGCCCGCACCGCCCGGTCGCCGAGAACGACGCGAAAGCCCGCCACCACCGACCCGCCGGCCGATCGTCGCCGGGACTCAGGCGGTGTCACCGCCGCCGGGTGCCGGACGCCGAATCTGACCAGTAGGGCCGAGGCCACGAAGGTGCCGGCGTCGACGAAGAGGGCCCAGTACGGAGTCAGGGTGGCGACGAGCAGGCCACCGCCGGCGAAGCCGGCCAGTTGGGCGGCCTGGATGGTCATGCCCCTGATGGCGAGGCCGGAGACGTAGAGGTCGCCGTCGAGGATGTCGGGGAGGAGGGCCTGTTGGGCGGCCCGGAAGGGACCGCCGAGCAGGGTGACGGCGATGAGCAGGAGGTAGAGCACGGGCAGCGGCATGCCGGGGATGGCCATGAGGGCGACGAGGGCTGCTCGGATGAGGTCGCACGTGACCATGACGGTCCGCCGGGCCACCTGGTCGGCGACCCAGCCGAGGAGGGCGCCGCCGACCAGGGTCGGCACGAAGGTGAGGGCGTAGGACAGGGCGGTGAGCGCGGGCGAGGAGGTCCGCTGGAACACGAGCACGGCCAGCGCGACCCGGGCCAGCTGGTCGCCGGCCTGGGACAGCGCCTCACCGGCCCACAGCCACCGGAAGTCCCCCACCGCCAGCACCGAGCGGAACATCAGCCCACGGTAGCGGTCGCCGGCGGCCGCCGCGCCCTACGGAAGGTCAGGCCGGGGTGCCGGCTCCCGTCTTGCGCCGCGCCATGGTGATCAGGCCGGCGATGACGACCATCAGCACACAGGTGACGATCGCGGTCTGCACCAGGAAATCGGTGAGCTGGCCGTTCTGGAGGTAGTCGCCCAGCGCCAGGGCGACCAGGGCGCACACGGCGCGGTCGATGATCGATTCGATGGACAGCAGCGTTGCCCGGTAACGGGAATCGGTGATGGCGGCGTTCAAGAGGGCGCGCTGGATGGGGAAGGAGAGGCCGCACGCCAGGGAGAACAGGCACAGCGCGATCACGGAGCCGACGATGCCGAGCAGCCCGGTCAACGCGAGCGTCACGGCCATGGCGATGGTCAGCAGGAACACGGACCGAACGTCGCTGATCCGGTTGCGCAGCCAGCTGGGCCGGGCGGCGCCGAGGGCCTCGAAGACGGTCATCAGGGCCATGACGACGCCGTAGAGGACAACGGGGGTCTGCTTGCTGTCCAGGATGGGCTGGAACAGGTTGACGGAGCAGATCCGGGCCAGGGTGAAGATGGCGACGCCCTGGACCATGAGCAGCACGAGCAGCCGAGAACCCCGCATCTGGGCGAAGGAACCGCGCAAGGCGACGGAGATGGGCGGGCGGGGAGGCCGGCCGGACGTGGCCGCCGGAGTGGTGGAGGTCGAGGAGCCGGAGGCCGGTGGTGGGGAGAGGCGGGCGGGGATGGCTGGTAGGAGAACGGCAGCGAGCACCGCGATTGCGGCGTTGATGGCGCTCAGCCAGTACGGGGACGGCATGTTCCACTGCATGAGCAGGCCGACGACGGGCCAGCAGACGACCTTGCCGATGAGACTGTAGGAGCGGCCGTAGCCCTCGGCCTGCGGGTAGCCGGCGCCGGCGCCGGCGGCGTGCATGTACTCGTACAGGTAGGCGCTGGCGGCGCCGGAGACCAGGGAGCGGGCCAGGGCGATGAGCAGGAAGTGGACGAGGAAGCCGGTGTAGTCGGAGAGGAGGACCGGCGTCAGGTTGGCGCCGATGAGCACGACGCCGCCGGCGACCAGGCAGTGCCGGTAGTCGAAGCGGTCGGCGACCATGCCGGTGGGGATCTCGAGCAGGCAGAAGGCGATGTAGTAGATGCTCTGGATGCCGAAGATCTGCGCGTCGGACAGGCCGATCTGGCGCTGGTACTCGTAGAACACGGGCAGCCAGAGCAGCAGGCCGAAGAAGAACTGGAAGGTGTAGCTCAGCCACACCGCACGGCGGACGGCGCTCATGCGCTGTAGGGCCGGAGCTGGACGACGGTGATGCGCGAGTCGTCGGCGATCCACTCGACGTCGACGGGGGAGTCGAACGTGTAGTCGGGGGAGAAGTGGGCCTGCAGCAGCCGCCCGGCGATGGCGAGGCGCTGGAGTTGTTGGCGGGCGCCGACATCCAGGTCCTCGGGGGCGTCGCCGAGGGACACGGTGCGGCCGTCGCCCTCGACGGTGCTGTACAGGTACTGGATGGGCAGCGAGGTCCCGGACACGACGTCGATCACGGAGTTGACCGAGACGTTCACGTAGACGTTGCGGAAGTCCTTGCGGTTCAACGGGTTGGTCGTCACCATGACGCCACCGCGCCGGCCGTCGACCTGCTCCTGGACGATCACGCCCATGTAGCTGTCGTCGAGGGAGATGCCGGCCTGCTGGCGCAGCCGGACGCTGCGCGGCGACACCAGGGAGGCCCAGACCTCCTTGATGGACGAGAAGATCCGGTCGGCGGTGGTCACGTGGTTGATCGACTCGTAGATGCCGGCGGCGGAGAAGCCGGCCAGGTCCTCGGCGTTGGACGAGCTGCGCACGACAAAGGTGCGCACGCCGCCGAGCTCGGACACCAGGGCGGCGTCGACGGCTTCCCGGAGGTCGTCGGGGATGCGGGTCAGGCGAATGAGCCGCTGCAGCTCGAGGCAGAGCCGGTCGACGTCGGGAACATCCAGCTCCAGGGCCATCTTCAGCTTGCCGATGGCCTGCTGCACGCGCGGCGACGACTCCAGGAACCGCCGCTGCACCGAGAACGGCAGGGCGATTCCCCGCGGCACGGCGATGTTCTCCCGCAGCAGGCGGATGGCGGCGTCGTTCAGGTCGGCGTCGACCGGCACGTCCAGGAGCTTGGCCAGATACGGCAGCAGGTTCTCGCGCGGCGGCCGCCGCACCTGGTAGAAGCCCAGCAGCCGGCCGGAGCCGTGGGCGAGAACATGGTGCAGCTCACCGAGGTTGGCCGCCTTGGTGCCGTAGCGGTGCCGGTCGTGCAGCCGCAGCCGGTCCAGGCTGGTGATCGGCGAAGTGTGGGATTCGGGCTCCTCCAACACGATTCGCTGCGCGTACCAGGCCGGCTTGCGGCCGATGTCGACGGCGTCCTCGGTCGGCGTCAGCGTGATCTCGTCGTCGGCCGGGTCGACCGAGTAGTGCACCCAGCGGCCGTTCAGCTGTTCGGCGTCGATGCGGTCGAAGACGCCGAGCTGCACGGCGTTGGGCACCTGCCAGCCCGACGCCAGCACATTGGTGTGGGACAACGGGGTGGTGTGGTGCGCGTTGACGATGCCGGCCAGCCGCGGCACGTCGTCGGGCACCCGGTGCATGACGATGATGTCGTACCACTCAAGGGAATCCGCCGCGGCGCGGTAGTCGGCCTCGGTGCGGAAGGCCCGCAGCCGCCCGTGCGCCGAACCGGGGTTGAGCGGCACGAACCGGGCCGAGGAGAACAGCTCGTGCGCGCGGATGCGCGGCACCTCGGCGGCCGGGATCTCGGCCAGCAGCTCTTCCTGGCTGTGATTGGCCGGTTTCACCAGAATCGGCAGCGCCGGATCGACCGCGTCCCGCACGGCCCGGTAGAAGTAGGCCAGCATCGGGCCGGACATGGTGTCCACCTCGACCGTCTCCAGCGAGAGCAGGGGCCGGTCGTCGGTGGTGTGCAGGGCCAGGATGCCGAGATAGAACCGTCGATCTTCGGCCTGGTAGACGCTGTGATTGAAATCATCGATCGTGGCCTCGAGTTCGGCCTTGGAGATGCCGAGGATCTCGGCGGCGATGTACTCGGCGTGGAACGGATACCGCGCGTCGTTGACGAAGTGGATGTGACCGCCGGGCCGGTCGACCACCACCTTCACGAACGGATAGCCGCCGAGGCGGCCGGCCAATTGTGTGAAGGCGGTCATAGTCAGCTGTGCGTCGATCAACGCCGGCGCGTCCATTGTCACTCCCCAGGTCTTGTGCGAACGGCGAGGGAACCTACCATGAGAGACAAAAGGGATTTCACTAGAAACACGTGGAGTGCTCGTTCTCACCCGAACATTGCCCGCGAATACGAGAAACGGGGACCTCACCCGCCCGGGAGGCCCCCGCTTCCGCCACCCACGCGCCGTTAGTTCAGCTGCACGTGGAAGATCGCGTCGTTGCTGTTGTTGCCGGTGCTGTCCTTGTCACCGCTGGAGTTGGTCAGCCACAGGCCGCCGTCCGGCGCCGGCTCGACGGTGCGCAGCCGGCCGTAGGTGCCGTTGAAGTAGGCGACCGGCTTGGTGGTGGTGTTGCCGGTGATCTCCATCCGGTACAGCCGCTGGCCGCGCAGCGCTGCCATGAACAGCACGTCGTGCACGATGGCCAGGCCGCTGGGGGAGGCGTTGGCCACCGGCCAGGTCTGCACCGGCTTGATGAACTTGGCGTTGCCGCAACCGCTGCCCGAGGTGCCCTCGCAGGACGGCCAGCCGTAGTTGCCGCCCTTCTGGACCAGGTTCAGCTCGTCCATCACCGAGTTGCCCAGCTCGGCCTCCCAGAGCCGGCCCTGCGAGTCGAAGGCCAGGCCCTCCACGTTGCGGTGGCCGTAGCTCCAGACGTACTTGCCGGGGAACGGGTTGTCCGACGGCACGCTGCCGTCCGGGTTGAGCCGCAGGATCTTTCCGTTGAGGGAGTTGAGGTCCTGCGCGTTGTTGCCGTTCTCGCCGTCGCCGACGCCGGCGTACAGCTTGCCGTCGGGACCGAAGCGCAGCCGGCCGCCGTTGTGGAACTGGTTGCGCAGGATGCCCTTCAGCAGCACCTGCTGGCTGCCGGTGTCGAGCTTTCCATTGGTGTACTTGAACCTCGCGATGCGGTTGTCCGACGAGGTGGTGAAGTACACGTAGATCCAGTTGTCGGACGAGAACGTCGGCGAGATCTCCAGGCCGAGCAGGCCGCCCTCGCCGTTCGTGCCGGACACGCCGGGAACGGTGCCGGCGGTGGTCTTGGTGCCGGTCTTCGGGTCCAGGTGCACCAGGTTGTGCGTGTCCCGCTCGTTGAACAGGATCGAGCCGTCGGGCAGGGTCACCAGACCCCACGGCACGTCCTTGTCGTCGGTGACCTTGGTGACCTGACCGGGCGTGGTGCCGCTGCCGCCGCCACCGCCGGAAGTCTTGCCGGTGACCGGGGAACTGGCCTTGGACACGTTGCCGGCGGCGTCGCGCGCCGTGACGGTGTACGTGTGCGAGGAGTTCGGGGCGAGACCCTGCACGGTGAACGAGTTCGTGGTCGCCAGGCCCACCTGTGAGGAACCCTCGAGAATGGTGTAGCCGGTGACGCCGACGTTGTCGGTCGACTTCGTCCACGTGAGGGAGATGGAGTTGGCCGTGACGCCGGAGACCTTCAACCCCGTCGGGACGCTCGGCGGCGTGTTGTCGCTGGACTTCTTGGTCGTCACCTGGACCGTGTTGCTGGCCTGGGAGACGCCGCCCTTGGTGTCACGGGCGTTGATGTAGAAGCCGTAGGCGGTGTTCTGGGTCAGGCCGGTGACGGTGGCCTTGAGCGTCTTGCCGTCGACGGACTTGGTCAGCTGGCCGTCGTGGTAGATGTCGTACGCCGCCAGGCCGACGCTGCTGGTCGAGGCGCTCCACGACAGGTCCACCGTGGTCTCGGTGATGTTGGCGGCCTTGAGGTTCTTCGGCGGTGTCGGGACGGCCGCGACGCTTTGTGGACCCGAGTTTTGCGTTACGGCCAGCGCCGGCACGGTCGTCAGGGTGAGTCCGGCGGCGAGTGCGCCGGCGAGCAGGGCGCCGGCCACGGCCAGCGACCGCCGTGTGCGTGGTGCCACGGATACCTCCCACTGGTTCGGTATCGCGGCGGCGGGCCACAAACGTTTTCATAAAGTTGCAGTCGGGTCAACCGCCCGAGCGGCGAGCAAACCTCACGAGCGGCGGAACCGATCAAACCATCGGCGAGTCCCGCTCTCGGGCAGGGCGAGTTGCGGATTCCGGCAGCCCGCGAGTCCCGCCCAGAGACAGGGCGAGTCCCGCTGTGGGGCAGGGCGAGTTGCCGGTTCCGGTGAGTTGCCGGTTCCCGTGGGCGGTGTGTGGGTTGGGCGCCCGCCCACCCGCCCCCGCCTGCCGCCCGCGAGTCCCGCTCTCGGGCGCCATGGCGAGTCCCGCCCTCGGGACAGTTGCGGGGTGGTTGCGTCGGGTGGTGGTGTCCCGAGGACGGGACTCGCGCTGCCCGAGAGCGGGACTCGCGAGGGGGGTTAGCGGAGGCGGGAGGCGGCGGTGGCCAGGGTTTCCACGTGGCCCCAGTCGCCGGCGGCCAGGGCGTCCTTCGGCGTCAGCCACGAGCCGCCGACGCAGCCGACATTGGGCAGCGCCAAGTACTTGGGGGCGCTTTCCACGGTGATCCCGCCGGTGGGGCAGAACCGCAAACCGGGCAACGGGCCGTGAATCGACTTGAGGTACGCCGCCCCACCCGCCGCCTCGGCCGGGAAGAACTTCAGCACCGTGCAGCCCCGCTCGGCCGCCCGCATCGCCTCGGACACGGTGCTGACGCCGGGCAGGAACGGCAGCCCGGTGGCGGCGACGGCATCGAGCAACCCGTCCGTCGCACCGGGGGTGACGATGAACCGCGCGCCGGCGTCCACGGCCTGCTTGGCGTGCCCGACGGCGGTCACCGTGCCGGCGCCGACGACCAGATCCGGCACCTCGGCGGCGATCCGCTCGATGGCGGCCAGCGCGGCCGGGGTCCGCAGCGTCACCTCGATCACGCGGATGCCGCCGCGCAGCAGCGCCTGCGCCACCGGAACGGCGTGCGCGACGTCGTCCAGCACGACGACGGGCATGACGGGGGACAGTTCCAGCAACTCGGCCGGCGTTGTCATGGTCCTCACTTCCAGGCGGTCACGGGGACGGCGAACTTCTCCGGGGTCAGCGTGCTGCCGAACACGCTGGCGCCCTCGTCGGCGGGGCCGACGGCCCGGCGCAGCGCCCCGAACAGCTCGCGCCCGGCGCCCATCGGCTCGTGCGGCGGCGCGTCCACCAGCCGCCGCCCCAACAGCTCGGCGACGTCGACGAACACCTCGATGCTGCCACGGTTGGCGTCGAGCCGGACAATGTCCCCGTCCCGGACCCGGGCCAGCGGTCCCCCGGTCGCGGCCTCCGGGGTCAGCTGGATCGCCGCCGGGATCTTGCCGGACGCGCCCGACATCCGGCCGTCGGTGACCAGCGCGACCCGGTGCCCGCGGTCCATCAGCACGCCCAGCGGCGCGGTGAGCTTGTGCAGCTCGGGCATGCCGTTGGCCTGCGGCCCCTGGTTGCGCACGACGACCACCACGTCCCGGTCCAGCTCACCGGCCTTGAAGGCCGCGGAGAACGCCTCCTGCGTGGTGAACACCCGCGCCGGGGCCTGCACGACCCGGTGCTCGGGGGCGACGGCCGACACCTTCATCACGGCCCGGCCCAGGTTGCCGGACAGCATGCGCATACCGCCGTCGGCCGAGAACGGGTCGGTGGCCGGCCTTAGCACTGCTAGGTCGAGGCTCTCCGTGGGACCGTCCCGCCACACCAATGAACCGTCGGACAGGAACGGCTCCTGCCGGTAGCGGTCCAGGCCCGGCCCGGCGACGGTGTTCACGTCCGGGTGCAGCAGCCCGGCGTCGAGCAGCTGGCCGACGAGGTACGGCACGCCGCCGGCGGCCTGGAAGTGGTTGATGTCGGCGCTGCCGTTCGGGTAGACGCGGGCCATCAGCGGCACGACCGCCGACAGGTCGGCGAAGTCGTCCCAGGTCAGCTCGATGCCGGCGGCGGCCGCGATGGCCGGCAGGTGCAGGGTGAGGTTGGTGGACCCGCCGGTGGCCAGCAGCGCCACCACGCCGTTGACAACCGCCTTCACGTCCACGATCTCGGCCAGCGACGTCGACCGGGCCAACCCGACGACCCGGCGGCCGGCCTCCTCGGTCAGGGCCTTGCGCAGCGGCGTGTTCGGCGGCACGAAGCTGGCCCCGGGCAGGTGCAGGCCCATCACCTCGACGACCATCTGGTTGGAGTTGGCGGTGCCGTAGAAGGTGCAGGTGCCGGGCCCGTGGTAGGACGCCGACTCGGCCTCCAGCAGCTGGTCGCGGGTGGCCTTGCCCTCGGCGTAGAGCTGCCGGATCCGGGCCTTCTCCTTGTTCGGCAGCCCCGAGGACATCGGGCCGGCCGGCACCAGCACGGCCGGCAGGTGGCCGAAGGCCAGCGCCCCGATCAGCAGCCCGGGCACGATCTTGTCGCACACGCCGAGCAGCAGCGCGGCGTCGAACATCTCGTGCGACAGCGCGATGCCGGTGGCCATGGCGATGACCTCGCGGCTGAACAGCGACAGCTCCATGCCGGGCTGGCCCTGAGTGATGCCGTCGCACATGGCCGGCACGCCGCCGGCGAACTGGGCGACGCCGCCGGCCGCGCGGACCGAGTCCTTGAGCCAGGCCGGGTACTCGTGCAGCGGCTGGTGGGCCGACAGCAGGTCGTTGTACGACGAGATGATCGCGACGCCCGGCTTGGTCAGGCCCCGCACCGCCAGCCGGTCCTCGCCGGCGCAGGCGGCGAAGCCGTGGGCGAGGTTGCTGCACGCCATGCCGGCGCGTGCGGGCCGCTGGCTGGCCGCGGCCCGCATCCGTTGTAAGTAGTCGCTCCGGGTGCGCTCACTGCGCACCGCGATCCGGGCGGTGACCTGGTCGATCACGGGGTGAATCGCCATAGCCGCGTACTCCTGTCCTGATTCACGGGCCGCCGGTGCGGCCCGGTGGACGACGGCACTGGCGTCGATTCACGGGCAACGTGACGGGTCCCACACTAGGTGATGTCCCCCGAGGGAATCAAAACCGATTCAGTGAAACGCCCAGTACCCGTGATCTTCGCCACGGTCTAGGGATTTGCTGGTCTTGCCCCTGGTGTGTCGCCCGGGACGCGAACCTGGCGCCGATGCTGGGAGAACTCGCGTGCAGCGCTGCTTGCCAAGATCGCGTGTGGCTCTTGTCACAGGCTGGTGGTTCAGGCAGAGTGCAGGGTGAGGGGCGCGATGTGGCGCCGAACACGTTGACGCCTTGACACGCCTTTGGAGGTGCCGGAATGCCCACTTCGGAGATCGCGAACCTGCGTCGCGCCATCGGACAGCTTCGGCAGTGCATCACCGCGTTGGAAGCCCAGTACGGCGACGCGACGGTGGTGAAGCGCCTGGTCAACGACCTGGAGCGGCTGGACATCGACGCGGAGGACCTCGGCCAGTCGCGGCCGGCGCCGGCCCCGCGCGCCGCCGATCCGCTGGAAGTCGTTGTGGTCCCCGACACACCCTACGATCCGGCCTTGTGGCATGGTGCTGACGACGAGGGGGTCGGCGGCTACCAGGCCCACCGCGGCTGAGCGCGCGGTTGGCCGACTGAACGAGGCGCCCGACCCACAACTTCATCGCAAAGAAGCGAAGAGGCTTTCATGTCAGCTGGCACCACTGCCCCGGGTCGGGCGCAGATTTCAGCGCGCACGTTGCGCACCGACCGGTGGTGGGTCCAGCCCGCCGTCACGGTCGCCGTGCTCGTCGCGTTCATCATCTACGCGACGATCCGCGCGTTCGCGAACGCCGACTACTACTCGGCCCCGTACATCTCGCCGTTCTACTCGCCGTGCCTGGCCACCAGCTGTGTGCCGGGCTCGGGCGAGATCGCGATCTTCGGCGACTGGTGGAAGCTCTCCCCGGCGCTGATCATCCTGATCTTCCCGCTCGGCTTCCGGCTGACCTGCTACTACTACCGCAAGGCCTACTACCGCGGCTTCTGGTCCTCGCCGCCGGCCTGCGCGGTCGCCGAGCCGCACGGCAAGTACACCGGCGAGCGCCGCTTCCCGCTGGTGCTCAACAACGTCCACCGGTACTTCTTCTACGCCGGGCTGATCTTCAACGTCATCCTGACCTACGACGCGGTGATCGCCTTCCGCGACTCCACCGGCGCCTGGGGCCACATGGGCCTGGGCACGCTGGTGCTGCTGGCCAACGCCGCGCTGCTGTGGCTGTACTCGCTGTCCTGCCACTCCTGCCGGCACGTGATGGGCGGGCGGCTGACCCACTTCTCGAAGCACCCGCTGCGGTACAAGGCGTGGACCTTCGTCTCGAAGCTGAACACCCGCCACATGATGTTCGCCTGGGCCTCGCTGATCGGGGTCGCGCTCGCCGACCTCTACGTCGCGCTCGTCGCCGGCGGGACCATCACCGACCTCCGGTTCTTCTGAGCCCGACAACCGAATAGTGGAGCGTTCTTCATGACCGAGTTGGAACGCCACGACTACGACGTCGTGGTCATCGGTGCGGGCGGCGCCGGCCTGCGGGCGGCCATCGAGGCCAGGCAGCAGGGCAAGCGCGTCGCGGTGGTGTGCAAGTCCTTGTTCGGCAAGGCGCACACGGTGATGGCCGAGGGCGGCATCGCCGCGTCCATGGGCAACGTCAACAGCGACGACAACTGGCAGGTGCACTTCCGCGACACCATGCGCGGGGGCAAGTTCCTGAACAACTGGCGGATGGCCGAGCTGCACGCCAAGGAGGCCCCGGACCGGGTCTGGGAGCTGGAGACCTACGGCGCGCTGTTCGACCGCACCAAGGACGGCAAGATCAGCCAGCGCAACTTCGGCGGGCACGAGTACCCGCGGCTGGCCCACGTCGGCGACCGCACCGGCCTGGAGCTGATCCGCAGCCTCCAGCAGAAGATCGTGTCGCTGCAGCAGGAGGACAAGCGGGAGACCGGCGACTACGAGTCCCGGCTCAAGGTGTTCGCCGAGTGCACCGTCACCGAGCTGCTGCTGGACGGCGACCGCGTCGCCGGCGCGTTCGGCTACTGGCGGGAGAGCGGCCGGTTCGTGCTGTTCGCCGCGCCCGCGGTGGTGCTGGCCACCGGCGGCATCGGCAAGTCGTTCAAGGTCACGTCGAACTCCTGGGAGTACACCGGCGACGGGCACGCGCTGGCCCTGCGGGCCGGGGCGTCGCTGATCAACATGGAGTTCGTCCAGTTCCACCCGACCGGCATGGTCTGGCCGCCCAGCGTCAAGGGCATCCTGGTCACCGAGTCGGTCCGCGGCGACGGCGGCGTGCTGCGCAACAGCGACGGCAAACGCTTCATGTTCGAGTACATCCCGGACGTGTTCAAGGACAAGTACGCCGACAACGAGGACGAGGCCGACCGCTGGTACACCGACCAGGGCAACAACCGGCGCCCGCCGGAGCTGCTGCCCCGCGACGAGGTGGCCCGGGCGATCAACTCCGAGGTCAAGGCCGGTAGGGGATCGCCCCACGGCGGCGTGTTCCTGGACGTGTCCTCCCGGCTGCCGGCCGAGGAGATCATCCGGCGGCTGCCGTCGATGCACCACCAGTTCAAGGAGCTGGCCGACGTCGACATCACCAAGGAGCCGATGGAGGTCGGCCCGACCTGCCACTACGTGATGGGCGGCGTCGAGGTCGAGCCGGACACCGCGGCCTCCAGCGTGGCCGGCCTGTTCGCCTGCGGCGAGGTGGCCGGCGGCATGCACGGCTCCAACCGGCTGGGCGGCAACTCGCTGTCCGACCTGCTGGTGTTCGGCCGGCGGGCCGGGGCCGGCGCGTCCGCGTACCTGGACGAGCTCGGTGACAAGAAGCCGGTCATCGCGGAGTCCGATGTGGACGCCGCGTCCCGGCGGGCGGTGGCCGACTTCGAGGGCGGCGAGGCCGGCGCGCAGGAGAACCCGTACAGCGTGCACACCCAGCTCCAGCAGACGATGAACGACCTGGTCGGCATCATCCGCCGCGGCGGCGAGGTGGAGCAGGCCCTCGTGCAGCTGGAGGAGCTCAAGCAGCGGGCCCGCAACATCGTGGTCGAGGGCCACCGGCAGTTCAACCCGGGCTGGCACCTCGCCCTCGACCTGCGCAACATGCTGCTGGTCAGCGAGTGCGTGGCCAAGGCCGCGCTGCTGCGCACCGAGAGCCGCGGCGGGCACACCCGCGAGGACCACCCGGTGATGGACGCCGACTGGCGCAAGCAGCTGCTGGTGTGCAACGTCTCCGGCGACAGCGCCGATTTCCCTGGGGTCGACGTGACGCCCAAGGACCAGATCCCGCTGCGGCCCGACCTGCTGGGCCTGTTCGAGTACACGGAGCTGGCGAAGTACTTCACCCCCGGCGAGCTCGCCGACATCCCCGCGAAGGAGAGCTGACATGGGGTACAAGGCGAAGTTCAAGGTGTGGCGCGGCGACGCGGACGGCGGCGACCTGCAGGACTTCACCGTCGAGGTGAACGAGGGCGAGGTCGTGCTGGACGTGATCCACCGGCTGCAGGCCACCCAGGCGCCGGACATGGCGGTGCGGTGGAACTGCAAGGCCGGCAAGTGCGGCTCGTGCTCGGCGGAGATCAACGGCCGGCCGCGGCTGCTGTGCATGACCCGGATGTCGGTGTTCTCCGAGGACGAGACCGTCACGGTGACGCCGATGCGGACCTTCCCGGTGATCCGGGACCTGGTCACCGACGTCAGCTACAACTACGAGAAGGCCCGCGAGGTGCCGGCCTTCGCGCCGCCGGAGGGCGTGGCCCCGGGCGAGTACCGGATGCAGCAGATCGACGTGGAACGCTCGCAGGAGTTCCGCAAGTGCATCGAGTGCTTCCTGTGCCAGAACACCTGCCACGTGGTCCGCGACCACGAGGACAACAAGGCCAACTTCTCCGGGCCGCGGTTCCTGATGCGCGTGGCCGAGCTGGACATGCACCCGCTCGACGCGCACGAGAACCGGGCGCAGGAGGCCAAGACCGACCACGGCCTGGGCTTCTGCAACATCACCAAGTGCTGCACCGAGGTGTGCCCCGAGCACATCAAGATCACCGACAACGCGCTGATCCCCATGAAGGAACGGGTCGCCGACCACTACTACGACCCGATCCTGCGGATCTTCAAGCGCAGCAAGAAATAGGTTGTCTCCGGAACGGGTGGGATTGCTCCCCACCCGTTTCGGGTCGACAGCTTGGTCAACCCTGGGCACGATGGGGTGCGTGAACCAGCGAGTCACCGGCCTCGCCGCGCTGGTGGCGGCGGCGTCGGTGCTGGTCGCCGCGTGCGGCGGCCCAGATGAGCCGGCTCCGACCACGTCCTCGCGGCCGGCCGAGTCCGCGACCCTGAAACGCATCACCGACCGGGGCAAGATCATTATAGGCCTGCGGGCCGATGCCCCCGGACTGGCCCATCGGAATCCGGTCTCCGGCGAATACACCGGTTTCGAGGTGGCTTTGGGACAGCTCATCGCCACCGGGCTGGGCCTGTCACCTCAGCAGGTGACCTTCACACAGCTGACCCCCGACACCGCCCTGCCGTCCGTCGCCGCCGGCGCCGTCGACATCTTCCTCGGCGGGGCCACCGCCGACCGGGCCCAGCAGGCCGGCCTGTTCACCGCCGGGCCGTACCTCACCGCCGGGCTCGGGCTGCTGTACCGGAAGGCCGGCCCCAGCGTCACCGACGCCTCCACCGCCTCCGGGCGCAAGGTCTGCACCGTGTCGAACTCCCCGGAGCAGGCCCTGGCCCGCGACGCCAAGCTCACCGATCCCGAGAAGCTCGTCACCAGCACCTCGATCGGGGACTGCGTCGACGAGCTGGGCTCCGGCGCCGTCGACGCCGTCGCCGACTTCCTGCCCGTGGTGACCGGCTACGCCGCCGCCGACCCCAACAACCTGGCCGTCTCGGCCCTGGCCGCCCCCAAGCCCGTGGACTACGTCATCGCCCTGCCCGGCGGCGACACGGGCCTCAAGGAGCGGCTGACCCGAATCATCCGCACCGCCGTCACCGACGGCACCTGGCAGCGCGACTACGACCAGACCCTCGGCCCCGCCGGCCCCAAACCCGGCCCGCCCTCGATCCCCAGCTGACGGGCCGGCGTGAGGGCGACTTACAGCGGGTCGGCCACCGGGAGTTCCGTGGCCGGGACGGTGGCGGTGGGGCGGACGGCGGTGCGGCCGCGGCGGGACAGGCGCTGCTCCAGCATCGCGGCCAGCCGGGTCACGATCCAGTTCACCACCACGTAGATCAGGCCGATGACGATCAGCGTGGGGATGGTGTTGCCGAAGTTGGCCGGCAGGATCCGGTAGTTGGACAGCAGGTCCGAGAACGACAGGATGGTGCTGCCCAGGGCGGTGTCCTTCACGACGACCACCAGCTGGCTGACGATGGCCGGCAGCATCACGGTGACGGCCTGTGGCAGCAGGATCGTCAGCATGGTCTGGACCTTGCGCAGCCCCAGCGCGTACGCCGCCTCGGACTGGCCCCGCGGCAGCGAGGAGATGCCGGCCCGGAACACCTCGGCCAGCACCGAGCCGTTGTACAGCACCAGACCCGTCACCACGGCGAACAGCGGCCGGATGTCGGAGTCGATGTCGGTGTACCAGACGTAGAAGAAGTTGGCGAACAGCATCAGCATCAGCACCGGGATGGCCCGGCAGAGCTCGACGACCACACCGGCCGGCACCCGGATCCACGCGTGCTCGGACAGCCGGGCGATGCCGAAGACCGCGCCCAGCGGCAGCGCGATGACGATCGCCAGCAGCGCGGCCAGCAGCGTGGTGCCCAGGCCCGGGATCAGGTACTCGGTCCAGGTGTCGCCCTGTAGGAACGGGCTCCACATCTTGGCCGTGAACTGGCCCTTGTCGTTCAGGGCCGAGAACACCACCCAGGCCACCGCGGCCAGCGCCACCAGGAACACCACGGTGTAGACGGCGTTGCGGGCCCTGGCCTTCGGCCCGGGCGCGTCGTAGAGGACGGAGGGCGCGCCGCTCATCGCTTCACCGCAACCTTCTTGGACAGCCAGCCCAGGATCAGGCCGATCGGGAGAGTCAGGATCACGAAGCCGAGCGCGAAGACGGTGAACACGAGCAGGCCGGCCTGGCCCTCGTTCTCCAGCATCTCCTTCATCAGCAGCGAGGCCTCGGCCACGCCGATGGCGCTGGCGATGGTGGTGTTCTTGGTCAGCGCGATCAGCACGCTGGCCAGCGGCGCCACCACCGAGCGCAGCGCCTGCGGCAGCACCACGATGGTCAGCGTCTGCATGAAGCCCAGCCCCAGCGCGCGGGCCGCCTCGGCCTGGCCGACCGGCACCGTGTTGATGCCCGATCGCACCGCCTCGGACACGAACGTGCCGGTGTAGAGCACGAACGCCAGCACCGACAGCCGGAAGTTGGTGATGTCGAGGGCCGACGTGGTGGTGTCGGTGGTCAGCGAGACCCCCAGCGCCTGGTACAGGCCCAGCGAGGAGCCCACGATCAGCAGCGTCAGCGGGGTGTTGCGGACGACGTTGACGTAGGCGGTGGCGAAGGCCCGCATCAGCCACACCGGGCTGACCCGCATGCCGGCCAGCACGATGCCCCAGACCAGGGCGCCGATCGCCGACCAGAACGTGAGCTGCACGGTGGTCCAGAACGCGCCGAGCAGGTCGTAGTGGCTCAGGAAGTCCACGTGAGCTGATCCTCCGGATCGAAACGGGGCGCCGGATCGTCTCCGACTGTGCTTTCGCCGCACGTTCCGCGCGGGGCGATGCCGCCGTTAAGCCGGTGCCTTCA